>TARA_B110000503_G_scaffold40688_1_pt1 | contig 16793 bp, 18 predicted proteins | sample TARA_B110000503 | Tara Oceans TARA_B110000503 (sample SAMEA4397472) | marine metagenome | biome: Polar Biome; feature: [SRF] surface water layer (ENVO:00010504); material: water (ENVO:00002006), including particulate matter (ENVO:01000060) such as... | depth 5 m | reverse complement strand
ATAAAACCAAGTAATCGTGGAGAGCTAGAAATTACCACTGTAAATCAAGAATACTTAACGCAGGGGAACTTAAAAGTAGAAGTGATGGGACGCGGTTATGCATGGTTAGATACTGGAACACACGAGTCTTTGTTAGAAGCATCAAATTTTATACAAACGATCGAAAATCGTCAAGGCTTAAAGGTGGCTTGTTTAGAAGAAATTGCTTGTGAAATGGGTTATATTACAAAAAAACAACTTCTTGCACTTGCAGAGCCCCTAAAAAAGAATGGATACGGTCAATATTTAATACAGCGCGCTAAAGAATTATAAAATGCAGTTTACAAGATTATCAATTCCAGATGTGATTTTATGCGAGCCTCAAGTTTTTGGGGACGATCGAGGTTATTTTTCTGAAACATTTCGTCAAGATAAATTAGAAGAATTTTTAGGCTATAAGATTTCTTTTTGTCAAGATAATGAGTCTAAATCTTCTTTTGGCGTATTAAGAGGGCTACATTATCAATTAGCACCGCATGCACAAACCAAATTAGTGCGGGTTATTCAAGGAGCGGTATTAGATGTTGCTGTAGATATCCGCAAAGGATCACCAACATTTGGGCAGCATGTTGCAGTAGAATTAACGGCTAAAAATAAAAATCAATTATTGGTTCCTAGAGGCTTTGCTCATGGATTTGTAGTGCTTAGTGAAGAAGCTGTGTTCGCATATAAGGTAGACAATTACTATAGTCCAGAATGTGACAGAGGGTTGGCTTTTAATGATGCATTTCTAAATATTGATTGGAAAATTCCTGCTTCTAAAATGAAGTTGTCTGAAAAAGACACCAAACAGCCTATTTTTGAAAAAGCAACTTATTTCAACTTTAAAGAAAAACTGTATGTCTAATATATTAGTTACTGGAGCGAACGGGCAATTAGGTTCAGAATTAAAAGACTTATCCTCACTATACCCAAACGATACTTTTATTTTTACCGATGTAGCCGAATTAGATATTTGTAATCATACCGCTGTAAAACAATTTATTGTTAAAAACGAGATCAATATTATTATAAATTGTGCAGCCTACACAGCGGTAGATAAAGCCGAGGAACAATTTGAATTGTCTAATAAAATTAATCATCTAGCGGTTAAAAACTTTGCAAGCATTGCAAAAGAATACAATATTAAACTTATTCACATATCAACAGATTATGTTTTTGATGGTACAAATTATGTGCCTTATCAAGAAACAGACAAGCCAAATCCACAATCTGTCTATGGGCAAACTAAATTAGATGGCGAGTTGGCGATTCAGAAAATAAACCCAGCCAATACGATTATTGTCCGTACTTCTTGGGTCTATTCTAACTATGGGAATAATTTTGTAAAAACCATGCTTCGCCTAGGGAAAGAAAGAAAAGAATTAGGAGTTATTATAGACCAAATTGGCACTCCAACGTATGCGAGAGATTTGGCCAAGACAATTTTAGAGATTCTTCCTAAGATAAATAATAAAAATGTAGAGGTATTTCATTTCTCTAATGAGGGTGTTTGCAGTTGGTATGATTTTGCTAACGCTATTTTTGAGATAAAAGGTATCAACGTGAAAGTAAATGCTATTGAAACATTTCAATACCCAACAGCAGCAAAAAGACCATCTTATAGTGTATTAAATAAAAGTAAAATTAAAAATAAATTTCAAATAGAAATTCCAAATTGGAAAGATTCTTTGATAGTTAGTTTGCAAAGATTAAATGTTCAAAAACAATCTAATGCTTAAAAAAATCACTTCTAAATTAGACATAAATACATTAGAAGTATTAAATAAGTCTATTTCTTCATCTCTAGTAAAGATTTCAGGGATGATGGCTGGAGTATTTGTAAGTATTTTTTTAGGTCGTTTTTTAGGAGCAGAAGGATTTGGAATTATAAACCTTGTTAATAGAATAGTTTTAGTTATAATTACTGTAGCTCTTTTAGGAATGCAGCCTGTTATTGTTAAAAAAGTTTCCATCGCTTACAATAGATTAAATTGGGAACGTATAGGGAATTCATTATTCTCTGCATTTTTGATTAATGGAATAATAACTATTGTATTGGTAATAGTATTCATTTATTTAACTCCTTATATAGCAAATAACATTTTTCAAAACAGTAATCTTGAAACCCCCTTATTAATCGGTGTTTTGATGATTGTACCAATGGTTGCTTCAAGATTACTGAGTTCTGGATTAATTGGATTTAAGAAAATATGGCAAAGTAATCTAGTTAATAACACTCTTAGTGCTGTAATAGTTGCCTTACTTTTGCTCATTAGTCATTTTTTTAAAATCGAAATTAATGTTGTTAGTGTTGCTATTGTTTATGCAATTAGTAGATTGATAGTATTTATTTGTGTAAGTTCTTATTGGCGGACTATATTTAAAAATAAAAGTAAAAACAAATATATAGGAAATGACATGTTAAAAATGGCATTACCGATGTTTTTAGTTACTTTTTCTGCTGTAATTGCATCTAATGCTGACGGATTAATGCTAGGTTGGTTAGGAAACGCTTCTCAAGTTGGACTATACGCAGTTGCTGCAAAAGTTGCACTACTAACAAGTTTTTTTTTACAAGTAACAAATGCTGCCATAGCTCCAAAAGTTGCTGCGTTATTTGAAGAAAATAAAATAAATGAATTAGAAATAATGGTTCAAAAAGTAACCTTTTTTCTATTTATTATAGGTCTTCTTAGTCTTTTGCTTTTTTTATTTTTCGGAAATTTTTTATTATCGATGTGGGGTAATGAATTTAATAGTGCGTATTCAATTTTAATTATATTGTCAATTGGTCAATTTTTTAATTTAACTACTGGTGCAGTTGGGGTATTGCTAGTTATGACAGGTCATGAAAATATATTGAGTAAAATTTCTATTAGTTTTCTTATTTTAAACTTAGTTTTAAATTTTATCTTTATTTATAAATTTGGAGCTTTAGGTGCTGCTATATCTACTGCAATTTGTGTTATTTCTCAAAATCTCTTAAAGTTGTATTATGTCAAAATCAAGCTAAACATTAACACTGTTAAATTTTCTAATTTTTTAAACAAATGAACAAACTTCCAAATTTTTTTATAATCGGAGCTCCTAAAGCAGGAACCACTGCAATGAGTGAATATCTAAAATTACATCCTAATTTATTTTTCTCCGATCCCAAAGAACCACACTTCTTTAATGATGATCATACTTATAGGCATACACATGATTTTGATACATATTTAAATTATTTTTCTAATGTAAGTAAAAATCATAAATGTATAGGAGAAGGTTCAGTTCATTATTTAAGATCTAAAAATGCCGTTCCGAATATATTAAAGATTAATCCTGAAGCTAAATTTATTGTTATGGTAAGAAATCCAATTGATGTAGCATACGCATGGCATTCTCAACAAATTTTTAATAAGACAGAGAATATATATGATTTTAAAAAAGCATGGGACCTTCAAGAAAGCAGGACAAACGGCAAAAATTTACCAAAACATGTTTCAAGCGTTGAAAAACTTTTATATGCAGACATTGGTAAGTTAGCAAATCAAATACAAAGGCTACTATCAATTGTTTCTAAAAAAAATATTCATTTTATACTTTTTGATGATTTTATAAAAGACACACCTTTAGAATATAAAAAAGTACTTTCATTTTTAGATCTAGAGGCATTTACGCCTAATTCTTTTGAAAAGATCAATTCAAATAAACAATATAAAAGTAAGTTTTTTAAAGAATTTTTAGAACATAATATTCGCGCTATTAAAAGCTTTCTTGGAATAAAGCAAAGTTTTGGATTATTCTATAAGTACTTTCAAAAATGGAATACTTTAAATATAAAAAGAAAGCCGCTAGATAGTGCTTTTTCAAATGAATTAAAGCAATTTTATAGATCAGATGTTGAATATTTATCAAAAATATTTAAAAGAGATTTATTTAAATTATGGAAATATTAAATTTTAATAACAAAAAAATGAATGTGACCGTAATTTTACCTCCTCCTGTTCAAAAACCAGTTGGTGGTTACAAGATAATCTATAATTATATTAAACTTTTAGTTTCGTCAAATAATTCCATTAAAGTTAATTTTTTATATCTGTTAAATTTACCACTTAAAAAGAAATCTAAAATCTTAAATTTCCTTAAATTAACATACTTTAATTACATAAAATCTAATTTTTATAATTGGTTTGATTTCGGCGATATATCAACTATAAAACATTCAGTTGGCAGTAATATAAAATTAATTCAAAATAGTGACTTAATTATTGTAACTGCTGCTTCAACAGCAATTTATTTCAAAGAATTAAAAATTGATAAACCTACTATTTATTTAATACAGCATTATGAAGATTGGGATATTCCTGTAAAAAACTTAGTTGAGACCTATCATTATGGATATGAGAATGTTGTTGTTTCTTCTTGGCTGCAAAATATACTAAAAAACAATAATTCAAATGTAAGTTTACTAATACCAAATCCTGTAGATGATTTATTTGATATTACTACACCGTTTTTAGAAAGAAACTCCAAAAGTATTTTTTTTTTATTTCATCAAGTAAAATGGAAGGGGTGTAAAGAATTAATAGAGTCTCTTAAAATTGTACTTAGTAAATTTCCTGAAACTAAAATATCTTGTTTCTCTGCTACTAAAAAACCAGCAAATTTTCCTGAATGGATTAGTTTTCATTATCAGCCTTCCCGAGAAGATTTAAAACATTTATATAACCAACACTCAATTTTTATTAGCTCTTCTTATTCTGAAGGTTATGGTTTAACTCCAGCAGAGGCTATGGCCTGTGGTTGTGTTGTTATAACAACGGATAGCGGTGGGGTTAATGATTTTGCGATTAATAATATCACGGCTTTTATGGTTGATTCTCCTCCAAATCCTGAGCAAATTTCAAATAAAGTTTTTTATATTTTTAATCATGCGACTACTGCCAATAAGATTTCATTGAATGGTCATAAAAAAATTAGTTCATTTTCATGGTCTGAAAACTTAAAAAAATTGACATTTTTAATTGATGAAAAAGCAGGTAAATAATTCTAATTTAGATATGTTAAACAAACCTAATTTTTTAATAGTAGGTCCACCAAAATCAGGAACTTCATCCTTATTTCATTATTTAAAACAACACCCTGAAGTTTTTGTTTCTAGAGTTAAAGAACCTTTTTATTTTACTTCTGAGATAATGGAAAATATTTCAAAAGAAGACCCAATGTTAAAGTCCATAATGAATTATGCTCATTTTGACAAAAGTCAATACTTCAAATTGTTTGATGATGCAAAGAATGAAAAATGGCTTGGAGAAGCTTCGGTAAATTATTTGTATTACTACAAACATGCTATTCCAAAAATTAAAAAAGAACTAGGTGATATTCGCATTATTCTGATTTTAAGAAACCCAATTAATAGAGCATTTTCTAATTATAATTATCAATTAACAGGGCAAAAATTAACTTTTGAAGAATCTCTTGAGATTGAAAATAATAGAATAATGCAAAACTTTAATTCATTTTGGTTTTATAAAGAATCCGGGCTATATTATGATTCGGTCAAAGCATATATAGATGCTTTTTCTAAGGTTAAGATTTTCTTTTTTGATGATTTAAAAAATAATCCAAATGATTTCATGAAAGATATTTTCAAGTTTTTAGATGTAGAAACTTCATTTGTTCCAAATACTCAAATAATTCATAATAAAACTTTTATTGTAAAACATAAATGGATTCGCAATATAATATTTTTAAAAAAACAGATATTTTTAAAAAATAAATTTGAATATAAATTACCTGTATTTTTAAGTTCTATAATCCGAAGATTATTTTATTCAACCAAAAATAAATCAAAAATGAATTTAAAAACAAAAAAATATTTAATAAATTATTATAAAGATGATGTAAAAAAATTAAGTGATTTATTGAATAAAGATTTAAATCATTGGCTTAGATAATTTCCCGCAAATGAAAAAACCAAATTTATTTATTGTTGGTGCAGCAAAAGCAGGCACGTCTTCTATTTATAACTACTCATCTTCACATCCAGATGTTTATATGAGTCCCATTAAAGAGCCCAATTTTTTTGGTTCTGATATTAAGTGGTTAATTCCAGAAAAGTTAAAAAAATCATTGTGTCAAACATTATGTTATTTTATGAACCTGTCTCTAAAGACATTGCTAATTCTGATATTAAAGATTATATTTCAAAATGCACAAACAATGATTGGGAAAAAGTTAATAAATTTTTAAAAGATAATTAAATGAATTTTATTAAAAAATATATTAAAGGTTTTTTGACATTTTTGCTAAAAATTTTAAGTCATTTTCCATCACATCATTTTAGAAATTTTATTTTGAGATTTTTTTTTAAACTAAAGTTAAAAAAAGGTGCTGTTTTATATTCTGGATTTACGATACGAAAACCAAATAAAATTTCTATAGGAAAAGGTACAGTAGTTGGTTACAATTGTGAGCTAGATGGAAGAATGGGATTGTATATTGGAGAAAATGTAAATATCAGTTCTGATGTTAAGTTTTATACTTTACAACATGATTACAACTCATCTGACTTTAAAGCGGTCGGTGCTCAAGTAATTGTAGAGGATTATGTTTGGGTTTCCGTTCGTGCAATTATCCTTCCTGGAGTTACAATTGGAAAAGGAGCAGTTATTGCCGCAGGAGCTGTGGTAACCAAAGATGTTGAACCTTACTCAATTATGGGTGGTATACCTGCTAAAAAGATTGGTGAAAGAAATAAGGAGTTAAATTATGTACCATCCAAATACAGGTTACCTTTTGTTTAAATAATTAGCGGATTCAATATAGTTAATTATATACCCTTATTTGTGTTATAATCATTATTAATTTAATAGTTAATTATATTTTCTAATAAAACTTAATCTATTTATGGAAAGTTCACCAATATTTAATATGGTTAAACTAAAACTATTCTTTATGTAAATATTATTTCACATAATACATCAATTTAGGAGATACAAATGGTTGAAAACGGATAAAGGACGAACAGATGCTAGAGATGAATATTTTTCGAAAATTCATTCAAGAAAAAAATAGAAGTTTTTGGGTAAATAAAGACATTATTTAAAAACTAGTCAAATTTCTTTAATATATATATGCAATCCATAAATAAAACATTTATTATAATTGTAAACTACAATAGCTGGAAGGATACTCTTATTTGTTTAGAAGACTTAAAGCAAAAGTACTGGGAGAATTTTGAAGTAGTTTTAGTAGATAACTGTTCGACAGATAATTCTGCAGAAAGTATTGAAAATTATATAAGTGGCCATGATTTAAGTTTCATAAAGGAGAAGTCTACAAATCAAAATTTACCTATTCACTTCTTAAAGTCAGATTTTAACAAAGGTTTTGCTTCGGGTAATAATATCGGTATCGAGTTTGCTCAATCCAAATATGATAAACCATTTTATATTTGGATGTTAAATAATGACACAGTAGTTGAAAACAATAGTTTGCCAAATCTAATTTCTTTTTTTGAGAGCGACAATTACGGTTTAATTGGCTCTAAAATTTTAGATTTTGATCCACCTCACGAAATTCAATCTTTATATGGAACATTTAACAAGTTTACTGGAAGGGCAAAAACTATTCGAAATCTAAATTCAAAAAAACAAATAAGTTACCCAATAGGAGCTTCTTTGTTCTTGACTTCTGAAATTATAAATAATCTAGGTGGTTTAAATGAAGAATATTTTCTATACCATGAGGAAATTGACTATTCTTTAAGAGTTTTAAAAAATAATTTAAAAATAGGCGTTTGTTTAGATTCTATAGTTTTTCACAAACAAGGAGCATCTACTGGCTCATTTAAAAACAAGAAAAAAAAGAATTTACATATTGAAGAATATAAATACAATGGACTGCTTTTACTTTACAAAAACTACTTCAGAAGGTTCATAATTATTGCTTATGCAAACTTAATAATAAAGGCTTTTAAATTTAGTTTTAAAGGTGAGTTCGCAAATGCTCGATTAATATTTAAAGTAATTTCAAAAAGATAATTAATTTAATGAAAACAAACCTTTTTATTGTAGGCGCTGCAAAATCTGCTACAACATCATTTCATGATTATTTAAAGCAGCACCCAGAAATTAACATGAGTTTGATTAAAGAGCCTAATTTTTTTTCCAGAGAAGAGGTGTCTAATGATAATCTTTATTATTCGGGAGCACCGTTAGTAAAAAGCAATGATGATTACGAATCTCTTTTTGTTGAAAAAGATATCTTTAAAATCCGAGGAGAGAGTAGCGTTTCTTATTTGTTTTATCCTGCCGTAGCAAATCGTTTAAAAGAATATAATGAGAAATCCAAAGTTTTAATTTTTTTAAGAAACCCTATTCAAAGAGCTTTTTCACATTATTTAATGGATTTTACTGCAGGATATTTTAATACATCATTTTCAGAACTAATAAAAAATCCTGAACTTAATACTAAAGCGTATCAACAAACTATTTTACAGAGCTTTTATTTTAATCAGGTAAAAAACTATTTAAAAGTTTTTGGTGACAAAAAAATTAAAATTATCATTTTAGAGGAAATTGAGAATAACACTAATGATGTTATAAAAGATATAGAAGATTTTTTGGATATCGATCATTTTAATGGCTATAATTTTGATAAAAAAAACAGTTTCTCCTATTCTAATTCCAGTATAATTAAGTTGATTTATAGATCTCAGTTCATGAAAATCATTTTACGTAAATTCATTAATAAGGATAATATTAATGGTTTAAAATTATACTTCTTAAGGGGAAAAAAACCTATCATGTCTAATGAAAGTAAATTTTTTTTAGAAAATCTTTTTTATGAAGATGTCAAAAGTCTTTCAGATTTACTCAATAAGGATCTTAATAGTATTTGGAAAATAAATTAATATTATGAAAATTCATATACACAGATTATATATTAAATTACTTCTGTTAAATGGTTTAATTGTTGCCTTAATAAAATTTGTTGGAATTAGTTTGCCTACCTCTCCTAATGTAATAATTACTTTTTTGTTTTTACCTTTTTTTATTTCATTTCTAATAAAATCAAAGAATTCGAATATTAAGAAAATTATATTTTTATATTTATTTTATGTTTTAATAAAGTTTATAGTATTTAGATATTTTAACTTTAGGGATGCATTTAATGTAATTCAGGATATGCTTGCATTTTCCACTTTTTATTTTTTCTATAACTTGAGTAAAGAAGCTAAAATCAAATGTTTAAATATATTTAGAAATTTTATATTATTTTTCACTACAATTTTTTTCATTCAATATTTTTTTAAAGATTATTTACCCACAGCTTTCTTAGAGATTCCAAATTTATTTCTATCTTTTGGTATAGATTCATATACTAGAGTTATTGAAGGTGAGTCTTTTTATAGACCAAATGGTTTGATTGGAAATCCTATTACCTTTGGCTTCTTTTTAAATTTGTTGCTAGCAACAGAAATATTTTTTTTAAAATTGAAAAAACCAAAGCCAATCAATTTCATTATTATTTTCATTATATCATTAATGATTTTTATACTTTTATCTAGGGCAAATATCACCCTATGTTTATTATTAGTGTCTTCAATTTTTTTAAAAAGAAAAAAAATTGTTAAATCTATTTCAATTTTATTAATATCATTGATTATTTTAATTCCAATAAGTAATTTATTATATTCAAAAAGCTCTCAGGTTAAATTTGTTATTGATAGATTTACTGGAGATGATGAATATGCAGCTCGCTCCACAGGTGAGCATATTATTGATTATATCAAGGCTTATGAAATGTTTAAAAATAATCCGATAGTAGGAGTAAGTGCAAAAAGAATACTTGAAGAGGAGATAATTACAGACGGTGCTATTCCAATTCTTATTTTAAGAAACGGTTCAGCTGGTTTTTTAATTTTATTACTAATGTATTTTTTTATTATAAAAAAATATAATTATCAGTCAAAAAAACTAGAAATAACCAATTCGTTTTTTATATTTTCTCTCGTTTTTTTTCCTCTTTCTATATTAAATTCAGCAATTTTAGATAAAGGAATCTATTTAATTATTTTTATTTGGTTTGGACTTACTTGTAACATTTTTAATAGAAGAATAACATGATAGTTATATATTTTTCAGCTCAATTACCATTGGCTAATATACCTGTTGCAGGGCAAAAAATTGCTAATAATCATTTAAAACAATTGGGCTCTCCATCAAAAATTATTATATTTTCCTTTGTAAATAAAATTGAAAAACCATTCCTCAGATTATCCTATTTCAAAGTTTTCAAAAAAACATATCTTACTCATACTAATTTGTACAGAAGAATACTTAATTGTATTTTAAATCTACAATACCCCTTCAAGGTTTCAAATAGGTTTTATAATTCTGTTTTTAATGACCTAGTAAATGAGATTATACTAAATAAAGTTAATAAAATTTTTTTTGAGTTCACTTCTTCAATGTTGTATGCAAAAAAACTACGTGATATATTCCCTGATTTAGAAATTCATTTTGTTGAACATGATGTTACCTTTCAGTCCTACAAACGATTGTCAAAATCAAATAATTTATTTCGTAAATTATTTTATTCGTTTGAGTACTGTAGAATTAAAAAATTTGAATTAAATAATCTTAAAAAGTTTGATTTTATATATACTTTGAACAATAAAGATTTAGAAATTTTAAAAAAATATAGAATAAATAATATTTCTGTTAAATATCCTCAAGTTGATGATTGGATTTATAAAGTTAGAAGAGATAAAATTCAAAATAAAACGATTTTATTTTTAGGGGCTATGCATAGAAAAGAAAATCAAGATGCTGTATTTTGGTTTGTTAATAAAATAATTCCATCCTTAATAGAAATTCACCCTAATTTGAGATTTTACATAATTGGTGGTGGAGTTAAAAACAATATTAAAAAATTACAATCTAAAAATATTATAGTAACTGGATATGTTAAAGACTTAAAGAAATATTTCGAATTTATTCAAATTGCTGTAGTTCCTTTAAATTTTGGTGCAGGTATTAAAATTAAAACAATAGAAACTGTAAGTGCTAAAATCTTAACGATCTCGACCAAAATTGGTGCTGAAGGAGTAAATGAAAGCCCTTTCTTAAAAATTGTAAACTCTAAGAAAATATATATATCAACTTTATTAAAAGAATTTGAAAATGAATAGAATTTTTTTTTATATAATTTTTTTTAATATTCAGTTGATTTATTCATCTTCATGTAATATTATTTTCACAAAATCAACTAATCACACAAAATATTTTATAAATTCATTAATTAATTGTGACACAATTATTATAAATGAAGGTATTTACTTTTTGGAATTTGATAAAATTTATTTAAAATCAACTGCAGTTATTTCATCAAAAGGAAATGTTGAAATTCATGCTATTAAAACCCAAAAAGTTAACAGTAAGTCTAATCCAAGTGCGCTTTTTATCGCTGAAAACCCAAAAAATATAGACATATCAAATATTAAATTTTATGACACTGGTAATAGAGCTTATGCAGTGAAAGTTACTAATAATGATTTTGAAAAAATACTCGTTTCTACCATTCAAATTTATGATAATACTGCTGATGAAATTGGTCTTATTTGGATTGGTCCCAAGGAAGGTTTTTCGTTTAACCGTTCTTATTTAAATGATGAATTTATATCTTGGTATGAAAATGGGCCTATAAAACGAAATCTATGGAAGTCAAATATTTTAATAAAAAATAATATTTTAAATGGTGATAAAAAATTCTATTCTGGAAATTTTAAAAAACCTGGAATTGGCGTTGGTGTTTCTGCTATCACATTATTATATACCAATAATATTTTTGTAGAAAGTAATATCATTTATAACTACAGGTTTGGTATTTGGGCATATGGAGGAGCCTCAAGAGATAATAATAAAAATGTAATACCTCTTTCCTCATTGTCAACAAATATTTTTATAAGTAAAAACAGAATATTTGAGACTTATAGTCCAATATGGTTTAGCAAGTCCAGTAATATTAATGTTTTTAACAACTATAGTTCAAACAATCAGGATGTTGCTATTGATTTTGAAGGTTGTTATAACGCTAATATTTATTTTAATAATGTATCTAATTCTCGCGGTGGAGCTTTAACCGTCTTAAATGGTAGTGAGAATATATCTTTTTTTAATAATGTCATTGATATGAAAAATTTTAATAAAAATAATAATATTGTTTTAATCCGAGATTCTAATAAAAATATAAAATATATAAATAATAAGTTTATATTTTATGACGATAGAGTGCTCAAAAGAAATGCTAGAATTATGTTAAAAAAACAAAAAAAATCTTCTGAGTCTAATAAAAGTATTGAGTTTATAAATAATACATTATTAGGAGTCGACATATTAAATAGTGACGGAAGTTCTTTAATTATAAATAATTAAATGGTTAAAAAAGTATACCTTTCAGTAACATCACATAATGATGATGAAATAATTATTAAAAACTATTCAACTATTCCAAAGTTTTTAGGTAGTTATGAAATAATTATTTCGATAATAGACAATACAAGTTCTATAAATTTAAAAGCGAAGAGTGAACAACTTGGTTTCAGATATTATAGTGATGGCAAAACGAGAGGTTATGGTGAGAATAATAACAAAAATTTCAACCTCTTAAATTTAACAAAGAGTGATATTTTTATTGTTTGTAACCCAGATATATCAATAGATATAGATAGTTTTGAGCACTTGTTAAATTCAGTAGAAAAAAGTAATGCAGATATTTATGGAGTGAAGGTTTTTGAGTCAGATGATTTTAAAACATGGTCGTCTCATAATCGTTCTTTTCCATCACTATTTGATCCTTTAATATCATTAATCTTCAAAAAAAAACTTTTCGAAAATCATGTTGATTCTTATGCCTATCCAGATTGGATTGGTGGCGCATTTATGATCTTTAAATCTGAATCTTATTCAAAACTTAAAGGCTTTGATGAAGATTTTTTCATGTATTATGAGGATACAGATATATGTTATCGAGCGAAGAAGTTAGGTATGACAACTATTTATGATCCTAAATTTTATATTATACATGAGGCTAGAAGAGCCGGTAGAAAAATGTTTTCAAAGTCTTTTTTTATGAATTTTAAAAGTATGTTAACTTATTTTAGAAAGCATCCAACTTTTAAATTAATATCTATTTAAAATGCAACCAAATTTCATAATTACTGGGGTAGCACGTTGTGGAACAACATCGTTATTTCATTATTTAAATCAACATCCAGAAATTGGAATGTCTAATGTAAAAGAGCCTAAATACTTTAGTAGTTTAGATTTAATTTTACCTCAAAAAGGAGTTGGTGATGATACCGTATTCTCTAAAGTAGTTACTAGTGAAATAGCCTATGATAAATTGTTTGCAGGCCTAGAGAGTTTTAAAACTATGGGTGAAGGTAGCTCAGATTGTTTTTATTATCACAAAACGGTTATTCCAAGAATTAAAGAAAAATTAGGAGATGTGCAAATTATAGTTTGTCTTAGAAACCCAGTAGAAAGGGCATTTTCAGCCTATAATAATTTGGTTAGAGATTCTAGAGAACAATTAGGGTTTTCTGATGGATTGGATGCAGAAGAAGAGCGTATAGCCAAAGATTGGGATTGGATGTGGCATTATAAAAAAGGTGGTTTATATGCAGAAGCATTAGAACATTTCCAAAAGGAGTTTACTAATGTTAAAGTGGTATTTTTTGATGATCTTGATTCAAAACCCCAAAATGTTTTAAATGAATTATTTGTATTTTTAGGGGTTAAACCGGATGTTTTAATTGATGTTTCAACTAGATATAGTCATTCTGGAAAACCGAAGTCAAAAATTGTATCATTACTAACAAGCCGAAAAAACCCATTAATATTTAGGGCTAGAGAAATTACTTTAAAATTAATTCCGAGAAAGTATTTGGAGAAAATAGCCTCGAAATTGTTTAAAAAAGATCCAATTGATTCTAAACTGCATCTAGAACTAAAATCATTTTTTAAAGAAGATATACTGAAATTACAAAGATTAGTGAACAGAGATTTAAAAAACTGGTTATGAAAATACTTACTTTTGACATAGAGGAATGGTTCCATTTACTGGATAACGATTCAACAAAATCAATAAAACAATGGAATAATTTTGATTCTAGAATTCAGATAGGAATGGATCTTATTTATGATATTCTTGAAAAAACAGAAAAATCAGCTACTTTTTTTGTGGTTGGCTGGATGGCAGAAAAATATCCAGAAATTATACGTGAGATTAGTGATCGTGGTTTTGAGGTTGGTAGTCATACCCATTTACATCAATTGGCTTATGAGCAAGACCGAAAAACATTTTATAATGATGTTGAAACATCTATAAAAACCTTAGAAGATTGTACAGCTAAAAAAGTGACAAGTTTTAGAGCGCCAGGTTTTAGCATTACTAAAAATAACAAATGGGCTTTTGAAGTTTTACATGAGTTAGGCATTACAAAAGATAGTTCTGTTTTCCCAGCTGGTAGAGCACATGGTGGCTTGCCGTCTTACACTCAGGCTGTGCCATCTATTTTAAAATACAACGGTATTCAATTGAAAGAGTTTCCAATCAATACGCATACTATTTTAGGAAAGCCTTTTATTTTCTCAGGAGGTGGATATTTTAGGCTAATGCCTTATGAACTTATCAAATCGTTTACTAAAAAGTCAGACTACGTGATGTCTTATTTTCATCCCAGAGATTTTGATCATGAGCAACCTTTAGTGCCGGGTATTTCCCTACCTAGACGTTTTAAATCCTATGTAGGCCTCAAGAAATGCAAGCCTAAACTAGAGCGTTGGTTAAATGATTTTGATTTTATTGATTTACAACAAGCTAATAAAAAAGTTAATTGGGCTAAAACACCAATTGTTAATTTATAGGTATTTAATTTTATATTTTTATAAAATGTATTTAAAAATAAAAAAAGAGATTGAATCTTTTGGATTCTCCGTAGTATCTCACGATTTCGAAAGACCCTGGGGAGGATTCTTAGTAATAGATGAAACCCAAGCACAAGCTTTTTCTGATAAATTTTTTGAAGGCTTAGATGTAAATACCTTAAAAATAGGAGGGAAGCTAAGTCCTAAAATTCTCATCGTAAAACCCAATGCTCGCTTGTCTTGGCAGTACCATAACAGACGTGCAGAAATTTGGCAAGTCTATAAAGGATCTGCTGGAATTATTAGAAGTAATACAGATACTGAAAATGAGATGGAAGTGTTTAATGAAGGAAATCAAATTGTATTACAGCAAGGAGAAAGACATCGTTTAATAGGCTTAGATGATTATTGTGTGGTAGCAGAGATTTGGCAACATACAGATGCTAATCACCCTTCAGATGAAGACGATATTATTAGAGTTCAAGATGATTTTGGAAGATAATTCGTTATGATAAAATGACTTATAAAGAAACCCTTTTTTTTGTTGCACAATGTTTGACAATTTCTTTGGAAGAAAAAAATAGAATTTTTATTGAAGAGAGATTAAAAGCAGATGATATAGATTGGGAAGCAGTAGTCAAAGTAAGTACCGGCCATTATGTAATGCCAGCCTTGTATTGTAATCTAAAAAGAGTAGGTTTTTTAAACTATTTACCAGAAGATCTAGTGGCCTTCATGGAGCATATCACTGAGTTAAATCGTGATAGAAACCATCAAATTATACAACAAGCAAGGGAATTGAATGAATTATTAATTGCGAATGATATCACTCCAATTTTTCTGAAAGGAACTGGAAATTTATTAGAAGGATTGTATGAAGATATTGCTGAACGAATGGTGGGCGATATAGATTTTATAGTTTCAAAAGGAGATTATTTAAAAGTTATAAGAATTTTATTAGCTAATAATTATCAAACTAAAATTAAAGAAAAATATATTTACCCTTTTAGACATTATCCAAGATTAACTACTGATAGGGGGTTAGCAGCCATAGAAATTCATAATGAATTAATTAAAGAAAAATACGCTGCTGAATTTCACTATGATATTTTTTGTAAAGGTGTTCAAGAATTAAATAATATAAATGTATTAGGTTTTGAAGATCAGTTAGCCTTATCAATCATAGCAAAACAAATTAATGATGATGGCTTATATTATATGAGCATGGCTCTTAGAAATGGCTATGATGTTTTTCTATTATCAAAAAAAGTGAATGCAAAACATACTGTTTCTAAATTTAAGAGCTTAAGAAATCCATTAAATTGTTTTTTGGCCAGTTGTTATATAACCTTTGGAAATCTAGATTCCTTGGCATACAAATCAACAAAAGAAACCAATCAATATGTAGCTATTTTTAATGATTTGTTAACAGATACTGAGAAAAGTAAGGCCAGAAAAAAAAGAATAGATAGGCAACTTTTCATTAAAAATAAATTCAATAATCTTTACAAAATCTTTTTTGATAAAAAATACAGAGACTGGAAATTGAATAAAGAGTATCATCTCCTAACTGGTAACAAGAAAAGTTAATTCAGTTAGGTTTTAAGAATAAAAGTTAGAAAATATTCATAATTTTGTAGACTATAATTAGGATAACATGAGTAAGAAAAAAGGAATGATTGTATCAGGGTATTTTAACCCAATACACAAAGGACATATAGAGTATTTTAACAATGCGAAAGGCTTGGCTGATGAATTGTTTGTGATTGTAAATAACGATCACCAAAGAGTTTTAAAAGAGTCTAAAGAATTTCAACAAGAACAAGAACGTGTTTTTATCGTCTCTAA
>TARA_B110000503_G_scaffold5420_2_pt1 | contig 16794 bp, 15 predicted proteins | sample TARA_B110000503 | Tara Oceans TARA_B110000503 (sample SAMEA4397472) | marine metagenome | biome: Polar Biome; feature: [SRF] surface water layer (ENVO:00010504); material: water (ENVO:00002006), including particulate matter (ENVO:01000060) such as... | depth 5 m | reverse complement strand
CTAAAAATTACTTTTAAAACCTTCCCCAATAATATTGATGTACTGAATGGAATCTGTTTTTGCTTATGTGAAATCGGAAATCAACATCATGACAATAGAAATTATGATCTGGCTGAACACGCATTTCTTGAGGCAGTAAATCTTAACCCTACGAAATCTGAATATTTATTCAATCTTGGTAACTCATGTTATGCACAGGAAAAATACGGATCTGCACTAAAGTATTATAACCAATCACTTGTATTGAGCTATGAAGCAGAAACACTTTCCTCTATTGGGAATGCCTTGAGATCGCTTGGCAGGTATGAAGAATCGAAGGAAATGTATGGTAAGGCTCTGCGTCAAGATAAAACCTTATTGCATGCAGAAATTGAACTCACGCACTTAATGCAAAGCCTCTGTAACTGGGAGAATATAGCCGAGCACTTCGAGACTATAAAAAAAGATATAAACAGCAATAATCCTGGTCTTATTTCACCTTTTACAGTTCTTTCAATGCCTCATATGGGTTGCGAGGAGCAGCTTAAGGTTTCATCCAGGTGGGCTAAGCAATACACCATAAAGCCCCCACCCTTAAAGAAAAATGTAAGTAAAAAAAATAAATTATCGATTGCTTACCTATCCTCTGACTTTAGACTCCACCCCCTCTACTTTTTAATTATTGATGTTTTAAAAAGTCATAATAAAGAAAAGTTTGAAATTACACTCTACTATTCTGGTAAGGAGGAAATCTCCACAGCACAGAATGATTTCAGAAAAATAGCGGCTAATTTTATTAATATCTCAGGCATGTGCGATTATGATGCTGCTCAGTTAATATCTTCAAGTAATACTGATATTTTAGTAGACCTGTCTGGTTTTACAAAAAAAAGTCGCTCCATGCTGGCCGCCTATAAACCTGCCCGCGTGCATATTAGCTGGTTAGGATTTGCTGGTACGATGGGCTATTTTAACTCGAGCCCACTTTACGATCATATTTTAGCTGATCAATACCTTATCCCAGAAGCCTCCAGGAAATATTATGCCGAGAACGTTATTTATCATCCTAATTGTTATCAACCTAATATAGAAAATAGAGCAAAATTGTTTCCTGTGGATAAAAAAAGCTATGGGTTTTCTGACAAGTTATTTATTTATGCTTCTTTTGGACAGTCTATAAAAATTACTGAGGCGCAATTTACCTTATGGCTAAAAATACTTAAAAATACCTCTAACAGTATTTTATGGTTACTAGAGTCGAATGATATTTGTATGAAAAACCTACTGGCCTATGCGGAAAAAAATGAAGTTGATCCATTACGTATTTGTTTTGCAAAAAAAGTTAGTCTAGAAGAGCACATTAACAGGCATCAAATCATTGATCTCTTCCTAGATACCTACCCCTACAATGCTCACACCTCAACATCGGACGCTATATGGGCTCAATGCCCAGTGCTTACTAAATCAGGACCTACTTTTGCAAGCCGTGTCGCAGGAAGTATTCTGACAGAGATCGGCTGCCCTGAGCTTATTGTGGAGTCTGATGAGGCATATTATGAGGAGGCAATAAAGTATGCCACTGATAAACAATCACTTGAATTAATGAAAAACAAAGTTATTAAAGGAAAAGAGGAATCAGCTCTATTTAAGCCACAGTTGTTTGCAAAAAATCTTGAAGAAATATACTCAGGCCTTATCTCTAGCTGAGATTAGTATCCCAATAACAATGAATACGCCTCCCACAATATCCCTGAGACCAATGGCTTCATTTGCTAATAAATAAGAAGAGATGGCAGCGACTATTATTTCAAATAAAAATATTGGGCTTGCTTTAACTGCTTCGATCTTAGTTAGACCATACTGAACGATCACTGTTGTTACAAAAATAGAAGTGCCTATTAAAAACAATAATCCTAGCTTCTCCAGCGAAAAGAATACAGTTTGTTCGGTCAGCGTCTGTTTATCGACTATTAGCAATGAAAGTAGTATTACGCCAATCCATATTGCATATGACTTTTCTTTCACACTAATGTTCGTATATTTCCGTGCCATAACATTGGTTAGTGCGAAAAAAATCCCAGCCACTAATGCCATTAGATCACTAAATATGGAGCTGCCAAGCCTTAAATCAACCCCTGAAAGCATAGCAAAAGCACCAATAATACTAAGACACGCAGCAATGTAATGATTAGGCCTAATCTTTTCACGAAGAAAAACAAACGACAGGACTATGGTCCAAATGGGGGATAAAAAGAAAAGCAGCATTGCTCTAACAATTTCGCCATTAATAACAGCTAAAACATAGGCCAAATTAGTTATTCCACAAATCAAGGCATACACCCAAAAGCTCGGTAATAAAAAACATCTGCCACTCTTTAATCGATAGAAAATTATTGCAAGAATTAATATAAGGCTGTAACTAAAAAAACTTGAATGGATACCAGACAATCCAATGTTATTTAATAGCCTATAGGGATACCAAATAAGCCCCCACGTAAAAGTCCCAAATAAGAGACAGGAAATGCCAGCATGGCTCGCGCTTAATTTAAAAATTTTTTTACTCTACCAATGACAGACTTAAGTTCCATTGCATTAAAGGGATCAATCAATAATAAATTCTCCATACCTCTAATCCAAGTCATTTGTCTTTTGGCAAGCTGACGCGTGGCAATAATAATTTTCTCATTTAACTCTTTAATCGGACTTACACCAGTGAGACACTCATAAACCTGCTTGTAGCCAACACACCTTAATGCTGGGTAGGTTAAATCAAGTTCTGGATTACCTTTAATCAATAACTCGACCTCTTCTATTAATCCACTCTTGATCATTGAGCTGACGCGAGCCTCAATTCTGCTATTAAGGATTACCCTATCTTTTGGAAGTAGCGCAATCTTAAGGGAGTTATATTTAGCCTCATGTCGGGTGCCGACCTGGTGGTAGGAGGATATGGGGTTGCCTGAAATGTAATAAACTTCGAGAGCCCTAAGAATTCTTTGCGTATCGGTAGGTTTAATTTTTTTTACAATATCAGGGTCAACCTGGGAAAGTTTTTCATATAAATATACAAGTCCATACCTCTCCAACTCCTCCCTGACTTTCTCCCTAACCTCATCAGAGGATTCAGGCATTTCATCCAAAGGATGCTCAAGCGCATTAAAATACATCATTGTTCCGCCCACTAAGAGAGGCACTTTATCGCTTTTATAAATTTTGGTTGATATTTTTTCAACATCCATTCTGAATTCATTAACTGAGTATCTTTCACATGGGGCCTTGCAGTCAATCAGGTGGTGAGGGTATTTTTCTTGATCATCGCCGCTAAGCTTAGCGGTTCCAATGTCCAAACCTTTGTATATCTGGGCAGAATCCACACTAATAATTTCAAGAGGGAAATCATCATACAAACTTTTTGCAAGCTCAGTTTTCCCAGAAGCTGTAGGGCCCAACAAGAAAATATTTTTCTGCATAGCTATCAAAATTTAATCTGTATTGTGTGCGATTGAGGGTTTTGTTTTTATGTAGCTTTTTATGCCCTCTAATATGCTCATGGCTAACTTATCCTGATATGCCGATGATTTAAGATTTTGTTCTTCAGCTGGATTACTTATGAATGCTGTTTCAACAAGTATTGATGGGATATCAGGTGCTTTTAATACTGCAAAGCCAGCTTGCTCAACATACTTCTTGTGAAGATTATTAACATTTTTTATTTGGCCTAAAACATGGTTTCCTAATTTAATACTGTCATGAACTGTAGCAGATTGAGAAAGGTCGAGGAGTGTCTTGGCCAACAGGGCATCTTTATCATCGATGCTCACCCCCCCTATTAAATCTGATTCATTTTCTTTGTTAGCTAGAAATTTTGCAAAGGCACTAGTAGCGCCCCTCTCTGAGAGTGCGAAAACAGAAGATCCAGTTACACTTCTTTTGGTGAAGGCGTCAGCATGAATTGAAATAAAAATGTCTGCCTTTATTTTTCTCGCTTTTTTGACTCTATCTCCAAGAGGGACATAATAATCTCCCTCCCGAATCAGTACTGCCCTCATACCGTCCTCTTTATCAATAATTTCTTTGAGTTTTTTTGATATTTGCAGAGTAATGTCTTTTTCGAGTGTCCCCTTTTTACCTTTAGCACCTGGATCTTCCCCACCATGTCCGGGATCAATTGCCACAATAACAGTATCAGACTTAGTATCATTCTGAGAGGCATTGCCCTCACTCTCAACATTATTTGATGGGGCCACTTCAGCGGCTAGCGAAGGTGACTCCTCATCCTTTTTCTGTATTTGCTTTAGTAGGTTTGCAATGCTGTCATGATTCTCAGGGTACAAGTCAATCACCAATCTGTGTTTATAAGGTGCGATTGGTTGCAGCGAAAAGATTTTGACGCGCGCTGGATTTCTTAAGTCAATAACAATCCTAGTAACATTAGGATTAAACTGCGCAACCCTAATGGCGTTTATATTAGGATCATTTTCTGAAAGCTCAGTAGGCAATATTTTCAAGGCATCATTTAGCGCAATACCTTTTAAGTCAATGACCACCCTTTCTGGATTTTTAAGTATCATTTGGTCGTTATTAAGTGCTTCAGTCGACTCTATTGTAATTCTTGTGTATTCTTGCGCGGGCCAAATCCTGACTGCATGAACATCATTTTTTTTTGAGTATGCATTAGAAGAAAAAAGAAGTGCAAATGTAATTAAAAATAGAACTATATTAATTCTTTTATGCATTCGTTTCCTCTATCAGTGCTTGCCGTTATTGAGACTTTTCTTTTGTTGCTATCCATATATTGCCAGTTCATTAGGAGATCAGGCGTGGGTAAATAAGGGTAGGCTTTTTCTGGCCACTCTATCAGGTTGATATCTTTTCCATCAATAAATTCATTGAATCCAGACTCAAGCCATTCTTCGGGGGCCTTAAAGCGATATAAATCAAAATGGTTCACTCTATGTATATTAAGGCTGTATTGCTCAACAAGGCTATACGAAGGGCTCTTAACCTTACCGTCAAAACCTAGCGCATGAATTAAGCCTCTTGCAAATGAAGTTTTACCAGAGCCTAGGTCACCAGATAAATATAACAATGTCCCGTAATCAATTTTTGAAGCAATCTTTATCGCAAGCTCATTAGTATTAGTTTCGTTATTTAAGGTAATTGATAGTTCATTTAACATAATTTTAGTTTATTATTTTTTCCTATGAATGATAAGTTAAAGTGGAATGCATTTGCAAAAAAAATTAAGGCTTGGGGTGCTGAGTTAGGCTTCGATCACGTTGGAATATCTGATATTAACTTAAATGACCAGAAAGAAGCCTACCAATCATGGATTCAGTCAGGATTTAATGGCAGTATGGATTATTTAAAGCGACATCAAGATCTAAAATTTTCGCCTGATATTTTGGTCGCTAATACCATCAGCATTCTTTCCGTACGCCTAGATTACATGCCACTTGAAGAAAATACCACAAATGCACTCAGAGACAAGAGCCGCGCTTACATTTCTCGGTATGCTCTCGGGAGAGACTATCACAAGGTCATGAGATCAAAATTGAAGAAATTAGCCTCTAAAATTAAAGCTGAGTGTAAGCAATCGGGGTCAAGTTTTCGTGTTTTTACTGACAGCGCCCCTGTATTGGAGGTTGAAATTGCTGAAAAGGCAGGGTTAGGATGGAGAGGAAAGCACACATTGCTCCTTAATAGAGATCATGGATCCTGGTTTTTTTTAGGGGAAATCTATACCGACCTTCCGCTCCCATCCGATAAAAAAATATCCTCGCATTGTGGATCCTGTCAGGCCTGTATAGACATTTGCCCTACAAAGGCGATAATAGGCCCCTACAAGCTTGATGCAAGGAGATGTATCTCCTATCTAACAATTGAAAATAAAGGTCCGATACCTGTCGAATTTAGAAAAGCTATCGGAAACAGGGTTTATGGTTGCGATGACTGTCAAATAATATGTCCATGGAATAAGTATGCAAAAATAACACGTGAGGACGATTTTCTAGTCAGGAATGATTTAAACAATCTCTCATTAGTCGATAGCTTTAGGTTTTCTGAGGGCGATTTTAATAGAATTTTCAAGGGAAGTGCAATTTATAGGATTGGTTATCAACAATGGTTAAGGAATATTGCTATCGGCTTAGGAAATGCCCCTAAAAGTAAAGAGGTGATTGAGGCACTAAAATCAAAATTAAGCACATCAACACCGCTAGTTAAAGAACATATTTTATGGGCCCTAGATCAGCATAAATAATTCTTAGAGCGCACTTTATAAGCATGAAAGTTTGTTACAATTACATTCTATTAAACTTAAATAATAATCACCCCTACGTAATATGACATCAATAACAAACAGTAAATCATGGTTGGCGCTGGCTGAGCATCAAAAATCAATTAATTCCGCCCAAATGCGCGACTTATTTAACGAAGATAAAGATAGATTTAATCATAACCACATTCAATTTGATGATTTTCTCATCGATTTTTCAAAGAATCGCATTACCAATGAAACCCTTCCTCTTCTAGTAAGCCTTGCTCGTGAAGCTAATCTTGAGCAATGGACAGATAAGTTATTTTCAGGTGATAAAATTAATTTTAGTGAGGACCGAGCGGTCCTTCATACCGCGCTCCGCAACAGAACAAATACGCCTGTTATGGCAGATGGCAAGGATTTAATGCCTGAAATAAATGCCGTCATCGATAAAATGGCATTATTCTCAGAGTCCGTAAGGTCAGGCGAGTGGAAGGGTTTTACGGGAAAAAGAATTGAAACAGTTGTTAATATAGGTATTGGGGGCTCAGATCTTGGTCCTGCAATGGTATGTAAAGCCCTAAAGCCTTTTGGTGCAAAGCATATTTCCCCATTATTTGTTTCCAATGTTGACGGCGCAGATTTAGCCCAGACACTAGAAAAATGTGACCCTCACACAACGCTATTTATTGTTGCCTCCAAAACCTTTACAACACAAGAGACAATGACAAACGCTTTCTCAGCAAGGGATTGGGTGATTGGTCACCTAAATGACTCGGCTGCGATTCGAAATCACTTTGTAGCAATTTCGACAAACAAGAGTGCGGTTGAGGCATTTGGAATATCGCCTGATAATATATTCGAATTCTGGGATTGGGTGGGTGGCAGATACTCACTATGGTCCTCTATAGGGCTATCAATCGCTATATTTTTGGGAATCGAAAACTTTAAGCAGCTCTTAGCTGGCGCTCACGACATTGATAATCATTTCAAAACTGCTCCACTAGAAAAAAATATACCCGTAATATTGGGTTTAATTGGTATTTGGAATATTAATTTCTTCAATTTTAAAACTCACGCAATTCTACCTTACGATCAAGGCTTATCTTTGCTACCGTCTTATCTTCAGCAGTTAGATATGGAGAGTAATGGTAAATTTATTGACAGAGAGGGAAAGCGTGTCTGCCTCCATACAGGGCCTATTTTATGGGGTGAATCAGGAACAAATGGTCAGCATGCTTTTTACCAATTAATACATCAAGGCACTGAAATTGTTCCAACCGATTTTATAATGCCCATCCACTCACAGTATAAAATTGGTAAAAATGGGGATGAACACCATAAAATCCTAATATCTAATTTTATTGCCCAAACCCAATCATTGATGCTTGGAAAGAAGGAAGAAGAAGCAAGAAATGAAATGGTAGTAGCTGGATTTCCAGAGAAGGAGGTCAACCTATTGGCGAGCCATAAATCATTTCTAGGTAATCGTCCGTCCACTTCTATTCTTTTTGATAAGCTTGACCCTAAAACCCTGGGGCGATTGATTGCAATTTATGAACACAAGATATTTGTTCAGGGTGTGATCTGGAATATCAATTCCTTTGATCAATGGGGTGTTGAATATGGAAAGCAAATCGCATCCCTCGTGCTTCCTGAGTTAAGAGAAAAATCAGCCACCGTCTCTTTTGATTCTTCAACAAATAACTTAATAAATTACACTAAAAAAAATCTATAAGTATTTAATTTAAAATATATTTATTAATAATCTTACTCTCAATTTTAGCTGCTAAAGTCACCCCTAACTGTTTAGCAAAACGATCAGTGAAGGATTCATAGGTAGTGAAATCCTCCACTCTCTCGAACCCAATAACCTCACGAGCGACATAATCAACATCGCCCAACTGATCTGATAACCCCAGCTTTATAGATGCTTTACCACTCCAAAATAGGCCTGAGAAGATTTGTTCGTCAGAACTAAGTTTGGAGCCCCTGCCATCTTTGACTACATCAATAAACTGCTGATGCACCTCATTTAATAATGACTGAACGTGCGCTTTTTGTTCTAAATTTATCGGGGAGAATGGATCTAATGCGGCCTTATTTGTGCCTGCCGTCATTAATCGTCGGTCAACCCCTAGCTTTTTCATGGCACCTTCATAACCAAAGCCGTCCATTAAGACGCCTATTGATCCAATAATGCTCGCCTTATCAACGTATATTCCATCAGTAGCGACCGCTACATAGTAAGCTCCGGATGCGCAGATGTCGTCGACAACAGAGTAAATAGGTATTTGTGGGTGCTGACCTTTTAGTCGTTTAATCTCATCATTCATTATTCCGGCCTGCACTGGACTCCCACCTGGGCTATTAATCGCAAGAATTATCCCTTTTGTTCCGGGGTTTGAGTAAGCATCGTTTAAATTACGCTTAAAATCCTTTGCGTTAGCTTCCGACTCGCTGCTGATAGGTCCGTTGATATGAATGACTGCCGTAAAGTCACCCATTGCAGAGTTTGTATTCTGACTGCTGGAAATGAAAATATAGAGAAGAATAGAAAGGTAGGTTAATGTCGCCAGCTTAAAAAATATTCCCCAGCGCCTTGTTTTTCGTTGCTCTGAAAATGCAACTTGAGAAATTTTTTCTAAAGCCTTATTCCCCCAATTTTCTTCATTTTTATCTGTCATTTTTTATTCAGCCTCAATTTTAATAATTAATCTATCAATCACTTCTTCAACTGCCATCGCTTTTAATTTCATTCCTTGGCAAGGTCCAGAAACGCAATAACCTTCCTCTAAATTATATATGGCTCCGTGCGTAGCACATATTATAAATTTACCTTCCTCATCTAAAAAATCATTATCCTGCCAATCAAGTTCAACAGGAAGGTGCATACATTGATTCTTATAGGCGTTATAACTGCCATCATTGAGTACGACGAATCCTGTGTGCTTAATATTTTTCAGCTCGTAAGTGAACTTAACAGTTGAAGGCTGCTGCTTAAACTCACTTTTAAAGACTATTATTTCTTTACTCATTCCTCATCACCCATTCAAAAATTTCATAAGCGTTATCTACTAATACTTTAGGTTTGTATTGTATTAGCTCCTCGCTGGCGTGAGAGCCATATGTAACTCCTATGGAATCAACACCGGCATTCATAGCCATCTCAAGATCGTAACTAGAGTCGCCCACTAAAATTGCCTCGTGTGACTCAACCATATAAAACTCAAGAATCTCTTCAATCATTTGCGGGTGTGGCTTAGAAAAACATTCATCAACTGTTTTGGTCACAGCAAAAAAAGATTCTAAGCCCGATTGCTTCAGCGCTCTATTTAGCCCTCTTCTGCTCATTCCCGTAGCGATTGCTAGCTTATAGCCACGTCTATGAAGATCATTAATCCCCGTACTAATTCCATCAAATAATGAAATACTATTTACTTTTTTCAGATAGGCCTCTTTGTATAAATGCTGTAATTCTATTATTTCGTGTCTGGACAGATTAGCAAATAACTTACTAAAAGCTTGGTCGAGGCCCAAGCCAATGATGTCATAAATTTTTTTTTCGTCATCAATATTAATTGTTTTACTTATAGCTGCTTCCTTAATAGCACTTACAATCAAACCAGTTGAATTAACAATGGTTCCATCCCAATCAAAAATTATGAGTTTATATTTTCTGGTCATTTACGGTTGATAATGCTGTTAAATGCTTCTGGAGTTGGTGCTGAAAAGTGAACTTTATCTAACGTTATGGGGTGGATAAAAGCAACCTCTGATGCATGAAGAAACATCCGCGAGGCAATTTTACGCACTTTCTTATTCAGCTCAAAATTACCATACTTTTGATCACCAATAATCGGAAAACCTAAATGGGAAAGATGGACCCTTATTTGGTGAGTCCTGCCTGTAATTAACTTCACCTCTAAAAAGGTAAAATCCTTAAGATTCTTTTTAAGAAAGAATACTGAACGAGATTGTTTTGTGTTTATATTCTGATAGTCATCATTCACGACTGATACTTTTTTCTGCCCTTCAGCGTCAGAGGTTTTTAGAAGATTTAGATCAACAATAAGCTGCTTGTCCTTCCATTCGCCGTGAACAATGACCTCATATTTTTTATGCATAGATTTCTCTCGCATTTGTTTGTGAATACCCACCAGCGCTATTCTTTTTTTGGCGATCAATAAAATGCCTGACGTATCTTTGTCGATTCGATGAACCAACTCAAGGAATTTAGATTCTGGCCGTGACTGGCGCATAAGTTCGATAATTCCAAAATTAATACCGCTGCCCCCATGAACAGCTATGCCTTCTGATTTGTTTAAAACAATAAAAGCCTCGTCCTCATAAATAATAGATTTCTCGATATCGACTATTTGAGCCTTGCTTGCTGAAATAGGGAGAGAAACATCTTTTTCCTTGAATGAAACAGGAGGAATCCTAACCGAATCATTGATTGATAACCTAAAATCAGTCCTTATTCTTTTCTTGTTGACTCTGACCTGACCGCTTCGTAATAATTTATACACATGACTTTTGGGGACATTTTTTAAAATTTTTAGCAAAAAATTATCAATTTTTTGACCGTCGCTACCCTCGTCAATTATATGATATTTAACATTATTTTTAATCTCGAGGGGCATAATTTAGTTTGCTTTTAATGATTTATCACATATACTTTGTTCGTTCAGATATCTTTAAAAATTGTTAAAGAGAAAAACAATTCTGAATTATACATAAACATAAGAATTCAAGGTTAGTACTGCTCACCATAACTTATTAAATAAGAAAAAGAAGCAGTCATAAATACAAAAAGATTTTTATAAAAGAATTTAATAAATTAAATAGTTTTTAGAAAAGTAAAGTTTTTAACAACAAAAGAGAGATGAGATTAGACCTACCTATCAATCAAATTGACAGGTAGGCTGTGCCTGATTTCCTTTAAATAATTTATAGGAATTCTTTATCTAAAATCTTCATAATAAATGGAGATAGGTAATGAAAAGAATGCTATTTAATGCAACTCAATCTGAAGAGTTGCGAGTTGCAATTGTAAATGATAATAAATTAGAAGACTTGGACTTCGAGCGCGGCAACAGAGAGCAGCGTAAAAGTAATATATATAAAGCAGTCATTACAAGAGTTGAGCCTTCATTAGAAGCGGCTTTTGTTAATTACGGAGTTGATCGACACGGCTTTCTCCCTTTCAAAGAAATATCCCCTGAGTATTATTCCAAAAAAACTAAAAAACAAGATGTATCAATAAGAGATGTTATTAAAGAGGGTCAAGAACTAATAATTCAAGTAACAAAAGAAGAGCGTGGTAACAAAGGTGCCGCACTTACTTCATACCTATCCCTTGCTGGACGCTACATCGTCTTAATGCCTAACAATAATGATGGGGGCGGCATTTCAAGAAGGATAGAAGGAGACGAAAGATCAAGCTTTAAAGAGATTCTCTCGGAAATTACCATTAAGAAAGGTATGAGCGTCATAGGAAGGACCGCAGGTATTGGTGCTACTGTTGAGCAAATACAATGGGACTTAGATTACCTAACGCAACTGTGGGATGCGATTGAAAATGCAGCGAACGCACAGGAAGGGCCCTTCCTTATCTATCAAGAAAGTAATCTTGTTATCCGGGCAATTCGTGATTATTTTTCAACAGATATTGAAGAAGTTCTAATAGATAAAAAAGAAATTTACGATCAAGCGCTTCAGTTCATGAGTCATGTCATGCCAACCTACTCAGAAAGAATAAAGTTCTATGATGAAGAAGTCTCTCTCTTTACAAAGTTTAATATTGAAAACCAAATTGAATCAGCCTTTCTACGTGAAGTTCAATTGCCTTCTGGTGGTGTAATCGTAATTGATCATACTGAAGCGCTTGTTTCTGTGGATGTAAACTCAAGTAGATCTACCAAAGGAAGAGATATTGAATCAACCGCATACAGCACAAACCTTGAAGCAGCTGACGAATTAGCCAAGCAATTACGCTTCAGAGATATTGGCGGTTTAATAGTTATTGACTTCATTGACATGGAGAACCCTAAACATCAACGCGATGTAGAAAATAGAATTAGGGATGCGCTAAAACAAGACAAGGCAAGAATTCAGATTGGTAAGATCTCAAGATTTGGCTTATTAGAGCTCTCTAGACAAAGATTAAGGCCGAGTATCGGGGAATCAGTAAACGGCGTTTGTCCTCGCTGCCAAGGCACCGGAAGAGTTCGTGATATTCAGTCCACAGCATTGTTTATATTCAGGCTCATTCAAGAAGAGGCAAATAAAGAAAGTAGTCAGTCTATCTCTATTCAATTACCTGTTGAGGTTGCCACCCTACTCCTAAATGAAAAACGAAAGGAAATAGTTGATATTGAGAACAGGACAGGAAATGAAATTGTCATAGTTCCAAATCGATACCTAGAAATACCAAAATATGACCTTCAAAAGTCATCGCAAAAGCTTGGAAAGGCCAGCTACGCAGTTGTTGAGCCACCGAGTGAAGATGAACATAAAACTAATGAAAAAAATGAAAAAATAGAACGGTTAGAACCGGTAGTAAAAGCAATACTTCCATCAAGATCAAATAAAAAGGGGAAAAATTCCTCAATATTTGGATTCTTTAAGAATTTAATTGCTAGCACTCCAGGCAGCGAGGGTGGTGAAGAAGAAATAAAGGTAGACGAATCATCAAGTCAAGAAATGGCAAGCAATACAAGGGAAGAAGGGGAAGAAAGAGCAAACAGGCCAAATAAACCGAGAAATAGAAATAGAAATAGAAATAGAAAGCCTGAGAATAGAAATAACAAACCTGACTCTATAAATAATACCAACCAGACGGATAACCAAAGAAACCTAGCCCGTCCAGTAAATGAAATAGATCCAATTAACTTAACTCGCCCTGCAAGCAATGAGGTCGTATTAAATAAGGGAGTTACCGAAGCAAATACCCCGGCTATCGCCGCAGTAAAAGCAAGGCCAAAAAGAAGCCAACCATTACCTAAAGTAGATTTGACAAAAGTTGGGTTAAGTTTAGTTGAGACCAAAGCGGTAAAAGTTAAAGAGGTGGTTGCGGAAGTAAAAAAACCAACAAAGAAAAAAGTTGCTGAATGGCAAAAGAAAAATGAGGTAGTGATTACAGGAAAAATTGAGATGGTTGAAACAAAAAAGAAAGAAACTAAACCGAAGCCAGCTGTAAAATCTAAAAAGCCTACTTCAAAAGAAGGTTAAAAAACTGCCAGCCTAAAAAGGCAAGTATTAAAGCGCCAAATACATGGCCAAACATTAAAAGTATTGCTGTCATATGCTGATCTTTATCAAACAAATGAAAAAGATCGGCAGTGAAAGCTGAGAAAGTTGTAAGCCCGCCTAAAAATCCAATATTTATAATAATTTTTAATTCTTCATTAACCGCTGTGAGTGTCTGAAAATAAGCTATGGAGACCCCCATTAAAAAACCTCCAAGCAAATTAACTGCCAATGTGCCGTATGGTAAACCAGGAAAGGCGTAAGAGAATAAATAACCAACAATCCAGCGTGACCAAGCACCAAGCGCAGATGCTATTCCAATTAACAAAAAATTTGACGGAGTAAACATTTAAATTTTGATGAAGTGTTCCCGATAGTATTTCAATTCTTCTATTGACTCCAAAATATCAGCCAATGCCTCATGCTTACTGTTTTTTTTAAATCCGCTAATTAATTCTGGCTTCCATCTTTTAGATAGCTCTTTAAAAACGCTTACATCTAAATTTCTGTAATGGAAGAAATTTTCCAAGGCTGGCATATGCTTAGCCATAAATCTTCGGTCCTGGCAGATAGAGTTACCGCACATAGGCGACTTTCCCTTATCAATGTATTGACTCATAAATTCGATGAGCTGGTGAGTTGCACCCTCTTCTGTTGTTTTTGAATTTTTTACCTTCTCAATAAGGCCAGACTTTCCATGTGTGGACTGGTTCCAATTATCCATTTTAGAGAGCACTTCGTCGCTTTGATGGAGAACCACTACAGGACCTTCTGCAATAACCGTAAGATAAGGGTCAGTAATTACAACTGCAACCTCAAGGACCATATCTGATTCTGGATCCAGGCCACTCATTTCCATGTCTACCCAAATTAAATTATCGTTATTTTTGCTCATCATGATTTCCATTAAAATTCTTTATAATTAAAGCGTTTAGCTTACTTTTGTTTGCGAATTGATTCACAATGTACTCTTTTAAAATTACATCAACATTATGACCTCATCATTCCAATATTTATTTTTATTCTTAATTATTTTTACTGTCTTTACACAAGTATGGTTAGCCATGAGACATATAACTAACGTGAAGCTTCATAGAAGCAAAGTGCCGAGTGCATTTAAATCTATCATCAAATCAAAAGACCATCAAAAAGCTGCAGACTATACGGTAGCTAAGTCAAAGCTCAACATTATCGACATCATAATTCAAGCCGTTTTTCTTTACATACTTACTGTAGGTGGTTTAATTAATACCATAAATAACCACGTTTACACACTGGAATTAAATAATCTAATTTCTGGTGCAGCTATAATAATATCAGTAATGATTCTATCCTCATTAATTGATTTACCAGTCAGTGTTTACAAGATTTTCAATATTGATGAAAAATTTGGATTTAATCGTATGACAATAAAAATATTTATTCTTGACGGATTAAAGCAATTAATTCTTTCCGTTGCAATCGGACTTCCCATACTATTTATATCACTTTGGATTATTGGTAACCTTGGTAGTCTTTGGTGGCTTTGGTTGTGGGTCTTCGTTAGCCTATTTAATTTTGCTATGTTATCCCTTTACCCGCTCTATATTGCGCCACTCTTTAATAAATTTGAGCCTCTTAAAGACAAAACACTTAAGAGTAGGATTGAAAAATTATTGGTAAGATGTGGCTTTAAATCGAGCGGTCTTTTTGTTATGAACGGATCACTTAGAAGTAATCATGGAAATGCTTACTTTACTGGCTTTGGAAAATCAAAAAGGATTGTATTTTTTGATACCCTTCTTGAAAAATTAACCCCCAACGAAATCGATGCGGTCCTGGCACATGAGTTAGGTCACTTCCATCATGACCATGTGAAGAAGAGAATTATTTTGATGTTTATTATAAGTTTTGTTGGTCTCTATCTATTGGGGTTATTAAAAGAAAGTGCCTGGTTCTATGAAGGTCTTGGCGTTTATACAATTAATGATGCTAATGCCATTCTTTTATTTCTACTTGTATCTCCATTATTTATATTTTTTATTAGGCCAGTTATTGCATATTACTCAAGAAAGAATGAATTTGAAGCAGATCAATACGCCTGCAAATATACTGCACCTAGCGATCTTAAACAATCACTAATTAAGCTCTACCGAGACAATGCATCAACATTAACACCCGATCCATTACATTCAAACTTTTATGATTCTCACCCACCTGCATTAATGCGTATTAATGCTATTGATAAGCTGTAAGTATGGAAATTACCACAAGAATGGAGTTTGATGCGGGTCACAGGATTCCAAGCCATAAGAGCAGCTGTAAAAACCTTCATGGCCATCGTTATGCAATTGAAGTGACAATAAAAGGTGAAATTATCAAGCAAGAAGAATCTTCTGATTTTGGTATGGTAATGGACTTTAAAGACGCCAAGAACCTCATTAAGCAAACAATAGTTGACCCATGGGATCATGCCTTTATCGTCTACGAAAAAGACCATGAGGTAATAAAATTTTTAAGCAGCTTGGACAACCATAAAACAGTTGTTTTTCCTGAGGTGCCTACCGCAGAAAATATGGCTTTAGTTGCTTACGAATTGCTTAAGGTCGTTTTTAAGAAAAAGTTTTTGGGGGCAGTCACACCCATCAAAGTGAGGTTGTACGAAACACCAAATAACTGGGCTGAGGTTTACTAAATACTACCAATCAATCTTACCATTGAGATTTGATAAATAATTTTTATGTAAATCTTCCTCATCTTTTGTCGGCTTTACTACCCTCAACATACTCTGGTTGACTGGCGTTAACTCTATTGCGCTCTTTTCTTCAGTAAAGTTAATTGAGAAGGCTTCCTGACCACGCGTCATAGCTAAAAATACTTCACCTAATAACTCCGCATCCAACAATGCGCCATGAAGGCTTCGTTGTGAGTTATTTATACCATAAGCCCTACAAAGTGCATCCAAACTATTTCTTTGCCCTGGACGTATCTCCTTAGCAAGCTTTAAACTATCAGTAATTTCAAGGCAGCATTCCTCAATTTTTTTATCACCAATTTTTCCAAGCTCCATATTAATAAAGCCAACATCAAATGGAGCATTATGAATAATTACCTCAGCATCACCAATAAACGAGAGAAATTCTTCACTTATATCAATAAAAAATGGTTTGTCTTGAAGAAATTCCATAGAGATACCATGCACCTCCTGTGCTGCCGGATCAATATCTCTTTCAGGGTTCAAATAAGCATGAAAACGATTATTAGTTTGTTGACGGTTTTGAATCTCAATCGCAGCAATTTCGATGATGCGATGACCTTGGTTA
>TARA_B110000503_G_scaffold69579_1_pt1 | contig 16804 bp, 13 predicted proteins | sample TARA_B110000503 | Tara Oceans TARA_B110000503 (sample SAMEA4397472) | marine metagenome | biome: Polar Biome; feature: [SRF] surface water layer (ENVO:00010504); material: water (ENVO:00002006), including particulate matter (ENVO:01000060) such as... | depth 5 m | reverse complement strand
ATCTCCTGCAGCTTGTCGCGCAGGAACGCCAGTCCTGTGCCCAGGCTATTGGGCGGCATCATGATGCCCTGCACGGTCGTACTGTTCAGCTGCTGGTATTGCGTCAGTTCATTGGCTTCGACGGTAGAATCCAGCGAGATAACCACGGACAGCGGAACCAGTTCATTGCTTGCGGCCCGCACATAGTATTTTTCCAACTCCTGCTTGGTGAGGCGAAAACCTCTGGCGGCCTGCGGAATTACTTTGTAGGAGCGCCCCTCCAGATTGAAACGGTTTATCTCTGTTTCACCCAGCATAACGGACAGGGTGTGGCCGATTTCACGCATGGATATGCCGAGGCGTGACGCGAGTTCTCTGTCGATATTGACCTTGATCTCAGGGCGGTCGAAATCCAGTGTCTGGGTGACGAATATAAAGAGTCCTGACTCCGTGGCCGCTTTTACCAGCTCTTCACCGACACGCTTCACTTCCGTGTAACCTTCTGTGGAGGCCACCACAAAACTGACCGGCAGTCCCGCGTCGAAACCTGGCAGTGGCGGCGTACCGAAGGAAAACATCTCCATGCCGGCGATACGACTTATCTTTTGCTGAAATTCAGCCTGCACTTCCTGTTGCGTTCGCGTTCGTTCTGACCAGGGCGTGAGTGTAATGCCGCCAAAATTACTGTTGGGAAGAATAACCTGCCAGGAGTGACTGAACTCAGGAATGCCCTTCCAAATTTGTACCACTTCATTCAGAAAATAGTCGGTGTACTCCAGATTGGCATAGCGCGGCGCGATTCCGGTAACGTAGATACCCCCGGTATCTTCCTCGGGCGCTAGTTCCTCCTGTGTCAGGGAGAACAGCACTGGCAGGCTGGCGAGAATCACGGCGGCGAACAGGATTACTGCGCCGCGGTGGTCCAGGCTGAGGGACAGCAAACGTCGAAACTGCGTGTTTAGCTGGTCGAAACGCTGGTCAAGCCAAGTGGCGAGTCGGCCCTGATGCTCGTTGTCCTTGAGTACTCTGGAGCACATCATGGGACTCAGGGTCAGCGCTACGATACCGGAGATCACGACGGCACCGGCGAGTGTCATCGCGAACTCGCTAAACAGCGCGCCGGTCAGGCCACCGATGAAGCTGATGGGGGCGTACACAGCAGCCAGTGTCAGCGTCATGGTCACCACGGGCAGCGCGACCTCGCGAGCACCGAGCAGCGCGGCTTCGCGTGGCGATGCGCCGAGTTCTATATGCCGGTGAACATTTTCCACTACGACAATAGCGTCATCCACCACCAGTCCAATGGCGATGATCATCGCCAGCAGGGTCAGGAGATTGAGGGAGAACCCCATCGCCAGTATCAGAAAAACCACGCCGATCAGTGACAACGGTATTGCCACCAGCGGAATCAACACTACTCGAAGTGAACCGAGGAATAAAAAAATCACCAGGATGACGATTAGGCTAGCCTGCACCAGCGTAATGAGCACTTCCTTAAGCGCTTCGTCGATGACAACGCTACCATCCCAGTCCAGAAACAGTTCCATGTCGGCAGGCAGGCGCTCACGTATGCGCGGTATTGCGGCATGCACAACCTTGGAGACATCTAGCGGATTGGCATCAGGTGTCTGCGAAATTGACATAAACACGGCCTCGCGACCGCTGGAGAGCGTTTTCAGTTGTGTCGTCTCGGCCGATAACTCAACGTCTGCGATATCGCCCAGCCTGACACGCTCTTCGTCCATCTGGCGTACCACCAGCTCTTCAAAATCCTGTGGGCTTTTCATGTCGGTACGAGCGTCTACTGTCGCTCGTACCAGATTGCCCTCGGTTGCGCCCGATGTTGCGATGTAGTTGTCACGCTGGATCGCGTCTCGCACATCAGATGCGGTGACGCCGAAGGCGGTCATGCGCACCGGGTCAAGCCAGACGCGCATGGCCAGGAAACGGCCGAAAATCTTAACCTTACCGACGCCCTTCAGTGTGGCTAATTCGGGCTGTACCGTGCGCAGGAGATAGTCGGTGATCTGATAGGGGCTCATCTCCTTTGAGTAAAACGCCAGGTACATCATCGCATCGCCACCGGCGGCAGTGGTGATCACCGGTTCCTCAATATCTGTGGGAAGATCTCCCCTGGCCTCGTTAACTTTGGCGATGACCTCCGACAACACGTCACTGCTGTTTTCGCCGAGCCGGACATGCACTTCGATCTCAGAGATGCCGGGATTACTGTTTGAGGTCATGTACTCGATACCGCGGGCACCGGCGATGCTGACTTGCAACGGTGTGGTGACAAAACCCTGAATCGTGCGAGCACTGGCGCCCTGGTAGGACGTCTCGATGTAGATGACGCTGCGCTCCAGTTCAGGGAATTCGCGTATATTCACACGTGACAAGGCTGCCCCCCCGAGCAGGAGTAACAGGCTGCTGACCACAATGGCCAGCACGGGGCGTTGAATAAAATGGTCGGTGAAAGCCATCGCTGCCTAGAACTTCACTTTGTCATCGATCACGACGCGCGCGTCGCGATACAGTTTGTTCTGGCCGGCGGTGACGACCCATTCACTGCTGAGCAAACCATGGACAATGGCGATCTGGCCATCTCGCGTAGCGCCCGTCTCCACCACCCTCGGTTGTGCCGTGGTCTTGCCTTTGCTCTGCAGCAGCACAAAGAGCGTATTGCCGTGCAAGGAGTAGCTGATGGCCGTCTCCGGCACGGTGACAACGCGCTTTGGCTGGTCGAGGTTAATGATCATGCGCGCAAACATACCCGGTAGGAGTCCCTCGCTGTCTTCAAGTGTGGCGCGCAACAGCAGGTTGCGGGTGCTGGGGTCAACTTTGGCGTCTATTGCGCTCAATGTCGCGTTGAATTCCTGGTCCGGGAACGCGGCCACATGGACGGCAATAGATAATCCCGGTCGCAGGTCCGGAAAGTATCGGTCGGGCACGGAGAAATCGATCTCCAATTCTGACAGATCCTGCAGGTTGGCGATTGCTGTGCCAGATTCAATATAGTCGCCCACCTTTACCTTGATAATCCCCGCGGTTCCAGCAAAGGGCGCCACAATACGTTTGTTATCGAGTTGGGCGCTGGTCTGTGCAACTTGGGCGATCGCACTGTCGAACTCTGCCTGGGAGCGATCGTATTGGCTCTGCGGGATGGATTTTTTCTTGATCAGGCTGGCATCGCGTTCAAATAACTGGCGCGCCAGTTTGAGGTTTGCTTCCTGTTGTTTGAGGCGGGCCTTTTCGACACTGTCATTAAGAGTCAGGATCAGTTGGCCAGCCGCCACGTCCTCACCGGATTTGACCGAGATCGCAATAACTTCCCCGCTGGTCTCGGCACCCAATTCTACGCCCCGCGCCGCGCGAATAGTGCCCACTGTTTCGAGTTCGGACGCCCAGATAGCAGACTGTGCCGTGGCCGCGGCGATAGTGATAGGCGGCGGACTGAAATCCGTGTCGGCCAGAACAGAAAATTTGTTATACAAATAGCCCGCTATGCTGCCGAAAATCAGCAGTAGTAGAACCACAACGAACAGATAAGCGCGCAAGTCCCGGCCCCTAAGTCAATAATGCTTCAATTTATTAGTCGTCGCCCGGTTTGCATATTTATCGCAATATTACGTGACGCCCCGCCATCTTAGGGATTTTGTGTGTTGGGCGCACTCTTCACGGGCAAAAAGTGCAAAAAAAACGGTGATTCCCCGTCTTCATCACTGCAAATAGCTAGCGGATAAAGGGCCAAAATGCAAGTAACGAATATAGCGCAAGTACTTTGAGTCACGCCCTGTTTGGCTTATCCTAGGGACAAGCAGCAAAAAATTCAGTGGCGCCAAGAGGGTTCATCTATTGATAAAGTCACGCAAATTAAAGAAATTGCAGCAACAAATGGACAGCTCTCTCAGCTACGATCAGTGGAGCGAGGCCGCTCAAACGCACGATGAACTGTCGGGTGAAAAGCGTTGGCGGCAGGTAGACCATACCAACCAATACGATTACACTCAGATTCGATTGCGACTGGATAAGTTGCGCAGTTTACGCGCGCGCCACGACTACCCGGGGCTGTTGTTTACGCTCAACGAGGGTATTCACGGTAATATGGGTGGCATGGGTCGGCACAGCCTGTATAGCCGCGCAAAGTTTGGCACCAAAAACCTGATAGAACAGTACATTGATGAGGTCGATGATTCACTGCGCTTTCTTGCGGAGCTGGTTACTGACGATATTGACGTGCAGGAAAAGCTCGATTTCTTTTACCGGGCGAATATTTGTTTTGGCCGCTCCGCCCTGATGTTGAGTGGTGGTGGCGTATTGGGGTTTTATCATCTGGGCGTGGTTAAGACCCTGCTGGATCAGAACTTGCTGCCACAGGTGATATCCGGTTCCAGTGCCGGTGCTCTGGTGGCGGGCGCATTGGGAACTCATACGGACAAAGAGCTCGAACGCTTCTACGATCCCGCGAATGTGCTCACTGAGGCCGAGCGGGAAGCCAGCGTCATGACTCGCATGTTTTTTGGCGCCAATTCACAGATCGATGTGGGTGATCTGGAAAAGTTGATAGCGCGCATGATTCCCAATATGACGTTTCAGGAGGCCTACGAGAAAACCGGCAGGCAGATCAGCATCTCTGTTGCTCCCGCTGAGATCCACCAGCGCTCTCGATTGTTAAATGCCATTACCTCACCCAATGTCTTCATCAGGGCGGCCGTCATGGCCTCTTGCGCGGTGCCAGGTGTCTTTCCCCCCGTCATGCTGATGGCTAAGAATCAGCACGGAGAGCCTCAGCCCTACCTGCCCACCCGCAAGTGGGTGGACGGCTCTATCGCCGACGATCTCCCCGCCAAACGCCTGCAGCGCCTTTACTCCTGTAATCACTATATTGTGAGCATGGTAAACCCCATCGCGATTCCCTTTCTGGAAAATGAGGGTAAGCCTGGCGCACTGAAGGGGGCTCTGGGCACCCTGGGTGTAGGCATGGGACGTGAACTACTCAATTTTTATCGCGGTATGGTACAAAATCGCAACGAGACTTGGCCGCGATTCAATATGTTGATGAGTAGCGTCCACGCGTTGATGGACCAGGAGTACAGCGGCGATATCAATATCGTGCCTAAATTCCGCTGGTACAACCCCACGAAATTGTTGTCACATTTGTCTGAAAAAGATCTTCTCGCATTGATGCAGGCGGGGGAGCTTTCCGCCTATCCTGCCATTGAGGCCATTCGGACCTGTACTAAAATTAGTCGCACCATGGAAGAAATCCTGCATCGCTTTGAGCGCGGAGACTTACGTCCTGATGAAGCCGACTATCATCGCCCGCGCACTTCGCGCCGTCGTCCATCGGCGACACGTTCCGACCGCGAAGCGCTGCGTGAATATCGGCTTAACTCCGGTCAGGTAAAAAAAGAGACGGTGAAAAAAACGCCGGCGCAACGTAAGAAAAGCGCACCGCGCAGCAAGTCGGCGATCCGTCGTAAACCCAAAGCGCCGAGTAAAGCTGAGGGCTCGCGCAAAGTTGCCTAGCCGCTTTAGCCCGTGGGGTTATGAACACGATCTTTAGTTTTCCACCCATCGAGAGCCCTGTTGCACAGCACCAGGTGAGTATTCAGGCGATACGCTTGCCCTCAACCAGCCCTGCCAATACGGCGATGCCGCTAGCAGTAAAACTGCTGCAGTGGCAGGGAATTACGCATACTGGTTAATGACCTGCTTGCCCAATGCCATCAGGTGCACCTGGTCTGGTCCATCGGCCTGACGGCACCAGCGCGCGTAGTTGAAAGCCTCGGCCATGCAGTAATCCGCTGTCAGCCCCCCTGCGCCGTGCATCTGCATGCAGCGGTCTATCACTGTCTGGGCCATCAGCGGCACCGTGGTTTTGCTGGCGGCGATCATATCCAATGCATCCTTAACACCGACCTCGTCCATTTTTTTACAGGTTTTTAGCACCAATAGACGCGCCATTTCAATCTCGGAGAAGCAGCGCGCAATATCCTCACGCACTGACTGGTGCTGGCTGAGGGTGCGGCCGAAGGTGGTGCGCGACGACACGCGCTTGCAAGCGAGTTCCAGCGAGCGCTGGGCCGCGCCTATCAACCGCATGCAGTGGTGGATGCGGCCTGGCCCCAGTCGACCCTGAGCAATTTCAAAGCCTCGTCCTGGGCCCAGCAGCATATTGTCCAGCGGCACACGCACATTGTCGAACACCATTTCGGCGTGACCTATAGGCGCATCGTCATAACCCAGGGTGGTCAGCGGGCGAATCAGTTGCAAGCCGGGCGTATCTTTGGGTACCAATACCTGGCTCTGCTGTTGGTGGCGATTCGGGTGGTCTGGATCCGACTTTCCCATCACGATGAATATCCGTGTGCGCTCGTACAGCGCGCCAGTGATGAACCACTTGCGACCGTTCAGTACCCATTCATCGCCATCTTGCACGATACTTAATTCGATATTGGTGGCATCAGACGATGCCACCTGCGGTTCCGTCATCGCATAGGAGGAGCGAATATCGCCCGCCAGTAAAGGAGTGAGCCACTGCGTCTGCTGCGCCGGTGTGGCGTACTTCATGAACACTTCCATGTTGCCGGTGTCCGGTGCATTGCAGTTGAAAACTTCGGGTGACCACAACACACGGCCCATGATTTCAGCTAGTGGTGCGTAGTCGAAATTGCTCAAGCCGCCTTGCTCGCTGAACTTTGCCAGTGCTGGCGGGATGAACAAATTCCACAGCCCTGCGGCTTTCGCCTTGGCCTTGAGTTCATCCATGATAGGCAGGTAACCATAGCGATCTGACGCGTTGTGCAGCTGCTGCGCATACTCCTCTTCACGAGGGTAAATGTGCTGATCCATGAACTGCGTGAGTGTTGCCTGATACCTGAGGGAGTCTTCACTAAAATTGAACACGGCGTTCTCCGTAGTGGGAGGGGAGAAGAAAAGGCGCGTGACAATAGAGCATCGCCACGCGGGTAAGTGCTAAATACGTTCTATGATGATCGCGGGTGCCATGCCGCCAGCGGCGCACATCGTAACCAGGCCAAATTGTTTGTTGCGACGTTCCAGTTCATCCAGTACCGTGCCGATCAGCATTGCGCCAGTCGCTCCGATAGGATGTCCCAGTGCCATTGCGCCACCATTGACGTTGACCTTGTCGCGGTCGAGACCCAGGTCGCGAATAAATTTCTCCGTGACCACAGCGAAGGCTTCATTAATTTCAAACAGATCGATGTCCTCGACCGACAGTCCCGCTTTTGCCAGTACTTTGCGCGCCGCTGGAACGGGTGCGTTCAGCATCAGGGTAGGGCAGTCACCCATATTGCACATCGCCCTGATACGCGCACGCGGCTTCATACCGTGTGCCTTGGCGTAAGTGGGTGAGGCCAGCAGCACTGCACCGGCCCCGTCTACCACGCCGGAGGAGTTGCCCGCGTGGTGTACGTGGGTGATGTTCAGGCCGGGATATTTTTGCAGCACCATGTTGCGGTAGGTGATGCCGCTTTCATTCAGCGGGTAATCGGCGACGGGGGCGAAGGAAGCTTTCAGTGCAGCCAAGCCTTCCATTGTGGTTTGTGGACGCGGGAATTCTTCCTTGTCCAGGGCCAGGGTGCCGTCTGTTGAGAAAACGGGTATCAGGCTTTTGTCAAAGTAGCCGTTGGCGATCGCGTGGGCAGCGCGCTGCTGTGACACATAGGCCAGCGTATCCAGTGCGTTGCGGTCTATACCTTCCATGCTGGCGATAGCATCTGCACACACACCTTGATGTGGTTGCGGATGGAGCGCCCGCAGTGCCAGATTCTCGTTGTCCAGAAACATGCTTGGCATTGCACCCTCTTCGCCGTAGGTCGACATCATTTCAGCGCCGCCCCCGACAACCAGGTCCTCCGTGCCAGACATAATGCTCATCGCCGCCAGATTGACTGAGGTGATGCCGGATCCGCAGAAGCGGTCCAGCGTCATGCCGCTGGAGCGGATGTCGTAGCCCGCTTCGAGTGCCGCCATGCGCGCCAGATCGCCGCTCTGGCGGCCGCGCTGTGAACTGGTGCCGAAGATCACGTCGTCGACGTCGGCGGTGTTAAGGTCGTTACGCTCAGCAATAGCCCTGAGTACGGTGGCACCCAGGTGTTGTGGATGCTGATCAGCTAGGGCGCCTTTACCCTTTTTGCCGATGCCGCGGGGCGTGCGACAAGAATCGATAATCCATGCTTCTGACATTGCTCTACTCCTTACTTGCCCTTCCAATTGGGGGCGCGTTTTTCTGCGAAGGCGATGGAGCCTTCCATTGCATCCTCACTACCGAAAACTGGCATGACGATGTCCTGTTGCTTTTTCCACATTTCCTCATCAGACCAGTCGGCCGACTCGAGAATGACCTGCTTACTGATCGCGACGGCCAGAGGGCCGTTGGCGACAATTTTGGCTGCCAGTGCTTTAGCCGCTTCCAGTGCAGTACCTGACGGAACGACCTGGTTGACCAGACCGATCTCGTACGCACGTTGTGCGGTAATGAATTCGCCGGTGATGGCCAGCTCCATTGCCACGCGAGCAGGGATCTGGCGGGGTAGTTTGATCAGGCCGCCAGCTGCCGCCGCGAGGCCGCGTTTCACTTCGGGGATACCAAATTTGGCATCGTCTGCAGTGACCAGAAGGTCGCATGAGATCGCAAGTTCAAGGCCGCCTGCCAGTGCGTAGCCCTCGATAGCACCAATCAGCGGCTTGCGTGGCGGGGATTCTGTCAGTCCGGCAAAGCCACGGCCTTCTATCATGGGCATTTCACCGCTGACGAAGGCTTTCAGATCCATACCGGCGCAGAAAGTGCCGCCGGCGCCAGTTATGATGGCCACATGGATACTGTCATTGCTATCCAGTTCATCCATCGCCGCTGCGACGCCTACGGCAACGGCGCGGTTGGCGGCGTTCTTTGCTTTTGGGCGATTCAGGGTGACGGTCATGATGCCGTCAGTGACGTCTACTAATACTTCATCAGACATTGTTGTAGTCCTCGTGAGTGAAAAAAAGTGTGGTGCTATCAGGCACCTGTGGATTGATTAGTCAGTTAGCGTCATTGCCAGATTAGCCAGTTCGTCCACCGCTTCGCCTTGAGAGTCGGCCTCGGCGCTCGAGGCTGTCCCTATCTGGGCGCGTTTGACAATCCCCTGCAGGATGGCCGCCAGTCGGAACAGCGAGAACACCAGATAGAAGTTCCAGTTTTCGATACCGTCGCGACCGGTGCGCTCGCAGTATTTTGCAATGTAGTCTTCATCAGAGGGGATGCCAAGCGCCGCGCGATCGATACCCGACAGACCCTTGATGCGGCCCTCGCGCGGTAGCGTCCAGGCCATACATTGGTTAGCCAGATCAGCCAGCGGGTGGCCCAGGGTAGATAATTCCCAATCCAACAGCGCGATGACCCGTGGCTCGGTGGGGTGGAACATCATATTGTCCAGACGATAGTCGCCGTGCACCAGGGTGAGTGTGCCGTCATCTTTTGGCATACGCTCGGCAAGCCAAGGCATCAGCGATTCCATGGCAGGGATATGGCGTGTTTCGGAGGCCCGATACTGCTTGCTCCAGCGGCCCAGTTGGCGCTCGAAGTAATTGCCGGGGCGACCAAAATCGGCCAGGCCCACAGCATCAATATCGACATTGTGCAGGGCGGCCATGGTCTGGTTCATGGCATCGTAAACAGCGGCGCGCTCCGTGTTGTCGGCCGTTTCTGGCAGCAAAGGGTCCCACAGGATACGACCCTCTTTGTACTCCATGACATAGAACATGGAGCCAATTACGCTGTCGTCCTCACACAGTACATGGGTGTGGGGGACGGGTACGTCGGTATTGCGCAGGGCGGTGATAACCCGAAATTCTCTGTCCACGGCGTGGGCAGATTTGAGTAACTCGCCGGGGGGCTTCCGTCTGAGTACGTAGTCTTGGCCGTCGGCAGCCGTCAGTTTGAATGTGGGATTGGACTGACCACCGGCAAATTTTTCCGCGGTCACCGGGCCATGAAAGCCCGGAATATGTTGCGACAGATAGTCGCTAAGGCTTTGGGTGTCTAATGTTCGTGTCTTCATAGTGCTTTATTTTCCCTAAGCGGCGGCCGATTTCAACCGAGGAGAAGTCTGTGCTGTGGGTGAGTGTGTAACAATGACAGCTCGCAACAAATAAATGTACCGGAACTTACACCGTATCGAAACTCATTGAGCCAGATATAGACAGGCGGTATGCTAGTGCCCGTGGTGGATAGCTATGTGGTCGCGCGGTGGTTGCACCGTCGGTGTTTGGTCGTTCTATCGAGTATATACGATGCAGAATAACAAAAAGAGCAAGATCTCGCAGAGCGCCGTCTACGGCCTGATGCTTGTCGTTGCTTTGTTTGCATCAGGCTGCAGTACTCAGGCCACCAAAACACCGGAAGTATCACAGTCACCAGCGCCTGTCGACAAGCTCACTAAAGCCAACGATATACTATTTTCCGCGCTTGGACAGGTGGGAATACCCTACCGCTACGGTGGTAGTGCTCCCGATAGCGGTTTTGATTGCAGTGGTTTGATTCAGTATGTGTATGCCGAAAGTGCCGATATCAAGTTGCCGCGTACGGTGGCCGGTATGATTAAGCTCGATGCACCCCGCGTCGAGGAAGACCACCTGCAGGCGGGTGATCTCGTTATTTTTGCAACAGGCTGGGGCAGCCGTCCCAGCCACGCGGGTATTTATGTCGGCGAGGGTCGCTTTGTACACGCACCCAGTACCGGCGGCGTCGTCCGTATGGATCTCCTCAGCGAAGACTATTGGCAGCGCAGCTATCTGCAAGCGACGCGGCCATTGGCTGGATTTGGCAGGTGAGCAATTAGACAGCCACGGTCTACGACAGAGCGCTCGAATGCAATAGAGGAATTCGCCACCGTGGTCCAACCCATCGGGAGTGCACTGCAGCGTCAGGTAGAGCAGCGCACCGAAGCGTTCATACTCCAGGCCGAGCGCATTTTTGCCAGGCGATTCGATCGAGTGCCGGTGCTCTTTGATCTCAAGGGTCGTGCGGCAGGCATGTTCAAAACGATCGGCAAGCGGCGGCTTATCCGCTATAACCCGTGGATTTTTGCCAAGTATTTTGAAGAGAACTTGCGCGATACCGTGCCGCATGAGGTCGCACATTTTATCGTGCATGAGGTTTATCCAGGGCGTTCTACCAAGCCACACGGCCACGCCTGGAAAGATCTGATGGCGCAGTTTGGCGCCGATGCTGGCGTCACCTTCGATCTTGATCTCGATGGTATCCCCCAGCGTAACCAGCGAACCCATCGCTACCAGTGCGGGTGTCAGATACATCAGGTCTCGGCCACCCGGCACAACCGGGTACTCACGCGCAGAATGCGCTATCACTGCTGTTCCTGCCAGGGCCTGCTGGTGTATACGCCTTATGCGGAAGGCGAGCAATTGCAGTTGGGACCCTTTAAATGATTCAATTCTTCAAGTTATCTGACCGCGTTTTCTATTGCGTCAGTTATGCCGTATTCGCGCTGCCACTGATTCTGTTTTATACCTACTTTATCCCCGCTTTTCAGGTGCCGGATGAGTCCTCGCACTTTGCGCGGGCTTACCAGCTGGCGCAGGGCGAGTTTTTTCCGACCAAGCAGGCCGATCCCAGTGTGCCAGGTGAATTTACTGTGGGCGGTACGACGGACCCCGGCATCTATCTGGCGGCACAAAAATTAACCTATATGCAATTCAACGCAGCAGTGAAACTTACCCCAGGAAAAGCTGCCGAGGCTAACGCCTTCAGATGGCGAGAGGGGGAGATGCGGGACACCCGCAGCGTCAGCGTGAATGCGCCGACGTTTTACGTTATTCCAGCTCTGGGCGTTATGGTGGGGCAGTACCTTGACTGGAGTATTGTCGAGACGTTAACGCTCTCTCGACTGATGAGCGGGTTATTTTGCGCGTTGCTTACCTGCCTTGCCATCTTCGCGCTACGCCGCGGCTTCGGCGTATTTTTTGTGTTGTTGTTAATGCCGATGACTCTCGCGCAAATGGGGTCGAGTAGTCAGGATGGCATTGGCTTCGCGGTTGCTGCTCTGTGCGTGGCGTTGTTATCCCAACTCAGTCCTGAATTGCCACAGCGTAAACGTCGAGTCTGTTTGGTGTGGTCCGTTATACTCATGATAACGCTGATCAGCGCGAGAACACCTAATGCGGCGCTATCACTGTTCTACTTGTACTTCGCTTATATCTATAGAGCGCGAACCTCGCTTGCGATCGAATGTTGCGTGGCTTTTGTTGCCACGTGGTTGGCCACTATTGTGTGGGCGCTCTATGTTGCGCTGTATGTGTCGGTACCCTTTGGGCTGGAAGGTGCGAACTGGGGCGATCAGGCCTTGTTTATTCTCCAGTCACCGCTCGACTGGTTGTCTATACTGGCCGAGAGTTGGCGCCAGCGGTGGGATTTATATATATATTCATTCATAGGTATCGTCGGCCATCTAGACACTCCATTTCCAAATAGTTACTACGCGCTGACGGGATTGACATTGATGCTCGCTTTCTTCACGGGCTATCTGTCTGAAACGGACACATTCTTCAGCAGCTTGCGAAAACAGGCGTTGGTGCCGTGTATGATTGTGGCGGGGACTATCGTCGGGATCTTTTTAGTTTTGTATATCTCATGGAGTCCCCTGAGAAACCCGATAATAGAGGGCCCGCAAGGCAGGTACTTTATACCGGTGGCGCTTTTCCTGGCGCTAGGTGCCTCGGGTAAAACGCTCACCGGCAGTCGTCAAATTGTGTACCGTTCGCTGATGCTCGCTTTTGCGGCGGGCACCTTGATAATCACCCCGTATGTCGTAATGGCGCGATACTACTGAGCGTTCAAGACCGCCGGCTCCCAATAAAAACAAAGCGCTTTGACAGTGCAAAATTGATCACCATGGCTATCACGGACCCTATCGCAACTCCCAGTATAGGGTAGGTACGACACAGTTCCGAATTCAGGACACAAATGGCGTAGATTCCGTAATTTAAGGAAGCGCCGATCCCATTGGCGATAACAAAGCGAACCCACTGATCAATCAGGACTCGTGAAGACGCCGAGGGAGCATCTGATGCCGGTAGCTGTTTGCGGAAGGTGTAGATGCGATGCAAAAACCAGCTTGCGGTCGCCGCGGCCAGATAACTGAATACCCGGCCGATAAGTAAGCCAAAACCAAACCATGACACCAGTATCTGTAGTACCGAAGCATCGATCACAAAACCGACAGTACCCACCACACCGAAGCGAAGTAATTCGCCCGTCAATTTCACCTGACTCGCTCACCGCGTTCGTAACCGAACTGCGGAACAGACAGATAAAACAGTCGTTTGGTCTCACGGCGACCCAGCGCCACAGAATCTGTGATCATACCCGCGACCAAACTAATAAAGCCCAGCAGTATCAAACCGACGACTGCCGAAGCTGTGGGTATACGCGGCACCAGTCCAGACTCCAGGAAGGTCGATAAAAGCGGTATCCCCAGGATGAGTGCGACTAGCCAGCACACTATGAACACGATACCGTAGAACGGCAGAGGACGCTCCTTTTCAAATAATCGCAGCATGACAAACAGAATCCGTAAACCGTCGCGATAGGTATTGAGCTTACTCGTTGAACCTTCTGCTCTCTCGCCATAGGGCGTGGTGATCTCATCAACGGGCATGTGCAGTTCTAGCGCGTGAACTGTCAGCTCAGTTTCGGTCTCGAAACCAGTGGCCAAAGCGGGGAATGATTTCACGAAGCGGTGACTGAAAACGCGGTAACCGCTGAGGATATCACTGATCTCACGCCGACCAAACAGTGTTCCCAACAGCCAGGTCAGCATGCGATTACCCCAAACGTGTCCGGAGCGGTAAGCGGCGGCTTGCGTGTGTTGGCGTGAGCCTACCACCATATCGAGGCGGTCGTGTCGCAGGAACTCAACCATTTTGGGGGCGCTGGCCGCATCATAGGTGCCGTCACCGTCGACTAAAACATACACACCGGCGTCAATATCGGCAAACATTCTGCGTACGACGTGTCCCTTCCCCTGATACCGCTCATTGCCGATAAGGGCACCCGCTGAACGTGCAATGGCGACGGTATTGTCACTGCTGTTGTTGTCATAGACGTAGATAACAGCCGTCGGTAGCGCGGCGCGAAAATCAGCGATAACGGCAGCAATGCTCTCCGATTCGTTATAACACGGAATCAGCACAGCGATGTCGGGCTCGGGAGGGTGATTAGTGTCCATGGGTAGTGATACACAAAGATGGAGGGAAGAATCCATAAAACGGCCGGTGTTACGATACCATTCCAACGCGACGTCTCCCAGTGTATTGGGAAACTTAATTGAAGCGATCATGGCGGCATGACGCTCGGCGGGTGGACGGAGTTCTGCGTAGGCCCGGAATGCCGCCAGCGTGGTTGGGTAGGGGAGTCTGCTCCTTCCCGGTGAGCTGCCTTTCGTGGAGGGATAAAAGTTGCACACATTGTCATATGAAACTATTCCACCACTGCGCCAAAATAGCGAAGATCGCCTCCCGCTTCGGGGCAAATTCAAGTCAGAAGCGGCAGCCTAAGCCAGCGAGAGCAGCAAGGGCTATTTAAATTGAGATGCGTCACCTGATTCGACAGTGTATACGCCATAAATCCAAAACAGAGGTTCAGCGTATGCACGATTCGGTGATTCGCGACGGTACTGTGATCGATGGAACAGGCGCTCTAGCAGTCGCTCGGGACGTGGCCGTTGATGACGGGCTCATTACCGTGGCGGGCGAGGATGTTGGTAGCGGTGAGGTGATCTACCGCAACGGCAAGGCTACCGGCAAGTTGCCGGGTAAATTGATTCGTGGGCCGCAAGCGGCCCTACATAAAAAACTGAAATGGGGGCAGCTCAATGACATCGCAGGCGACACTTACCGATATCGCACTACCCGGTCGGGCGCAAGATCCCAACTTCCATCTGTCAACGTATCAGGCCGGCAGTGGCCCTGCGGTAGTGTTTGTGCACGGCTTTCCCGATCTGGCACTGGGTTGGCACAAGCAGTTGGGCGCTGTTGCTGATCTGGGTTTTCACGCCATCGCGCCAGACATGCGCGGCTACGGTGGTAGCTCCTGCCCCCATCCCATAGAAGCCTATATGGATCAGCACGTGCGCAGCATCGTGTCGAAAATTATGCGCACCGCGCCGCCACTGGAAGAAGTGTTCGCGGTTGCATTTGCCGACGGCAAGCTGAATATGAATCCGTTTCTCAATATTGAGAATGCACCGGATCTTGGTGATCCACTGATGAGTGGGGAAGATTTCGAGCACTACGTTGCGGCATTCACACGCACCGGCTTTCGCGGTGGGATCAATTGGTATCGCAATATCGACAACAATGGCGCAGCGCACCCCGATGTCGGCGTGGTCCCGCTGGACATTCCGTGCCTGATGTTAATGGCCGACCTTGATCCTGCACTGCGCCCGGAGTTCGCTACGGACATGCCTGAGCGTTGCAGTGACCTGAAAATGCACGTCATTGAGAGCGCGGGCCACTGGGTGAATCGAGAGCAAGCAGACGCATTTAACAGCCACTTACTACCGTGGTTGCAGCAGCGCTTTGGTTGATACTGCATGTAGTGATGTAGAAGTGGACCCCGGATCTGAGACAGTAGCGTGAGTGTAAATCCTGAGGCAATTTAAATCACCATAGGAGAAGATTATGAGACGTAAAAGACGAAACTATTTACCGGGATTAAAAGCCAAGGTCGCGCTGGAGAATGATTTTTTAGCCAAAGCGCTCGGTCGTTGGGTTTGGCCAACCACAAGGGTTTTCTGTATTTGGTTGCCATCATGGACTGGCATTCCAGGAAGGCACTGTCTTGGCGATTATCCAACTCTCTGGATGCGGCTCCTTGTGTTGAGGCGCTAGAAGAAGCGCTGGCAAACTACGGCACACCAGAGATATTCAACAGCGACCAGGACTGCCAGTTTACCAGTGAAGATGTCACGGACGCACTGACTCACTACAGTCAGGTGAGTCGCAAAAAGTATCGGCTAATCCCCAACGCTCAGTTCCACACCACTGAATTTGTTGTCGCTGTCTTTCAGATTCGCCTGTGCGACGACGGCCCTTTCGGGTGCCAGTCCTGCCTCGCTCACCAGATAAAGCTTCACCGCTACTGCCCTCTCGCTGGCCAGTGTGAGCATCTGCTCATCGGAGATGGTAACGCTCGCCTCAGCGCGCTCGTATTGCTCGCGTGGCGTGACGGGGATAGTTTCTTTATCCTGCACAGCAAGGTCGGCGTAGAGTGCTGCGATCGACTCTTCCCACTCGGTGCTTTTGGCTTTGATTTCATCTTCCGAGAGTCCGCGTTCCAACAATACGGCCTTCAGCTTATTGCGCTGCAGGCGCTCTCTATCGGTTTTCATGTTGAGTCGTCCGGTGATTACCAGCGACAGCTTTGGTCGCTGGTTCAGTGCCCGGGTCAGTTCGTTCAGCTTTTCCCGGCCGCGCTCACTCAATTTGGTGGAGCCCGAGGAAAACGTGATGCGTTGCAGGTCCTCTTCCGAGCTGACCAGATTCGCCAGCAGTGAGAAAGGCGCGGTGATGGCCTTGGTCAGCAGGTTGAGGATGGCGTCGGAGATAACACCACTGAGGTCAAATCCAGGATTGTTGACATCGCCGCTTACCGGCACCGCCATATCGATCACGCCGTTTGAGTCCGTCAGAATTGCCAGTGCAAGTTCCAGCGGCAGGTCCACCGCCTTGTCGCTGGAGATTTTTTCACCCAGCTTCAGTTTCTCTACCCGAATCGCGTATCACCCTGCAATTGATTGTC
>TARA_B110000503_G_scaffold48158_1_pt1 | contig 16817 bp, 19 predicted proteins | sample TARA_B110000503 | Tara Oceans TARA_B110000503 (sample SAMEA4397472) | marine metagenome | biome: Polar Biome; feature: [SRF] surface water layer (ENVO:00010504); material: water (ENVO:00002006), including particulate matter (ENVO:01000060) such as... | depth 5 m | reverse complement strand
AGTTCCTTTGAAAGAGTTTAAGGTTTTAGTACCAGTTAAAGTTTGAGCACCCGCTAGCTGAACTATATTGGTGTTCGTAATACTTGATATCTTAGTAGCCGTAGCAGAGTTACCTCCAATACTTAGACCTGACGCCGTACCTGTTACATTAGTCATAACACCACTTGCTGGCGTGCCTAAAGCAGGGGTTACTAAAGTCGGGCTAGTTGCAAAGACTGCAGCACCACTTCCTGTTTCGTTAGTTAAAGCCGCTTTAAGCTGAGCTGAAGTAAACGAACCTAGAACCGCCGCGTTACCCGAAGAGGTGATATGGCCTGTTAAGTTGGCGTTTGTAGTTACCGTGTCTGCGTTACCTGTTACGTCACCCGTTACATCCCCGTAAAACCCATCAGCAGAAGTTATTCTACCAGCTTTTAAATCAGCTAGATCAAAACCAGTACCAGCTGTGTTAACCGTAGCCCCTGGTTCAGCTTGCAAGCTATCAAAGAAAATGAATGGTCCTCCACTAGCATTTTGATCTCTAAACATACCAGCATACTTAGCGGTTCCACCTACACCGTATTGACCATAAAGACCGAAGTCAACAACGTCATCTGTGAGACCCTGGTCTTTAGCTAGCTTTAACATACTATCAGCTATTGCAACTGTAGTTGAATCAATAGTTGTAGTTGTTCCATCTACATTTAAAGTACCAGAAACGGAGAAGTTACCAGTAACAGTAGTATCACCCTCTAGTTGAATATCACTAGCAGCGTCTAAAGTTATAGTGGTAGCTACGACCTCTATATCATTTGCTTCTGGAGAGTGTACGTAGGAATTAGCGTCTCTAAAATTAAGTTTCGTATTGGTTCCCATTGTTTTGGAACCAGTGAAAGTTTGAGCTGTAGTTAAGTGAGCCGTGTCAGCGTCAAGCTTAGCGCTTGGTATAACAGTTGCGTTCCATGCACCAGTAGCGATCGTTCCAACAGATGTAAGTGAAGAAGCTACTACTGTTGATTTTAAAGTGTTACCAGTAAGTGTACCCGCTGCAGCAGTAACCGTAATTGGAGCAGAACCATCGAAGTTCACTCCATTAATAGCCCTTGGGGTTTCTAGTGCTGTAGCTGTATCCGCGTTACCAGTTGTGTCTTGGTTTAGGGTTGGGATCGCAGCCCAAGTTAAACCACCTGAATTACCAGACTGTGCTGTCAAATAATGCCCGTTAGTTGGTGCATTAGACACTTTAAGATTATCTTCGTCTACAACGTTACTAGCTATAGTTAAAGCACCACTTCCCGTTACTTCACCAGAGTGAGTAGCATTTGTGCTTTTTGCAGTGTTCAAGACTACCGCATCGAATATACCAGTAGACATAACACCAGAGACAGATGTTGTTGCTACGGGTATGGTAGCATTCGTTCCATCTGATGACGCTATTACTCTAGAACCAGTACTACTAGCAACAGATAGATTAGTAGTTACGTTTGTTAATTTATCAGTATTAGCATCTATTTCAGCCAACAAAGCATTTGCTAATTTGTCTTCTGTTACACTATCATCTGCTAGTTGAGTTGTATCAACCCCACCATCTGTAATAGCTATATCATTAGCGTTGGCAGTTATACCAGTTCCACCAACAACATTTAAAGTAGCCGCTCCAGAAGTAGCCCCTCCTGTCATACCAGCCCCTGCTACGACAGATGTGATGTCACCAACGGTAGAAGATAATTCAACCCAAGCGCCATCAAGACCTACTTTAACAACATTGGTTGCTGTGTTTTGAAAAATCATACCCTCTACAACAGTGCCTGGGTCAGACCCTAGTTGTTGTAGTTTCGCGTTTTGGAGCTCGTTGTTGTTAAGATTTAGACTGCCCTGGACGTCTAGATCATGTAAAAAATTAATTGCCATTGTTATGGAGTTTGGTATAAGTTATGTTAGTTGAAGTGCGCCTTCCCTGAGAAAGCAGCTTTAAAAGTAAGTTTCACCGTGTTTAAAGAGTCGTAATCGACCATTCCAATCACAACTGTTCCCGCTGAGTCGGTTACAGAAACACTAGGATATTTATTTAGATTATGAGTTACTATCCATAATGAAGAAGCAACTCCTTGATTATGGAAATAGGTTCTGTCTGTGACTTTAGCTGTATTAAGTTCTACCACCGCTTCCAGCTGGGCGTGTGTCAACGTCCCGATGTTTCGTAAGTGGTCGTGGTCAGTTATAGAAGGGTTTGAAGTTACATTAACAGAATTAATAGTAGGAGAAGCAACAGAAATAGATGTAGAGCTAGACGTTAAGCTAACAGAAGTTCTGCTACCCGTAGAAGCTGAGACTATTGTCCCGCCAATTGTAGTGACTTCTACACTCATGATTGCTCGAAGGTTTCGGTTATGTCTTTATTGACAGTAAACTTACCTCTTAATACCGTTTTATGAATATCTAAACCAGTACTACTAGGTAGTATGTATTGAAGGTCATAAGAGTAACTCCCAGAAGGAACCTTGCTCATAGTTTCCGCCGAAGCTTCTATAGTTACATTTCCCACATCATCTAGTGTAGGGGTTTCAAATGTATTTCCCGTAGCGAAAGTAGGGGTACTTAATTCGTTAGATTCAACTCTAATCTGATTATTGGCTGCTGCATTTGGGGTACCTAAAATTAAAGATGATGTAGACACCCTACTCCTCTTGTTTATACTTTTAGATTTAACCTGCATTAAAAAAACATACTCACTTGTTAATAATGTAAGTAGCGTACCTGTAGAATCTTTTAAAGTAATCGTAAAAGAAAAAGTGTCTCCTTTCCTACACGTTATATTTAATACATCTGAAGTATCTAAGTTTACTGAACTAGCCATTTTATTCGTTTAATAATGCGTTAATGAGTTTATTTGAGCTTTCAGGTAACTCATCTCTTTTCCCTTGCCTTTGAGCTATAAGTTTACTTTGATCAGAAGTCTGTTGATCTAACCTATCATCTTTGCGAGATTCCTTTAAAACCTCTAACTTTTCTTTAAACTCCTTATCGTCCTCTTTAAATCCAAGGGTAGCTTGAGCTTTTATAATTTCAATCTCCTTCTTAAACTCATGTCTCATCTGCTCCATCTTCATATCCAATTGTGATTGCATCTGAATCTTCTGGCTTTCAAATTGAGCTGCAGCTTGCATCTCCCCCATCTTAGCCTGTTGCGACTGCTGAGCTATCTGAGCCTGCATATCCGCTTGTTGTTGAGAGTTTTGCATAGCCATCTGCTGCTGTAAAGCCATACGTTTCTTACGTCTAACGACGAGAAGCCTTTCCGCTTGATTGATATCTTTTAATCCTCGGACAGCTATAGCATCTTCTAAATCTAACTCCTGCTGCTGAAGAGCCATTTGGATATTTTGCTCTAAGTAGGCTTTATCTTTCTCCTCCATATCTTTAACAACCACCACCCCGAAGTTATACATAGGGAGATCCTTGAAAGAAGCTAGAGCTTTCATATTTGTATCCCCTATAGCGTTCTGATACACTTTAAAAAGGACGGACTCGACAGGTATAATCTGAATACATTTTACGATATCCTCACATACCTTCTTAAACAAGATCATCGCGGCATTCGTTATATCATATATAGCGTTATTTCCTGCAGCTATAGCCTGCTCTTGAACCCCAACTAAAGCGTCTCCTTTAGGAGAAGAAGAATCCATAGCTTCGTTAATACCTGTTGTATCTCTTATCAAACCTAAGTAGTGGTTATACAACCCTATAAGCTCGTTGATATTTCTTATACTATTACTTATCTCACGAACTGGAGGGTTTTGGAATCCACCTTCAGGGTTCTTACTTCTGTAATAGAAGACACCCGTTTGTTCGTATATATCGTGAAGGTCTAAAGGTTGTAACTCACCTCCTTTTCCTAACTGAACATTTTCTAAACCTTCAATATCTATAATTAAACCATCTGGTTTAGCTTTTGCTATAGCCTGCTGTATCTTTAAATGAGTAAGCTGAAGCATATCTGCAAACCCTATACAACTGTCTACCATAGACTTAGGCATCATATTACGAATATTTGTCGCCGTAACAGAATAAGAAAGACGAGCTTTAGATATATCGTGGATATTTTTAGGTACATTCTTAACCTTCCCATACCCAAACAACTGTTCACACCCTAGTATATAGCTACCACCATAAACGGTAGATATCTCTAGTTTATGTGGGGTACGCTCAAATACGCTGTTTTTATTAGGTTGAGGTTCAAAACCTTTAAAGTAAAACCCTGTATTTCCATGGCGATTTTCTTTCTCCTCGAAATAAATACAGTCAACAGAGATGAATTCAAAGTCTAAAATCTCAACCATATACTCGTCATATCCAAACCCTGTCAAACCTAAAGAATCGTTATAGCTTTTTTTATTGTATTTACTAGAATCGTTCCCGTTCTTACCTTTAGATTTCTCCGCTATCTTCTCAAAGTCTGCTTCTGTAAGTTCTTCACCTGCTATACGCTTTAACTCCTGTATAGAGATCTTTTTTATATGCCCAGCATATATAAGGTCATCGAAATTTGGATCTTCTGTATGGCTATGTATAAACATACAAGGGTCTACATAAGATGTTTTTATACCTTCATTAGGGTCGTTAGATCTTTTTACTACAGACATACCTAAAGTGGCTAAATCATTAACACACCTTCGGAAGGTATTATCTACGAAGTTATTCCAAGTTAAAGTAAGCTCTGTTCCAAGCTGTGCGGAAATCTCTCCGTCGCTTTTTATATTCGTATCAAATAATATCTCTGCTTCTTCTGGGGTATCTGGGATAGAATCTGGGTCCATATCTAACACAACCCCTGTCTTCTCTTTCAACTCTTTTAACTTACCTTTCGAAGCTACTTGCATTAACACCTTCTTCTTCTTCTCGTTTTTCTCAGAGGAAGATAAAGGGTCTACGGCTTCTAGGTTGGGGTAAGGGTTTACAGAGAGGATTTTATTAACTACAATCCTTACAAACTTAGGTAGGATAGGAACTGGAGTGTAATCCATATTCAATAAAGCCCCGTCAGCTTTGTTTGGCTGGAGAGAGTTTAATAGCTGTTTATATATACTTGTATCCTGAACCCCTATAGCATAATCCCTGTCTTTTTCAAACACTCTATTCCTCTTACCGACTAAAGAAGACTCATCAGTAGTTTTCCCCCATTGAGATTCAATAGCTTTAGCATACTGAACACCATATTCTTTCGCCTCTTTTTTTTCCGTAGACTCTAAGGGATTAGGGAATCCTTGTTTACTTTTATTATTGTTATTATACATCCTTAAGATATGGTATTTCTATTTAGCAAATATACTAAATCATCCGATTACTTGATACCTCCTAAAGAATCGCTTTTCAGTTAAATCAGAAGGCCTTTTTGTTTTTGCTTTTTGTGCTCCTAATAGCGCTAATCCAGAGCTAATAGTAAGGTCATATTTAGTTCTATCATCTATTTTATACCCTATCCAATCCTCTAAAGTTTTATTAAAGTACATCTTCCCGACCTCCCCTGTTTCTCTGTTTATTCCTACATGGTCGTGTATAAAGGCTTCTATAGCGTGAGCATGAGCCTGGATGACATCCTGAGAGTTTGAAGGTATACCTTTTGTTTTAGATTTAATTGCGCTAGCGCTAAGCAGATGTTTAGGTCTATCCATTAGATAACCATCGTAACCCCTTGCTTCAAAGTACCTTGCAATTCCGTACTTATTGTTCTCAATTAAGATAGGGTAACCGTAAAATACAGCCGCCATTAAAACGTCTTCATAGAAGATTTTTGCTAAAGGAGGTCTAGAAGCGTATTCTACAACAAACATATTCGAAGGGTTTTCTATGTGGAATTTGTTATATAGATGTAAAGCGCCTTTGGAACCTCTTCCATCTACCGTAGCGTCTAGGTCGTATGAGTCTACCCCTCCTACCCCGTAATTTGAATGTGGAGCCACTCTCTTACCTCTCTCCACTCTCTTTTGGTTTCGGAAATCCATAGGTGGCATCCAAGCAATCTTAAACCTACCTTGAGGGTTGGGGTTAAATACCACCTCGGTATCTTTCAACCCGTCTTTCCAAGTGAAATTCCCAATAACTACTGGGTTCGGAAATAGCTCATCGTTATATTCTATCTGCTCATATATCTGCCCGATATTAAACACACTCCCAGAGATACTATCTCGAAAGGCTTCATCTTCGGTAAACGGGAACTGGCGCACCACTTCGTTAAGTTCTGAGGCATCGTTCTTTAAAGACTCTCTTTCGTTCTTTAAAAAGGTCTTAGCCCCTATATATATATATTCATCGTCTATACCCTCTATAGTCTCTACAGGATCCTCGATAACTGGACAACCAAATTTATCAAAGAAGCCTTCTAAAGAGTCATAAGCGGGGATAAAGAGTCTGTACAGTCCTGTTCTAGTCCGTCCATTCTTGTTCCTGGTCAATGGATCCGAGTCCTCCCACAGGTCTTTGTATTGACTTCCCCCTTTGTCCATTGGATTTACTGTGCTTCCTACCATGGCTTTCCCCACGATTTTTCTTCCGACGATCAAACACGTCCTCTGAATCCTCCAAGCTTCTCTTATATCTGTAGGTCTTTCCCATTTTCCTGCTTCATCTAGATACAACAGGTGTAATTTCTCCCCGTCATATGCGTTATTAGTTGTACTCTTCCAGTTTATAACTGTATTCAAAGCCTCCCCCATCTGAGAGGTTTTATTCTTTTTAGTAATCCTTGTTGAAGGCTCTCTAAAAGCCAGCTCCATACGCGGGTTGGTTGTACCATCCTGTATAGGCTTAAAAAAGAAAGGGTAGTTTCTAAACATAAAAACCACTTTCTTCATAAATATATTCTCCTGGGCGTCTTTACCTGTTTTAGATTGTATCCCTAGAAGTTTTTCTTTAACTTGCGTAGCTTCATCCACAAGCACAGCAGAGCATATATTGGTATACCCAGAACGACGGCACTTAGTATAAAGCTGACCGATACAACGAGGATCAATCTCGCAAGCAGCCATATGTAAAAATATCTCACGTTGAAAGTTTAAAAAGTAAGGGTATCCTATATCCAGCTTCGTCCATTGAAGCATCATATAATGCCTCCCCGTAATATATATAGGTGTACCGTTGTTATAAAACCAAAAACCCTCACGCCTACGCCGAAACTCTTCTTCGATATATGTATTGAACTTTTCTCGGAACTCCCTTGGCATCTCCGCCCACTCATCCATAGAGCGAATACGAGACAATTCCTGCGGCATAAGTGTCCTTCTCCACATTTGCAAAGAGTTTGGTTCTTTATATCCAGAAATGTTTTTCTTCGACGGCCTTTTGGGAAGACAAATGAGTAAACCACCGAGCTCGATAATTTCACCTTCCGTACCGTTGGGGCAAATCTTAACAGCGGGTTCTTCATAGTCCTTTACGTCTAGTAAGACACTCATTAATAGCTACTACCGTTACGGTTCATTCTACCGAGAGAAGGGAATCCTACTTTAGGTTCAGAGAGCTCCATGGTTTGCCCGCAAGGACATTTAGCGGAGCTTACTATCTCACCGTTTTCTACCGATATTACGACCTTACCTATCTCTTCTTCGTGATCTAAACAATTACATTGATACTTCGCCATCTTATTAAAATTTAGCTTTAACGTAACCCCACTTGTGCTTATATGGAGCCATGTATTTCGGGGTTGGACCTTCACAGCACCACTCCCCTGCACCTCCCCAAGGGTCTATACACCAACATTGGTTATACTTACGTGATTGAACTCGTCTGTGTTTATTCTGCACAGAACATGACGCTAACAATATAGCTGCCATGAGGATAAGAAGATATTTCATTATATTAAATTTATTATTGCAAGTTACTGATATTCTTCTTAGCTGCTAAACGCCTTTCATGAGTTACTATCCTATGACAGTTAGCACATCTCACCTCGCATTTATCAATCTCTTTTTGTATGGTTCTAAAAGAATATGATTTATTCGCCATGTCAGAAACATTACTTTTCTTCACCCCTCTTACATGATCAAACTCTAATACTATAGCGTTACTTTCACCACAATCAACACATTCTGAAAGGCTTTTTATAAAAGCAATGTATTTTCTGTTTTTATGGTTTTGCTTTTTATTCCTTATTAAAGTCCTAGATTTTATTTTGTCTTTATTCGCCTCGTAATGGCGTTTAGACGCTTCAGCTTGAGCTTCTTTGTTTTTATAAGCCATTATTTCGAGAATCTTTCAGCGAACCCCCCAGAGTAGTCCTTTATGTCTTTTATATCCCCGCTTACTTCAAGGTCTTTTACCATCTGGGCTAACCTCTGCCTCTCTATAATAAGCTCCTTACAATCTGTAGCGGTTTGTTTTATAGATTGAAGTTCAGCTTTACGTGCACTCCCGTTTATCTCAGGGTCTACAGGTTTTTTAATCTCTTCTATCATATTATCTATAGCAATCTCCATGCTCTGCATAAGCCTTTTAGAAGCGCTTACGGTAGTAAATTTATATTTCAACATACATTAAGTCTTCTGCGCGGGTGCGGTAATACTCCACCCCGTCTATGTTTATACGATAGTCTCTGTTTTGCTTAAACCCTACTACATCTCCAGGAAGGACTCCTATATCATCAGCCTCTTTACAAGTGTATACCACCTCTCCTTTGGTAGGGAGCTTTTCGGTTAAGTCTACTATCTCTATAATATCTGACTGAACACTTAGCTCTTTCTGCTCTACAGCCTTTAAGAGACACCACCCCGCTAGACATCGTATCTTAGAATCCTTTTTACTTCTATAGGCTATAGCTTGATTCCCTACGGCAAATTCGGGGTCGTACTTGACGATATACGTATTATCCTCTTCCGTGAGGATCTGCCCGTTGTTGTTACCACCTATAACCACTAAGTGATGGAAGTATAAAGTATCCCCCTCTTCTACTCCTGTATCGAATTTAAAAGGGGTGCACATAACCTCCCCTTCGGTTGTCCTGTTTTTAAAGTCATCAAACCGAGCATCTATATATAACTCAAAGCCACTATCTGAAGTAATGGTATCTTTAAGCCTGCTCTCTATCCTAACGACGAATAAGTTAAACGTTCTCATTTTTTATAAGGTAATATTTTATTTAATTTCTCTTGGCGATTTTTACACCCGCAATCTTTAGGGACTAGTTTATCTAATCCTGTAGATCTCGTAAACTTTGCAATAGTATCTCCAAAACCTTTACTTTTTACAGGTTTCATTAAAAGTTACAATCGAACTCTAACATACAAGGCATCCCGTCTATAGCTTTCCATAGAGTTTGTATACCTTCTTCGTCTTGCATATATACGAGGTATCTATTCTTCCCGTATTTAGCTAAGTAGCGGTCATCCTGTATTATTGTACTTACTTTCCCCGCTCCAGCTCTCATCCCGACATAGTAAGCCATACCGTCTTTAGGGTCTCTTCCGACCACAATTTTTCTAATAATTCCTTCCATTTTATTCAATTTCTATACCCAAATCCTCTAAAAGATCATCAACATCATCGCTGAAGTCTTCAAAAGAATCGAGTTCATTATTTGTAAATTCTTCTTCAAATGTATTGTTTACGAAGTCAAACACTTCATCTAACTCAATAGAATCAGCTAGATGATAACTATATATAGCTTTCATGCTTACATCCCCGTCTTCATCCTCACTTATAAACCCAGACACTAATATAGACACAAATCTATCCCGCATGTTATATTTATCAACAAGGTTGTCCATCTCTATGGCTAATTTTTGAATTTCCACTAAAAAAGTCTTATCTTGCATGAGTAAATATATTATATGCCTAAAAGTAAAGTACCTAAAAAAAGATTGTTTAGAGAATTCTCTTTGCAAGATAAGAAATATATCCGCAGGAATTATTTAAAGAAACTAAAAATTGTAAAACATTTTGTTAATAAAGAATATGATATAAATTTCTCTCACGCAGAGTTTTTACTCTGGGGGTATGACCTTCAGTTCTTTACGATTAAATACGCTGCAGAAAGCTTAGTTATGAATAGGAATAATACTCAAAATAGATTTATATATCCGTTAGTAAATAAAGGGTATATATATAAACATTTCGATAAACTCACCCCTTCTCAGACTTTTGAGGACCACCTCTTCAGAGAAGAGACTAAATATAACTATAGAGTTCGGTACGCTTTAACTCAAAAAGCTAGGTTACTCGTGCAAAGAGTGTATAGAGAGTTTGAAGATTAAAGAGTTAAAGGATCTAACACAAGAGCTTTAGAAAAATCTCTATAAGTTATAGTTACTTCTTCTTCTTTTTGTAAGGTTTCCGCAATTTCTTGGTAGACCCTGTAGTACGCTTGGGTGCTTCTTCCGATAAATCCGTTTTCTTTAATGTTGTTGTTTTCTTGCGAATCACCCACGAGTAAACAGCCCGCAGTATCCTCATCTGTGTTACCACAATGAATAAGGATATACTTAAAGTTAGGAACATCAAGGACTTCAAGCATCCCCATATGGATGTCAGCAAACCTGTGAGCGTATTTGGCATCGAAGCCACCCACAGTTCTAAAACCGAGACAATACTCTCCTTCAGGTATACAAGTTTCTCCAGGCACCTTTTTGGTGCGGCTCTCATCTTCGAGAGTATAGCATAAAAATCTTCTTTCATTAGTTACGTCAAATAATATCCCGTTAGTTGAATCCTTTCCTTTATTGAACCTTATTACCTCTAACTTCATTTTTGATTTTATTTAGTCCAACTAGCAGGATCGGTGCAATTTGGATCTACACCCCCTGTGACTTCATCACGGCATAATCCTATTTTACTTAGAAGCCCCTGCATAAAGTTTTTTCTTTTATCTTGGGTTAACCAAGGCTTTGTAGCATACAGCTCTGCAGCATGATCTCCTTTCTTTTCAGGATTTCTATTTACATAGTTTCTGTAACGCCTTTGCCACCGCTTTACATTCCTATCTTCAACCTTATCAGCATGTTTTTCCCTTCTGGTTTGCTCTTCTGGGAGATCCCAATGCATACCACCATGCTCATATGTTTTAATAAGTTTCATATTAGCTAGCTACTGCAAATAGCTCTAACTCTGCGCCGTCGCCGCTAGAGCACAAAGCCTTTATAGTATCTAACTGAGATAAATCAGCTACAGAGTCGATATCGCCACCAGCGTTTACATCCATAGCGTTATCGTTAAATAGCATAAAGGATTCTCCTGCAGCTAGCTGTACGATATATTCTTTAGCATCACCTGTAGATTGAATCCTAAGGTTAACAGTATTAGCCGAACCTATATGGGTGAGGCGAAGGTACTGTAATGTCCCGTCTTCTATAGCTCCTGCAGCTTCACGGGCTGCCTGGAAGTTGAGTATATCCTCCTCTGTATTATCAATAGTCATAATCCTATTAATTACAGCGGTTACACTAGATATAGAGAGAGTGTTAGTATTCCCTTGATCCTTACCGTTAAGGGTCATTTCCTCCGTTATAGTTACGTTTAAAGTAGCCATCTATTACTGCATTGGAGGGGAAGTAGGTATTTCAACTCCAGGAGTCTCCCCACCTCGTTTTAGTAGCTTTCCTTTAATCTCACCTACTGTTACCTCGTCTGGGATGCCAAACTGATCTAACATCTCTAACAGCATAGTTACTTCTGGTGGTGCGCCGCCTTCCTGTGGTCCACCTTGCATTTGCCCTGGTTGACCTGGTTGCCCTTGCATCTGACCACCCATATTATACTTATTAATTCTCATAGCTACTTATTTTTTACAAATATAGGGTATTATGCGCCACAACCTTCGCACTCATGCGGAGAGTCTATATTGCATTTTGTTTCCCCAGACTTTATTTTATCCTCTTTTTCTTTTAGTTTTTCTTGGTTGAGAAAAGAAGGTTGGTCGAACTCTTCGTTAGGGTTGTTAGTGTTGTTTGCCATAGTTTTATGTTAGTCTAAAAATTTTACAGGTAGTATAGGTTTATTATCGTTATCTAAACTCCCTAAAGTGTGTAAGAATGATTCTCTTCTTTTCTCCCAATCTGACTCGTTTCCTTTCCAGTGACCTTTTTTCCATTGGATAGGCCATTGAGTCTTATCATTTAATACGGACTCTACAGAAGAAGCGGTGTCTTTAGCAAAGTGAGCTGTAAACAAAAGGTCTTGCATCTCTGGGGATACCCGATCCATGTTTTTAAAGTCTTCAGATGTCAATATAGGTATCTCATAACCTCTATCCTCTGCTATTGTTTTTAATCTATTGTAACCTGTTTTCGCACTTTCCCCATCAAATTGATACCCTCCTCTTCCTGGGCCACCGCCTTTTTGTATAGCTGAGTATCCTTGATTACCACCCTCGTGAGATCTTACTACATTTCTAAAATCAGAGAATCTATAAGGAGAGTCTGGTGATTTAGAGTTTAATATACTATCCAAAACCTCTGTTGTCATCATTTTCTTCTCATCCTGCTCCTCGTGAAACTCACTCCATCCTGTAGGTACTAACGAAGAGTCTTCGTCTGTAGGATACCCTTCATACCCTTCATGAGGATGTCCTAGACCTTTTCCTCCGTTATGAAACTTCCTGACTTTCATCCCTGGGATAGTTCTTCTATTTATATTCATCTTATAGATTTAAGTATTAAATCCCTTTGCTTTGTAGTAAACTTATTGCTCATAAACTTCATTAAGCCTTTCATATTATTAGTAGGGGAAGGTATATTTTTCAATTGAGAAAGTATCTCCTCAAACGAAGCATTAAAGTTAACACCTTTTTCTTTTGCTGCATTTACCCCTGTACCTAATACAGCTTCAAATTCCTCCCCTTTACCTAGAATATACTGCCCTGCAGGATTAAACGTTCTATCGTCCACCATATCCTTACCGCTAGTAAGCTTTCTATAAGACTTCCTTGTAGTAGGGTCTTGTATCCTTGCACTACGGTCTGAATCCACTCTATAAGCTAAGCGCTGTAAAGGTCCGTATTGAGAAGCATGCACCTGTTCGTGTTTAAGGGTGTCTGGATCGTCTTTAAACATAACTATCTCTCTCTCCTTAGGATCGTATTGCCCTGCTGGGACCCCTACACTTTCTTTATAGTTGTCTAGCATATCTAAGAGATCGCTAGAGTTAGCATCTCTAACAGGTGTTTTAGCTATCCTTCGTTCCGCCGTCTTCTCTCTTAAAGCTTCGAAAATACCACCGTTGTCATATAAAGACTTCTTTATCTTAGCTCCTTGCTTAGCAAAGTATCCAATAGCACCTCCAACAACACCACCTATAACAGCTCCCCACGGACCAAAAGAAGCACCTGCCATAGCTCCTTTCCCAGCTCCTTGTAAAGCCTTCTTACCTTTTAGCTTCCTCTCCTCCTCTGGAGTTAAAGGTTCTCCACTACCTGACTCCTGTTGTGCTGCTAAAGCATTAAGTTCAGGTATAAGGTTTGGGTCTTCTAACTCCTCCACATCGGGTTGCTTAGAGGTATACTCTGTAGTAAAGTTCCCTTGAGCCCCCCATCCTCCGACGCTACCCCCCGCCCCGTATTTCTTCACAAGGCCTTTTAACGCACCTCCTTTTTTATAACCTAATATTGGTAATTTGCTCATGTCATCCTCCTGCATCATTGAGGTGGATGCGCCAGCGGCACCAATATACACTGGGACCCTCCATAATAATCCCATTAAGGATTGAGCTTTTGCCTCCTCGTTATTCCCTCCAATAACCTTATTATACCACGCATCATCTGTTCTTTGTGCCGCTTCTGTTAGATCGTCTAAAACTTTTTGAAGACTTCTATTTTCGTTTACAACACCTAATTCTTTTAATTTATTTTCAATTCTAGTAAAAGAAGATTGAATGTATTTTCCACCCGCACCATCATCTGCGCCAAAAAACGACATCCCTCCCTGCTTGCCTAATATCGCATCCCCACTTTCTTCTCTAGCGGCTAACGCTATATTTTCTATTTCATTTTTTGTATATCCTAGAGATACTTCTAGATGCCTTCTAGTCTGACCCATTCTAGCTTGAATCTCTACAGGTTGAGATTTATATTGAAGAATCCCTTTAGGGGATGGTCTACCCAAAGCATTTTTAGCCGTCATTTCTAACTGACTACCACCTTTATACATGAGATTTGTAGCGTCTTGAGTTAAATAGGGGGTCCAACCATCTATGATTTCTATCGGTAATTCATCACTTCCAAAATGTATATGATTCAATTCATGATATATAACATCTGATAAGTAATTTTCAGCATATGATATAGGAATGTTAGTTCCTTTAGAAATCATTTCAGCTAGTTGGCTTAAACCGAAAGTTTCTAAAGCGCCTATCGCATTTAAACCTCCCGTAGCCATTCCAAGTTTTTTAACTCCAGTTATAGGATCTGAGGCTACTCCAGCGGCTGCTTGGGCTACGTTTTTCTCTATATATTCTGCCATTGCTAAATCCATTAAAGCACCTTTTTCGTCTGGATTTGTACTTGCCTTCTCTTTAAACCTTCTAGAAAGGAATTTTTCAAAAGGTTCGTCATATATACCTACATCCATCCCTTTACTAATATCTCCAAAACTTGGTGTTTCTTTAATCTTATCAGTAGACGCATAATATCTAGGGAGCATACCAGTCTTATTATACAGTTCGTCAAGTATTTCAACACCACTTAACCCATAGCTTTCTTTATATTTTAATAAGTCAGCTGGATCTGCATGATATTTAGATAAACCTGGTAGACTTGATGGTATAACCTTACTAGAACCTCTAACCTCACCGTAAATCTTTGTTAATCTATCTTTTGCTGAAGGGTTGGTATAGTAATCTAAAAGGCTAGATTGTGTCTCTTTCATTATCTGACCTATTGTTTTACCTGAAGTAGGGAGAATAGTATTCATGGATGGGTTTCTAATTTCATCCATAGCAACTTTAGCTTCGTCAATACTATTATATAAACCAACATCCACTAATTTTTTTTGAAGTGATAGAATTACTGGTTTTTGAGAGGTAAGGCCATGACCTATTAAACCTGCTGCTCTAGCTTCATATAATGAAGGGACGGATTTATCGGATAATAATATATTATCACCACCAGAAGCTAATTGTTGTAAAGGTGAAGAAGTAGCTGTACTGGCCGTTGTACTAGCTTTCTTAGCTTTCTTATAAGCGTCAACGAAAGGCTTTAATACATTGTTTTTTAATCCTTGCATACTAGGTAGAACCTTCAAAGCATCCCACGTTATATCATTTGCCCCTGACCAACTTGGATCATCTATAAACTCTGGTATATGTTTAATACCCCCTTCTATGCCTTCTTTAAAGAAGTAAGCATTAAGAGCGTCCCCAATAGTTACACCCCCTACGATATTGCTAGTACCAGGTATAACAACCCCTAAACTTGCATAACCAGCTGCACCTAATACCCCCATCATATTAATACCCTCAGGAGAAGTCCCTGGGTTTTCATCTCTCCATTTCTTAGCTACCGACGGGGGCATATTATTCATAGCCCCATACATCCATGCAGTATTAGGGTTCTGACCCTCGTACATAGGTTTAATAGCCCCGAACATCTCCTCGTTAGTTAAAGGCTTGTCTATTAAGTCTATTTTCTTCTCTATAGGTAAACGTGGTTGAGTATAGCCTGATGGCTGAGTACTCTCAGGTATTAAGTTAGATAACACTTCCTTATCCTTAGGGTCTGCACCTTTATGTGCATTTAACATAGATAGCAAATCATTTACATCACCACCGTCTTGATATTGTCTTACTCTACCCCCAGCTTTAAATTCTCCCCCTGCTCCTGCTGTAGTTTTAATAGGTTTACCTGTTTCAGGATCATAGTATATTCTACCATATATCTCTGTTGGATTTAAACCTACAACGGATTGTATAGCATTCTCTAACCCTCTAGATATATAATCTGCTCCACGTCCTGGATTTAAATCTGAAAGCGGGTTTACATCCCATTTATCATAATAAGAAAGGTAAGAGCCTTTTTTATCCTCACCTTTATCTAAAGTGTAATTACCTAAAACATTACTATAAGTATTGCGCTTAATAAGCTCGTCAACAGAAAAGCCTTCTCCAAGGCTCAATTGATTAATTAGTTTTCTTTCTGTTACGTCTGAAGAATAATAAGTAACATCAGAATCTTCAGCTTTTGTTGGTTTGTACAATGAAGGACGTATGGTATTATATACTTGATCCCTACCTACTAACATGTTAAGAAGATCCATTCTTTCTTTGTTTTCAGGATTGGAAAGTGGTCCTCCTCCGAAACCCTTATGAACCTCTCCCGCTTCAATCTGCTCAGGTGTAAGGGGCGGATTGAATTTAGCAAGAGTATATTCTGCTTGTCTCTCATACTTACTTCGAGACGTTTCTTTTTTATCTAAAACTATACCATCATAAAGTCTTTTAAAGGGGGAGCGCATTCCAAGCAGCTCCTTCCCCTTATCATCCCATGCTTCCTCCTGATAATTATAAGGTGTTATATTCTCAGATAAGTTTTCCTTCCAGTTGTACATATTAGCAAGTTTCTGTAATATGCTTGGTGGATCTGGAGAGGTTTTGGTGACTTTAAGTCCTGGTTCTTTCCCGCCGTCTTGATATTGTCTTACTCTACCCCCAGCTTTAAAAGAAGCCTTTATGTTTTGCCTCTCTTGAATCTTATTTTTATTTCTGTAATACTCTAACTCCTCAGGCTCCACATCCCTCATACTCCACTTCTTGCCTTTTTCATCCCAAACTTTATACTTATCAGGTTCTTGCCCAGTACGCATATTAGCGTTAAGCTTATACATAAGCTCTGTATTGCGTTTAGACGTAGGTACAGATGT
>TARA_B110000503_G_scaffold432_1_pt1 | contig 16823 bp, 13 predicted proteins | sample TARA_B110000503 | Tara Oceans TARA_B110000503 (sample SAMEA4397472) | marine metagenome | biome: Polar Biome; feature: [SRF] surface water layer (ENVO:00010504); material: water (ENVO:00002006), including particulate matter (ENVO:01000060) such as... | depth 5 m | reverse complement strand
TGGAAATTTGTGGCACTTTAAATACCCATTATCAGATGGCAGTGGATTTCTAACTGTTGCCACTACTCGTCCAGAAACGATGCTAGGGGATACTGCTGTCGCTGTACACCCTGAGGACCAGCGATACAAAAAACTTATTGGCAGGCATATTACACTGCCTCTCACCAACCGAAAAATTCCAATAATTGCTGATGACTATGTTGACCAATATTTTGGTACGGGTTGCGTAAAAATCACTCCAGCACACGACTTTAATGACTACGAAATAGGCCGGCGCCACAACTTACCCATAATCAATATATTTAACCATGATGCTCAATTAAACGAGAATGTGCCCGCTGCATATATAGGAATGGATAGATTTGTTGCTAGAAAAAAAATTATAGCCGACCTAGATAGCCTAGGATTGCTGGCTAAAATTGATGCGCACAAACTAAAAATACCTCGTGGCGATCGTTCTGGTGTTATCATAGAACCATATCTTACAGATCAGTGGTATGTAAGAACATCTCCTCTAGCAAAAAAAGCGGTTGCTGTAGTTGAAAATGGTGACATCGAGTTTGTGCCAAAACAATATGAAAATATGTACTTTTCTTGGATGCGAGACATTCAAGACTGGTGCATATCTCGTCAACTTTGGTGGGGGCACCGTATTCCCGCTTGGTATGACGACAAAGCAAATGTTTATGTTGGTCGGTCTGAACAAGAAGTGCGTGATAAAAATAATCTTGGCAACATAAAACTCACACAAGATAACGATGTTTTAGATACTTGGTTTTCATCGAGTCTCTGGACTTTTGGTACTCTTGGCTGGCCAGAGGCCACTGAACTGCTAACAAAATATCATCCCACGAGCGTCCTGGTCACTGGATTCGATATTATTTTCTTTTGGGTTGCCAGAATGATCATGATGAGCCTCTACTTCATGAATGACATTCCGTTTAAAACGGTCTTCGTTCACGGCTTAGTGCGTGACAGCCATGGCGAAAAGATGTCTAAGTCTAAAGGAAATGTCATTGATCCTATTGATCTGATTGATGGCATTGAATTAGAACCATTGGTCGCCAAACGTACCTCAGGGATGATGCTACCCCAACTACGTGAAAAAATTGACAAACAAACGCGTAAAGAATTTTCGAATGGCATAGAAGCCTATGGCACAGACGCACTTCGTTTTACCTATTATTCCCTAGCATCAACCGGGCGAGACATCAATTTTGATGTAGGAAGAATTGCAGGTTTTCGTAATTTCTGTAACAAGATATGGAATGCTGCACGCTATGTATTAATGAATACAGAGAATCAGGACTGCGGTCAAAATAACCATGGTGACTATGAGCTCTCCCTTCCAGATCGATGGATTATTAGTCGCTTGCAGCAGGCTGAAAGCACAGTTGCAGAGGCGGTTGCCAATTACAGATTTGATCTAGCCTCTCAAGCTATTTATGAGTTTATATGGAATGAATACTGTGATTGGTACCTAGAGCTATCAAAGCCTGTTTTGTGGGACGATGCCTCTGATTCACGCCTTCAGGTGGGAACCCGTCGTACGCTCATTCGAGTTTTAGAGGCCACCCTTAGAATGACCCATCCGTTTATGCCATTTATTACGGAGGAAATTTGGCAACAGGTAAAAACTTTAGCGGGAGCTAAAGGCGACACTATCATGCTTCAGTCATACCCTATTTCAGATAATACACTCATAGATAATGAAGCTATTATCAACATCGAATGGCTTAAAAATGTTGTTATTGGCATTCGCAACATACGCGGTGAAATCAATATATCTCCAGCTAAGATGCTAACAGTTTATTTGCGTAATGGATCACAAGAAGATAAATGTCGCTTGGCTGAAAACAGGCCTTTCTTGATGAAACTGACGCACCTAGAGGCAATAACATGGCTTTCTCCTGACGAAATCGCCCCAGCGTCTGTAACAGCACTAGTGGGTGCAATGGAAATTCTTGTGCCAATGACTGGATTAATTGACAAAGAAGCAGAAACTATACGACTGGACAAAGAACTAGAGAAAATTCAAAAAGAAGTAAAAAACATAAAAGGGAAACTGAGCAACGAGTCATTCGTCAAAAAGGCTCCTCCAGAAATTGTCGCAAAAGAGAGAGATCGACTGGATGAGCTAGAGGTAACTTCTGTAAAACTTATACAGCAGAAAGAAAATATTGCTAATCTTTGAAAGACTCATTTTCAGTCTACAAGCGAGTATCTTTGATCTACTCTGGACGCATATGCGGAAATAACAAAACATCCCGTATCGATGGAGAATCGGTCAAGAGCATCACTAAACGGTCAATACCAATTCCTTCTCCAGCAGTCGGCGGCAGCCCGTATTCTAGCGCTCTAATGTAATCCGAATCGTAGTGCATAGCTTCGTCATCTCCAGCGTCTTTTTCAGTTACCTGCTGACGGAACCTTTCTGCTTGATCTTCCGCGTCATTGAGCTCAGAAAAACCGTTAGCTATCTCTCTTCCACCCACAAAAAATTCAAACCGATCAGTTACAAACGGGTTGGCGTCACTGCGACGTGCAAGAGGCGAAACCTCTGTTGGGTACGCTGTAATAAAAGTTGGTTCATCCAATAGGTGTTCTACAGTTTTCTCAAAAATCTCGATCTGCACCTTACCTAAGCCCCAGATGTCTTTTAGGGGGATACCTAAAGCTACTGCTATTTTTCTAGCTTTAGCATCATCGCCTAGATCTTCTTTGGAAATATCAGGGTTAAACTTCAAAATGGAGTCAAAAACTGAAATTCTTTGGAATGGTTTAGAAAAGTCATAGATCTTCTCCTGAATCACCTCACCTTCCTTATTTTTTAACGTATTGCCAACCTTGGAGCTCCCCAGTACTGCAAAAGCTAGCTTACGCAGCATATCTTCTGTCATATCCATTAAGTCAATATAGTCTGAATAAGCTTGATAAAATTCCAGCATAGTGAATTCAGGATTGTGACGGGTAGACAGCCCCTCATTACGAAAATTACGATTAATCTCATATACTCTCTCGAAGCCTCCAACTACCAATCTCTTGAGATATAGTTCTGGAGCTATGCGTAAATACATATCAAGATCTAACGCATTATGATGTGTAATAAAAGGGCGAGCGGCGGCGCCGCCAGGGATCGTTTGAAGCATTGGCGTTTCTACTTCCATGAAATCGTTATTATTCAGATAGCAACGAATGAAATTAATCACTTGCGAGCGAATTTTAAACACATCGCGGGCTTCAGGATTAACAATCAAATCAACATAACGTTGTCGATACCTCATCTCTTGGTCTGATAGACCATGATGTTTATCAGGAAGAGGCCTCAATGATTTTGTTAACAGATGATTTTTATCCATACTGACATACAAATCACCCTTGTCGGATTTGTGTAGCGCCCCGCTCACACCCACAATGTCACCAAGATCGAGGTTTTTGGCAAAAGACCGTGCTTCCTTAGCCACATAAAGCTGTATAACTCCAGACATATCCTGAATCACCATAAAAGCACCACGATTTCTGATCACACGACCAGCGACGCTCACTTGATGACCTTTAATCTCAAGAGCTTCTTTTAATTCGCACGCATATCGGTTTTGTAGATCACCAGCTAAATCTTTACGCCGGAAATCATTAGGAAAAGAACTAACATTATTGGCGGCTGCCTGTTCACGAATGAGCGCCAACTTAGCCCTTCTTTCGGCAATCAATCTATTCTCATCTTGTTGTGGTTCGTTGTTCATAAGCTTCCCAGTTGATTCAATTCTGATTTATTATGTCTGCAAAATTTGTATTCTCAATTAAGACTTGTTTATTTACAAACCTGCTTTTAGTGAAGCCTCTATAAATTGGTCTAAGTTTCCATCCAGAACTGAATTGCAGTTACTAGTCTGAATGTTGGTCCTTAAGTCTTTGATTCTTTGATCATCTAAAACATAAGATCGAATCTGACTACCCCATCCGATGTCTGACTTAGAGTCTTCTAATACTTGAGCAGCTTCACTTCGTTTAAGCATTTCCTGCTCATAGAGTCTTGCTCTAAGCATTTTCCAGCAATTATCTCGGTTTTGATGCTGAGAGCGCTCACTCTGACACTGAACTACCACCCCTGTCGGTAGGTGTGTCAACCGTACTGCTGAGTCTGTCTTGTTGATATGTTGCCCCCCAGCGCCACTGGCTCGATACGTGTCTGTTCTTACATCTGTTGGATTAATATCAATCTCAATATCATCATCTATTTCTGGAGATGCAAAAACAGAACAAAACGAAGTATGTCTACGATTTCCTGAGTCAAACGGAGACTTTCGAACCAATCGATGCACCCCTGTTTCTGTGCGTAACCACCCAAAAGCATGTTCGCCCTCAAAATGTATTGTGGCACTTTTGATACCAGCGACCTCCCCAGGAGAAACCTCCTCCAGAGTTGCCGTAAAACCTTTCGTTTCACCCCAGCGAAGATACATACGTAAAACCATTTCCGCCCAATCTTGGGCTTCAGTTCCACCCGAACCTGATTGAATATCTAAATAAGCATTATTTTGATCCATCGGGCCAGAGAACATTCGACAGAACTCGAGTTTAGCAAGCTGGTCTGACAGGACAACCAGCTCGGACTCTATCGACTGAATGGCGTCAACATCTTTTTCCTCGAACGCTATTTCTAAAAACTCCCAAGCATCAGAAACGCCCAAGTCTAATGTATCTATGGTTTTAACTACCAGCTCAAGAGACGATCGTTCACGGCCAAGATTTTGGGCGCGAGCAGCATCGCTCCAAACATCAGAATCCCCTAGCTCTAACTCAACCTCAACAAGACGATCTTTTTTGTTAGCGTAGTCAAAGATACCCCCTTAGTGCATCAGTTCTTGACTGAAGGTCCTTAAGGGTATTCTTAATAGGGTTGATTTCCATTAAATACCGCCACCTGAAAATTAGAATAGGAGGCGAATTCTATCGGAATCCCAACTCCTTCTCCACCTACTTAGGCATCCAAACAACAGACTAGGCTCAAAAATCATACAATAGCAACTTTAGGCGCAACTATTCTCATAAATTGCATGCATATTGACACGAAAATCAAAAACTCTGTTAAAATTCGCGGCTCATTATTATCGCCAATCACATAAGTATTAGAATCAATCATGAGTTTAATCCGTCTCGATGATATATGTATTGAATTTGGCGATGTGCCATTACTCAATAATACTAGTTTTTCCGTAGATCCAGGAGAAAGAATCTGCTTAATCGGGAGAAATGGAGCGGGGAAATCGACATTACTCAAAATCATTAATGGAGAAATTAAACCTGATTCTGGTGAGCTCCACTATAAACAACATCTACGCATTAGTCAGCTAGAGCAAGCTCTGCCCACAGCCGTTGATCGTAAAGTTTTTGATGTTATCAAGGATGGTCTAGCCGACCAACAAGCACTAATTGATCAATTTAATCAGCTTGCGGCACAAGCTATGGATAAGAGAGGATTAAGTGAGCTAGAACAACTACAAGGACAAATTGATGCCGGCGGTGGCTGGCAGATTAATCAGCAAGTTGAGACTATTATTAGCCAGCTAGATCTTCCTGCTAATAAAACATTAGCTGAACTCTCTGGGGGATGGCGTCGTCGAGTTGCTCTAGGTAAAGCATTGGTTTCCAACCCTGATCTACTGCTGCTAGATGAACCAACCAACCATTTGGATATCAGTACAATTGAATGGCTAGAGCATAAAGTGCGGGGATACCAAGGCAGCGTCATCTTTATTACTCATGATCGCAATTTTCTACAGAAGCTAGCAACACGCATCGTAGAAATAGAGCTTGGCCGACTGATCAGTTGGCCTGGAACCTTTAATAATTACCTGTTACTCAAAGATAAGTCAATAGAGCACGAGCAGACCCGTAATGCTCTATTTGACAAACGTTTAGCAGAAGAAGAGGTCTGGATTCGTCAAGGTATTAAAGCTAGGCGGACACGAAATGAGGGGCGAGTACGTGCACTGCTAACAATGCGAGAAGAACGTATGCAGAGGTCTAGTCGCCAAGGGAAAGCTAAAATTAGCGTCGAAACATCAGATAAATCTGGTCAAAAAGTAGTTGAGGCACGTAGTCTTTGTCATGGGTATAACGGTGAGACCCTAATGGATGATATCAATATCAATATACGGCGAGGCGATCGGATAGGTCTCATTGGTAATAATGGCGTAGGAAAATCTACTCTACTTAAAATTCTCTTAGGACAAATAATTCCCGATAAAGGCTCCGTGAAGTTAGGCACCAACTTAGAAATAGGTTATTTCGATCAAATACATCGAGAGCTAGATACTGAAAAAACTATTGCCGAAAATGTAGGTAATGGCAAAGAATACATAAAAATTAATGGCAAAGATCGCCATATTATAGGCTATTTACGTAACTTTTTGTTCTCCCCTAAACGCGCCATGACTCCAGTAAAAGCACTCTCTGGAGGCGAGCGAAATCGGGTTCTTCTGGCTAAACTATTCACACAACCTAGTAATCTACTAATACTAGATGAACCAACAAATGACCTTGATATAGAAATGCTCGAAGTGCTTGAAGAGCAACTGGTAGAGTACAAAGGAACGTTAATTATTGTTAGCCATGACCGTCAATTTCTTGATAACGTTGTCACAAGTGTATTAGTTTTTGAAGAAGAAGGGAAAATCCAAGAATACCTAGGAGGTTATAGCGACTGGGAAAATCACGGCAAAGCGCTAAAAATTTCTGACAATGAAAACACTAAAAAAAAGCGCGAGAGTAATCCCAGCAACTTAGTTTGCATCAATACAAAAAAAATAATGCCAGCCAAGCTAAGTTACAAATTACAGCGTGAACTTGATCTGCTACCAACGCTTATCGAAAAACTAGAAGAAGAGATAGTCGCTTTACAGAAACAAACTACCGCACCAGGATTTTACCTTAAGCCATTCATGGAAACACAGCCTGTATTGGATGGTATGGCAAAAAAACAGGAGGCTCTATATGCTGCCTCAGAAAGATGGCTCGAACTTGAAGTTGATAAAAGCTAAATCTTGAGTTCAATCAGATGTAATTACAAAATGAAAGATTCTACTATTAGCTGCAATGATTCTCTTCCTTGCCAAAAATTAATATCCATCTTGTAGACGATCTGTACTTTTTCTTTTTTGCCGTCAGGCCAGCTATCCATATCTACATTAAATGCGATGGCGTCAATTAACTGACGATGCCTACTGTCTACCGATAGTAATAGCTTAAGGTGTTTTTCAGCCACAATTCGCTGACTGGCAACATAGAATGTCCCTTGAAATAACGGCTCTGGAAACTGCTGTCCCCAGGGGCCAGATTCCCTTATTAACAATCCAGTTTGTAGGCTTAATTCTTCCGGTGTTAGCTCGCCGTCTACAAATACTTCAACCTCTAGATCAGAAGGCGTCAGCTGGCGCCTAACCTCTAAATCAAAGGCCTCAGAAAAAGCACTGTAATCTTTCGCTTTAATGCTTAAGCCTGCTGCCATCGCATGTCCTCCAAACTTGCTTATTAGCTCTGGATGGTTTGTTGCTACTGCCTCTAAAGCATCGCGAATATGTAATCCAGGAATTGAACGCGCAGATCCTTTATATTCCTTTGTATTGTCATCCCCGCCAGCATCAGCAAAAATAATAACTGGACGATGTACGCGATCTTTAATTCTAGATGCAAGCAGGCCGATCACTCCTTGGTGCCAATTGCTGTCAAATAAACATAGCCCCCAGGGTAGTGACTTCTGGTCCATTTCAAGATGGTTGAGAATTGCAATTCCCTCTTCTTGCATACCTGCTTCAATCTTTCTTCTATCAAGATTAAGCTGATCAAGCTGCAATGCATACCCTCTTGCGGTGCTCGGATCATTTTCTAGGAGACATGCAATACCAATACTCATATCATCTAGCCGGCCAGCGGCATTCAGTCGTGGCCCTACAGTAAAGCCTAAGTCAGTAGCAACTAGTTTTTGGGGGTCTTTGCCCGCCAAAGCCAACAATGCTTGCAGCCCAGGTCTCGACCTCCCAGAACGTATACGCAATACCCCCTGATGCACTAATATTCTGTTAGTGTGGTCAAGAGGAGCAACGTCCGCTACAGTCCCAAGTGCAACCAAGTCAAGCCACTCCGCCATATTTGGAGGAACAATATTATTGCACTCGAACCAGCCAGTCTCACGCAACCTTTTTCTCAGAGCGCTTAATAGATAAAACACTACTCCAACGCCAGCAAGATTTTTGCATGGAAAGTCACAACCATGCTGATTTGGGTTCAAGATAGCATCTGCAGCTGGTAACTGAGGTCCTGGCAAATGATGGTCAGTTATCAAGACCTTGATCTCCGCCTCCTTAGCTGCAATGACACCTTCAATACTAGATATGCCATTATCTACCGTAATAATAAGGTCGGGATTCCGTTGCTTTGCTATATCAACAATTTCAGGGGTCAGGCCGTAACCAAATTCAAAACGATTAGGAACGATGAAATCTACATATTTCATTCCCATGGCACGAAGAGCCAACATGGCAAGTGCCGTACTGGTGGCGCCATCAGTATCGAAATCACCTACTATCAATACTCGCTGCTGCTGTTCTAGAGCCGCCTCCAGAAGCTCCATGCTTTCTTCTAGCCCTTTAAGGCTATTGGGTAAAAATAAGCTTGCTAGGGAGCGATCTAACTCTTCTTCTCTGAAAATTTGACGACCTAAATATATTCTTTTCAGCAAGCTAGGCAGCTTATTGTCAAAAAGACCAAGCTCTAAATCTATTTGACGCTTCCTGATATTGGGTTTTATGCGCGCAAGTTTTATCAATGCTTCCCCTAACAAAACATTCTATCTAACTTCAATTGACTATAAAAATTTATATTTTTTTCGTGGCAAACCTAGCCAATCAAGCAGCTGGTTACTCATAAATACAGATAGATTTCAGATCAGAAGCCACCCTCTCAATCCAAACTCGATCTTCTTCTCTAAGAGGTTTTCTCTTTAATATGCCAAATTTACGGATCGATTGTATCGCTTGAGAAACCACCTGCCTTACTTCTTCAAGATCGACATCCTGATACATCAGAATAGAAAAATTTTCTAATTCGCTCTGTGTGTAACTGTCATCCAATACTTTCAACAAGAAACTTAAAAGATGTTTGCGCGCCTCATTTCTTATGTCCATAATTTTTATCTTTTGTTAATTTCAAACTTATAAAGCAATGTAGGGTCTATTTTTAACAATTAACCTATTTCAACATTAAGGCTTCAGCTTCAAATTTAACGCCTATCCACCCATATTGCATAAAATTTCTTATATTTTGATGGGTTTCTGCGGAGGGATGCTCCAATACATCTTTTCGATAAAAATCACCAAAACATTGCAGCACTTGATTTTCAGTCAGCCCATTAAGATGGCCGAATGAGAATATCTTACAAGAGCCGTTGTTCTCCCCTTTATTATTCACAATTTCGCCATTTGAAAACATAGTTTCCTTGAAGCGGTAATATATATCGATAACAGAAATAGTGTCATCAAAGGATATCTTATCTGGGGAGCTCTTTAATATCTGGAAATATGCACCTAAGTTCATTCAATCTCACCTGAGTGAAAGCCACCCAGCACTTTTTCTTTCTCAAAAGAGAACAAGTCATGAGTTATAGTCAAAGATATTTCCTCTACTCAGTTGTCAACACATCACACCTGAAAAGAGCGCTGTTCACAGCACCTAATGATTTTGATAGCTTTGGTAGCAACATACCCATTTTCACAAAAAGCCCCCATGGTGCATTGATTACAAACATGCCAGAAGAGGTCATACCTCTTGCATCAGAATCTTGATCAATCCCAACCTCAAAGCGCTGAATATTTTTAATTCCACTTTTAATAAATTTCTTTTCCAGTCGATCAATTTTTTCTCTGCTCACTACCGGGTACCAAACTACATAAATCCCCGTTGAAAATTTTTTATAAGCTTTGCTAACAATTTCATAAACTCTCTCATAGTCAACTTTAACTTCATATGAAGGATCAATAAAAATAAACCCTCTGCGCGAAATAGGTGGAAGTAAAGCTAGCAGTCCCGAAAAACCATCTTGATCATATATTTTTATCCGACGATCATGCGCTACATTAGCCCCCAATAGCTGAAAATCCTTTGGATGAAGCTCATAAAACCAAGCCTTATCTTGTGGCCTTAAAAAATATTTAGCAATCAATGGCGACCCCGGATAAAAAGTCGTCGATGGGAAATTATTGTAAGCATCAATGACTTCAAAATATTTAGAAAGTTCTGGCCAATCCTTCCTATGAAGCCGATCAATTCCCTGAGTGTGTTCCTCTAGCTTTGCCGCATGATTGGATTTTAGGTTAAACAAGCCAGCTCCTGCATGCGTGTCCATGTAATCAAAAGATTTATCTTTTTTAGTCAGATAATCAAATATTTCAACAAGAACAATATGTTTCAGCACATCGGCAAAATTTCCAGCATGGTATGAGTGTCTATAACTCAGCAAAACAAAACCCCATCTTACTTGAAGGCATATTCGCAAAGGAAAAATAACCGCCTTCAATAATCAACGGATATTATCAGCAATGAATTGTTGTACTACTTCTATGCTATTAGGCTGCACAGAATAATCTTCTTGCCTGTCAAATAAATCTGCCATATATCGAGGCAGCTCAGGGTTACTAGGGAACCCTGCTTTACGTATCGATTCAGGAAATTTTGCAGGATGAGCTGTAGAAAGACAAACTACAGGGACATCTTGTCGACGAAGTGTTTTACGTGCTGCCTCAACACCAATAGCGGTATGGGGGTCCAAAAGGTACCCAGTGGCTTCCCAGAAATCAGCCATCACCTGAGTTATAGCTTTATCATCTAGCCGATAGCTCGTAAATACTGCTCGAGCTTTGACTAATGCCGGATCGCTTAAGGTTAATTTTCCAGTTGTTTTAAACGTCAACATTAAATTATTGATGGTCTCGCCATCTTGATCATAAAGATCAAATAGCATGCGTTCAAAATTACTAGACACCATAATATCCATAGATGGTGAAAGGCTGTGCACCAAAGTTTTAAGGCTATGATTATTATTACTAATACATCGGTGCAAAATATCATTAGCATTTGTAGCAATAACTAACTTATCTATCGGTAGGCCCATTTTTTTTGCCAAATAGCCTGCAAATATATCCCCAAAATTTCCAGTTGGAACTGAAAATGACACAGGGCGATGAGGGGCATCTAATGCCAGGCCTGCATAAAAATAATACACAATCTGGGCCATAATCCTTACCCAGTTAATCGAATTAACTGCTACAAGCTGGCGGTCAGGAGGCAGAAATGCCTGATTTCCGAAGCTACTCTTTACCATATTCTGGCAATCGTCAAAGTTTCCTTCTAGAGCTATATTGAAGACATTATCCTGAAGAACTGTCGTCATTTGTCTGCGTTGTACTTCAGAAACCCTATTGTGAGGATGCAGAATAAAAATATCTACATTATCACTATGACGACACCCTTCAATTGCTGCTGAACCAGTGTCACCAGAAGTCGCGCCCATGATAACTACACGTTGATCCTTTTTTTTCAAAACATAGTCAAGCAAATTACCAAGAAACTGCAAAGCAAAGTCTTTAAACGCTAGAGTAGGGCCATGGAACAACTCAAGAATAAATTCGTTATGGGCAGTCTGCACGAGAGGAGCGATAGCATCATGACGAAAGGTGCTATAAGTTTTATAAATCAACTCTCTTAAGTCATCGCTTGGGACTTCTCCATCGACAAACGGTGACATCACCTTGAAGGCCAATTCCTGGTAAGATAAAGATGCCCATGAAGCAATTTCTTTTTTAGAGAATTGAGGGATTTTTTCTGGCACATACAAACCACCATCACTTGCAAGGCCAGCCAACATTGCACCCTCAAACGACAATGCGGGAGATTGTCCACGTGTACTGATATATCTCAAAATAACCACCTACCTGACTGCTGTTCGCTTGCTATATTTAATTTCGTTGCTTGCCGGGTGCTTGACAGACATTCAGTTCAATGACTCAACCCTTATCCTAACGACATCACCCGAGATAACACCTAGAGCTTGAATTGTTTCCACGGCCTTATCTAGATATTTCTCCAGAGTACTATTAGTCAGAAGAATTAGCTGAGCATGGTCTTTATCTACTGCAGGCTCTTTTTGAATAACAGCCTCAATACTTATATCTTCTTCACTTAAAGCTTTAGTAATTTGAGCTAATACGCCCGGAACATCTAGGGCGGTAATTCTCATATAGCTGGCAGTTTCTACCTCACCGATAGGCAATACACTGATTTCCTTCAGCTGGTCAGACTGAAAGCCGTAATGCGGCACACGTTGCTCTGACCCAGCGCCGAATGTTCGAGCAATATCACAAACATCAGCAATTACTGCAGAAGCAGTTGCCTCCGCGCCCGCTCCAGAGCCATAATACATAGTAGGTCCAGCTGCATCACCCTTAACTAGTACTGCATTCATAACCCCATCAACATTGGCTATTAAGCGCTTCTCGGGTATTAAGACTGGATGGACACGTAATTCGATTGCGTCGTTTCTTTTTCTGGCAATACCTAAGTGTTTAATTCGATATCCAAGCTGTTCGGCATACATAACGTCTTGGGGTTCGATTTTGGCAATCCCCTCAGTAAAAATTTTATCAAACTGTAAAGGACACCCGAATGCCAAGGAAGCCAAGATAGCCAGCTTATGTGCTGCATCAATACCTTCGACATCAAAGGTCGGATCAGCTTCAGCATAACCAAGTTTTTGAGCTTCTTGTAAAACATCCATAAACTCACGATTTTTGTCTCTAATTTCGGTCAATATAAAGTTAGAGGTTCCATTGATTATTCCTGCAATCCATTCAATGTTATTAGCAATCAATCCCTCTCGAATAGCCTTCACGATCGGAATGCCTCCAGCTACTGCGGCTTCGAATGCAACGGTAACTCCTTTTTCTGCAGCAGCTGCAAAAATTTCATTACCAAACTCAGCGATTAACGCCTTGTTAGCAGTAACAACATGCTTCCCGTTAGCAATAGCTCTTAGCACCAAATCCTTGGCAACTGTAGTTCCACCAATAAGCTCCACCAGAATATCAACATCGGGGTTGTCTGCCACGGAGAATATATCTCGAGATATTCTTATTCCTGTTAGATCGCAATCCACGTTATCACGCCTAGCTCCGACCTGATATACAACAATTTCACAACCCACTCGAGCGTTAATCTCTTTAAGATTTCGACTTAGCACATTGACTGTGCCGCTTCCCACAGTGCCTAAACCACAAATACCGATATTTACAGAATTCAATGTATTCGCCCTGACTTAAAAATTAGTTTTTGCGCCTGAAATAAAAAATAATTATCACAGGCATAAATTTAATGTAACGCTTTAACTTCTATATGGAAAATTAGAGGCGTGCGCCCAACAAGAAGTTTGCAACCATAATAGTCGACAATGTAACTGTCAATGATAGCGGCAAAGTTTAAACACAAACCACTAGACTGGTAACCCCTTGGGTTACTCAACCCCAATGATTGATAATAGATCTTTAGCCGAACGATAGCCCATCAATAACGTTCCATCCCCCAGCAATATCGCAGGCGTGCCTGTAATACCTATTTCTTGACCAAGATCATATTGATCAGTAATAGGATTTTCGTTGCAATCATTCTCTGAAATAGTTTCACCATTTTTTAAAGCCGATAATGCTGTTTTTTTATCACTAGCACACCAAGCAGACGTCATTTTCTGATATGAGTCAGAACCAATACCTGCTCTTGGGTAGGCCAGATATCTTACCTCTACACCTCGCATAGAAAGGTCAGGTAAGGTTTCGTTGTGAAATTTTTGACAAAAATGACAATCTACATCAGTGAAAACATAAATAATTGCTTTAGTTTTGCCTGTTAATGAAGGGAATGCGATCACATCATCCAAGGCAATAGCGTCTATTTTATTTTTACGCATCTCTATAATATGACGAGGCACAACAGGTGCAAACTGGCCTGGTTTCACATGATACATATCTCCCGCTACTGCATACTCCCCTGTTTCTCCAACATAAAGAGACTGCGTAGCGTTAACCCTAATCAAATAAAGGCCTTGAATTTTTGTCTTTTCTACCTTCCCAAATTTTAAATCTGGTCGAGAGGCTTTAAGTGTGTCTGTAATTTTTTTAGCAATCTCTGAAGAAACACCTTCGGCAGCCACTGGTACAGCAGCATACAGTAGGGAAAATGCCGCCAAAATATAAGATCTTAATATTAATAAATTCATATTTTTCTTAGCCATAAATATTTATTTTTTGTGCAGTCTAACCCCTAGGGTGATGCTCGGCATGCAATGCTTTCATGCGGCTGTTGGCTACATGGGTATAGATTTGAGTAGTTGAAAGATCGCTATGACCCAGCAGTAACTGAACCACTCTGAGATCAGCGCCATGGTTCAGTAGATGGGTTGCAAAAGCATGGCGGAGCGTATGCGGTGAAATGGACTTTTCTATTCCTGCATCTTTAGCATGGCGCTTCAATCGATGCCAAAAAGTTTGTCGTGTCATCTGTTGGGCTCTAGAGCTAACAAATAGAACATCACTTTGAATCTGATTTAATAACATAGGTCTTGAACACTTAAGGTACTTATCCAGCCAGCTCATCGCTTCTTCCCCCAAGGGCACAAGTCGCTCCTTGCCACCTTTACCGAACACCCTGACAACCCCTTGACGTAAATTTACCTCATGTAATTTTAAGCTTATTAGCTCTGTTACTCTCAATCCAGAAGCATAAAGAAATTCTAGCATCGCTCTGTCGCGCAACCCCAAAATATCTTCAATACTTGGAGTGGCCAGCAATCTCTCAACATCATCTTCAGACAAGCTCTTAGGGAGCGGACGCCCTAATTTTGGATTATCTACTAACACTGTAGGATCTACTTGTATCTTTTTTTCTCGCAAGAAGTGGCGATAAAATCCGCGCAAACATGACAATTGTCTTGCTGTGGTTCTTGCAGATAAGCCTTGTTCAAAGCGGTGAGATAGAAATATTTGTAAATTGTGGCGCACAACTGCTGACAGTTTAATGCCCTGGGGATCCAGCCATTTAGCAAAACTTCTCAAATCCCGACCATAAGATTCCAGACTATTTCGACTTAACCCTTTCTCCATCCATACGGAGTCAAGGTAGTTGTCGATAAGGAGCTGGTTGGCATTACTAATAGTCATATTTGATTCTAGATATCGGAAGTTTCAGCACTCAATGCAATAGTACATATTACAGCCTATAGCGTTCAAGAGGCTACTCCCGTCAAATTTATATCTCAATAATTTTATTCAACAAAAAAGGCACTAACAAATAGCACCTTTCTTTTTAAGTTAGTCTTATTCATAAGAACTAGTTTATATTTAGCCTAATTTTTCTTTAATGCGCGCTTTACGGCCTGACAGTTCACGTAGGTAGTATAACTTAGCTTGCCGTACATCTCCACGACGAGAAACAATTATACTTTCAACCTGAGGACTGTAGGTCTGAAAAGTACGCTCTACACCAATACCATTTGATATCTTACGGACAGTAAAGGCAGAATTTAGGGCACGATTGCGTTTAGCAATCACAACACCTTCAAAAGCCTGAAGGCGCTCACGCGTACCTTCGATCACCTTCACCTGCACCACAACAGTATCGCCAGGTGAAAATTGCGGGAGCTCCTTGCCCATCTGTTCCGCTTCGATTGCTGCTATAATTGAATTTTTACCGCTCATGGTTTGCTCCTCAGCTTTTATAATTTGGTGCTATTCACCTTTTTTTTGAGTAGCGTCGAACAGAGAGGAAAACAACCTACTTGCTTTCGTCAGTCGACTCTTCTGAAACACTATGTTTAGCTAGGCTATCAAGTATTTCTTGTTGCTCTTTATTAAGCTTCATACCTTCTAATAAGTCTGGTCGTCTCTGCCAAGTTCTTTTTAGTGACTCTCTCAGCCGCCATTGCTTAATATCTTTATGGTTTCCTGACAGTAACACATCCGGAACTTTCAAATTTTCGTAACATTCAGGTCTCGTGTAGTGAGGGTGATCCAGTAAACCCTCTGAGAATGAATCCTGCTGTGCAGACTCTTCGTGACCTAGAGCTCCAGGAAGCTGGCGCACTATTGTATCCACTATCACCATAGCAGCCAACTCTCCACCGCTAAGCACGTAGTCACCAATAGACCATTCTTCATCAACTTCTAGCTCAATCAACCTCTCGTCTACACCTTCATATCGCCCAGCGATCAATATAAGGTTCTGATCGACAACCAATGACTTTGCGCCCTCTTGGTCTAATACTCTTCCTTGGGGAGATAAGTAAATAACCTTAGCTTCACCCCCTATCCACTCTCGCGCTTCTCTGATTGATTGACGCAATGGCTCAACCATCAAAACCATTCCGGGACCGCCGCCATATGGCCTATGGTCTACCGTCTGATGGCGGTCAACAGTATGCGTTCTAGGGTTAAACGCCTCAACATCAACAAGCCCAAGCTTAACAGCGCGGCCACTTACACCATAATTAAGTACCGCATCAAACATTTCAGGAAATAGCGTGACCAAAGCTATCTTCATTGCCACGCCCCCATAACTTATTTGATGACTCCGGCATTCTATTTAGCTTAGTGCTTTTAAAATTCAGCATCCCAATCCACTTCAATCTTTTTAGAAGCAAGATTTACAGTCAAAACAACCTGTGTTGTGTAAGGGATCAGCCTCTCTTTAAGGTCCAAACTATCGATATCACCTTTGACCTCAAG
>TARA_B110000503_G_scaffold124981_1_pt1 | contig 16837 bp, 13 predicted proteins | sample TARA_B110000503 | Tara Oceans TARA_B110000503 (sample SAMEA4397472) | marine metagenome | biome: Polar Biome; feature: [SRF] surface water layer (ENVO:00010504); material: water (ENVO:00002006), including particulate matter (ENVO:01000060) such as... | depth 5 m | reverse complement strand
TATAAAAGAATAATGCAGACTAAGAAGAGGATAGTCTGAGAAAATAAATTGTTCCCTAAAAATTATTAGTAAAAAGAAATAATTAACTGATAAATATTTTAAATTGTTTAATGTTTCACCCCAATATTTATACTTATGTCAGACCAAATGCCGTCCCCTACTGCTGCTCGATTGTATTCACTAGATGCCTTGAGGGGCTTCGATATGTTTTGGATAATGGGTGCGGAAGAAATTGTACATTACGCTCACAACATTCTTGATAGCTCTTTTTTAGCCGCTTTTTCAAATCAATTAACACATCCTGAATGGAATGGATTTGCGTTTTATGATTTAATTTTTCCTTTATTTCTCTTTATTGCTGGCGTAGCATCCCCCTACTCTTTGGGAAGAGAATTAGCGCTGGGGAAATCTAAAGCGACAGTATCCTTGCGCATCGCCAAGCGGGCGTTCATTTTGATTTTACTCGGATTAGTCGTCAATCAAGGCATTCATATCATTCCCATTGCTGAAATTCGATTTGGAAGCGTGCTAGGACGAATTGGCTTGGCCTACCTGTTCGCAAATTTGATCTTCATCTATACGCGTAGAGAATGGATGAACTACGTATGGTTCGCAGGCCTTTTAATTGGGTATTACTTGTTACTGAAATTCAATGCTGCACCAGGATTTCCAGCGGGAGACCTGACACAAGCAGGCAATTTTGCCTCTTATCTGGATCGTTTAATCATGCCGGGGAAACTCTATTTGGGCAATCATGACCCAGAAGGCTTGGCCTCAACCATTCCAGCCATAAGTACCGGTATTTTGGGTATTTTGGTTGGTAACTATTTAAAAAACAATACTTCTGACGGCAACACTAAGGCCATTAGATTAGCCCTTATAGGAGTTGCCTTCATTGCTGTCGGCTGGATTTGGAATTTTGATTTTCCCATCAACAAAAATTTATGGAGCAGCTCTTTTGTCATGCATGTTGGAGGATTAAGCATGTTATTACTTGCTTTTTTCTATTACTTCATTGACGTTCGTGGATATAAGAATTGGGCTTTCTTCTTTAAAGTTATAGGCATGAACTCTATTCTCATATATATATCGGGAAGATTTATTAATTGGGAATATACCACAAAGGGACTATTTGGGTGGGTAGGCGAATTAATTGGCGATCCCTTCAATATTGTGATAATGGCCATATTATTTGTTACGGTAAAATGGGTATTCCTACATGGTCTCTATAAAATGAAAATTTTCTTGAAAGTTTAATCAACTGTTGTTAATACTCGCGCGCTTCTTTCTTCAATTAGGAACGATGATTTCATGACCACTTAGAGAAATTACTTTTGCGTATTTATCGTTTTGATCTAAAAAAAAAGTATGAAAAAACACATTAAAAAACATTGGGAACACATCTATCAAACAAAATCTGCGCATGAGGTGAGTTGGACGCAAGAAACTCCAATAGGCTCTTTAGCATTGATTCATATATGTAATCTCCCGAAAAATGCACGAATAATGGATGCTGGGGGAGGTGATGGTCTATTGGTAGACCATTTGTTAAATGAAGGGTTTACGCAAATTTCTGTGTTGGATATTTCAGATGCGGCCATTGAGAAAGCTAAGCGTCGTTTAGGAGCAAGATCAAGACTTGTAACTTGGTATGTGGGTGATGTTTTGGATTTTCAATCTGAAGAAAATTATGATTTATGGCATGATAGAGCCACGTTTCATTTTCAAACAAATCCAGATAGCATCAACCAATATATAAAGATGGTTGATAAGGTAGTGAAAGGTTATTTGATTATCGCAACTTTCTCGGATATTGGTCCTACCAAATGCAGTGGCCTAGAGATTCAACAATACAACGAAAGTGACCTGAAATCGATCTTCGAGGAAGCTGAATTTATGAATATCACCTGCCATCGTGAAGATCATGTGACCCCTTTTGGGACGAAACAAAATTTCCTATTTTGTCAATTTAAAAAAAAGTCGCTCAGCATTTCTGGCGACTTTTAAATCATTCACAGGGTCATTAGCCCTCTAGCGTCGCTTCTACCATTTTATCGATGGAAAGAAGTTTTGAAATAGGGCAATTTAATCTAGCATCCTCCACTTGTGCTTGAAACGTAGCCTCATCTATTCCCGGCACATTGGCCAATACAACCAATCTAGATTCATTAATCACAAAATCCTCCATCTTTATATGACATTGAACATCCAATTTAACTGGTGGAAAATTAATACCTGATAAATTGAAACTCAATTTCATCGCAAAGCAAGAAGCATGTGCTGCTGCTACTAACTCCTCAGGACTCGCACCTGGCTCACCTTCAAACCTAGATTTGGACGAATATTTCGCGCCCCTAATCAACTCACTTTGCGTAGAGATTACCCCATGACCCTCTAGACCATTTCCATGCCAAACGGCATTTGCTTGCTTTATCATAAATTATCTTTAAATACTGCGAAATTAGTTATTGAAAATACAAATTAATGATTTTTTATGCAACTTCAGAAATCACCCACCCAATTAATCGCATTACGCAATACTTTTTGATAATTTTTATTACGAAATGTTTCTTGAGAATGCCCAGGGGCCACATAAAATACCCTACCAGCCTTTTGCTGATGATACCAAACAATAGGATGATCCGACCCCATACCCCAATTCTTGTCCGCATGCAAAAGATTATCGATCAAAGGGAATCCAATATTTCCATTGACATCGTAAGTTGACTCGTCTACCGTATACACAATCGTGCTTGAATGATCCCGCGGATTCTCATAAAAGCAGTACCATTCATCTGCTAATTCAAAGGTATCTCGCAACCCCTCAGTAATGACGCTATTGGTGCTATCCACTTCCAAATATAGTCTGGCTGTATCCAAATGGGCACCGATGTTGTGATGGGAGAAATTTGCCTGCAATACTTCTTGCGCATACCAATCCCATTGATGAGAATCATCACCTGCGGCATGTATACCCACGAACCCACCCCCACCTTCGATCCAGTTTTTAAACTCAATGCGCTGCTCATCAGTGAGCACCTTTCCGCTAGTGTTGTTCCAAATGACCACTTTGAATTTATCCAATTGTAGCTTATTAAAAACACCAGCATCATCAGTTAAAAAAAGGGTCCAGCCATTCTCTATGGCAAGACTTTTATAGAGTAGAAGGGACTCCTCAATTGCAGCTCCATGCCTAAATCCATTAGTTTTTGAAAAAATTAAAATGGTTTTATCTCCAGTAAAAACCGGTAATGAGACTGGCGCTGTACTATAAAAATTAATCCCTTTTTTTGCTTTGTAAATAAACCCTCCCAAAAAGCAGCCAACGATAACTATTAACACAACAATTGATAAAACAACAATTTTTATAATTTTCATAAATAACTCATTTGTTTGAATCTAAAAATAATTGATAGGTCAACCGCAATAACTCAAAATCCTGACATACAAGATAAGATGCAATCAGTTGATTGAAAAAATCATGATGATCTGCAAGAAAAGCTAAATTAAATAAAAAATGAAATCAAATAAATGATAAACATTGCCGTCAATCCAAAGATACCAGTACCAATACTTACTACCTGATTTCCCTGTTTGACATTCATACCCGTCATTTGAGTCACCACCCAGAAAAAACTATCATTGGCATGACTGATGCATGCTGCACCCGCACCTATGGCCAAAACGGTTAGAACTTTTAATAACTCCGTATCTATTCCCAGTAAAACCAACATGGAAGATACTATTGAAGCGGTAGTGATGATCGCAACCGTAGACGATCCTTGAGCCGTTTTAAGCAAGGCCGCTAAACAAAATGGAAATAATAATCCGAGGCCAGCAAAGTAAAAAGTATCCTTAAGGAAATCAATCATTCCAGAAAGTTGAATCATCTTACCAAACACGCCACCAGCTCCCGTAATCAATAATATAGGCGCTACCGTCCTTAGTGCATTCCCCATCCATCCTTGACTACTAAAATGATTCTGCTCCCATTTTTTTGGTAAAAAGAAAGCCATTAGCATGCCAAACATCAACGCGATTATAGGTGTCCCGACAAATTGAATAACCGATACTAGGGCATTTGAACCTAGGGGATGGGTAGGATAATCAGCGATAGACTTGGCTAAAATCAAAATAATTGGAAGTAAAATAGGCAAAGTAGCTTTTATCAAAGAGGGCTTAGGGCCTGATGAAACTAGGGTCTCTAGGTTAATTTCTAATGGGATCTTAGCGGCGTAATATTTTAAAAAGAAGAAACAGGGAAGAAGTGCCAAAAAACTCACCAATACCCCCCACACAGCTACCGCACCAAGATCCGCACCAATAAGACCTGCTGCCGCAATAGGTCCAGGGGTCGGTGGCACCATGACATGGGTCGCCATCAATCCCAACGCCAACGCACCAGAGGAGGCAGCCAAAGACGCACCTGCTTGCTTAGTTAATGTTTTGTTCAATGCACTCAGCATGACAAAACCGCTATCACAAAACACAGGAATCGAGACGATATAGCCCGCAAGTATCATGGAAAAATATAGCGACCTATGTCCTACCCAACCTAAAATCTTATCTGCCAAAACCCAAGCACCTCCCGAATGCTCCAAAAATGTTCCAATAATTACACCAAAAATAATCACTAGCCCAATTGACCCGATCACTCCACCAAACCCTTGATTGATAGCATCCAGTATCAATTCAAAAGACATTCCGGAAACAGCAGCGTACAGCAGCGATGCAGCGATTAATACCAAAAAAGGATGAATACGCCATTTGACAATACCGATAATAATCAGCACCAAGCTTATAGTCAATCCTAAAACATATTGCATGAGAAGTCTATTTGAATACTAAAAATATAGATAAATTTGATAGGAATCATAAACAGTGCAAAAACCTATTTAAAAGCGTTTTTATGGTGCAAGATCGCCCTTTGCGCAAAGAGTTTTCGCTGAAATTCTCGACTAACAGCTTCGTCTTCTATTAATAATTTCAGGCGCCAAGGATGACTATGTAATTGCAGGTAATCTCCTCCTTTAAACAGCGCTAGTTGATGATAGGGGAGCGCCAGCACCATTGGCGCTATTGTTTCCTGAAACCATATAAGCAATCCTAACGTTCGAACCTCTATTTGGCAAGTTAAGATACCCAAAGCGCCTTGAATCAATCTAATTATGTCGTCATTGGCATCAATAATTACAAATTGTTGTATTCCTGCTGCTCGAGGACTCAATTCATCTGGTAAAACCAAAGCAACTCCGACAACCCCTCGGAGTTGCTCCAATAACGGGGTATCTGGATTGGATAAATTAAAAAGCATCTTATTGTTAATTTTATGTAGCTGATCAAAAATACACAACTCATTCCTGAGTTTTGGCTATCCAGTCAGTTTACTTACTATTATTAATATGACTAAAAAATAACTTTCTTAAAATAGCATTATCTAGTAGCTTTACCACTATGCCTCATCAAGTAACTATCGCTACAGTAGACTATTTAGATTTCTTGTCTAATGATCCAACAAAAAGACAAAATTTCATCGATGCTTTAGGGAATTCTTTTTGTCAAATCGGATTTGCCATAGTGAGCAACCATGGACTGACAGAAAGTTTGAAAAATCAACTTTTTCAGGCCACAGAGACATTCTTTAATCTTCCAGAGAAGGTGAAATCCCATTATGAAATTCCTGAAATCGCTGGACAAAGAGGATATGTCGGTAGGTACAAGGAAACGGCCAAAGGTCATAAAATAGCCGATATGAAAGAATTCTATCATATAGGCCAAGTTGCTGATGATAGCCAACAACATCATTATCCTGCAAATATTTGGCCAAAGGAGGTACCTGAATTTCAAAACATTGGTATAAAGATGTACCAGCGCTTCGAAGCTATTGGAGCCGACTTGCTTCGAGCTATTGCTCTTTATTTAAATCTTGACGAAACTTATTTTAACGATAAGATCAAACATGGCAATTCTATTTTAAGACTGCTACATTATTTTGCAGTTGAAGATACCAATGAAATACCCACAGGATCGTTAAGAGCCGCCGCACACGAAGATATCAATCTGATCACCTTACTCATGGGAGCAAGCGCGGAAGGCTTACAAGCAAAAACAAAATTAGGAGCATGGATCGACGTAAATCCAAAACCTGACCAAATCGTCGTCAATATTGGAGATATGCTTCAGTGGCTTACAAATGGAAAATTGGTATCTACTAGTCACCGAGTTGTTAATCCGAGCCATGAATTAATGAAGAAACCGAGGTACTCCACCCCGTTTTTCTTACATCCAGTAGCGAGCATGGATCTCAGTCCCCTTCCGCAAACGATTAGCAGCGACCATCCCAAACAATTTGAAAACACCACTGCTGGTGCCTATCTTGACCAAAGACTGAGAGAACTCGGACTCAAATAAAAAACATGACTCATTCGACAGAAGAATTACTTAACCTACTAAAAGATAAATACCTTCAATCTGGTGATGATTTAAACACACATCTCGAAGGACTCCTTCACGCAAAACCCGTAACCTATTGGGATTATATTCAAGTCAATTCCATTCTAAGCGCTCAAACACCTAGAACCAACGAGCCAGATGAAATGGTCTTCATTGTATATCATCAAATCAATGAATTGATATTTAAAATGATTCTTTGGGAAATTGATCAGGTAGCCGTCAAAGAAAAATTAGAGATCGATTTTTTTGCGGAAAAATTATCCAGAATCAGTCGCTACTTCGATTTACTTTCAAATTCTTTTGAAATTATGACAAAAGGTATGGATGTTCAGCAATACATGAAATTCCGTACGACGCTGACCCCTGCTTCTGGATTTCAAAGTGCTCAATATCGCCTGATTGAATTTGCATCGACTGAACTCATCAACTTAATAGATAATCGATTTCGAAAAACAATCGATCACAATACCCCCTTCGAACATGCCTACGATCATCTTTACTGGCAAGCTGCTGGAAAAGATCATACGACTGGTAAGAAATCAACTTTGATCCGATTATTTGAAGAAAAGTACATGGACGATTTTATTACATTTATGAAATATTACCATAAAACAAATCTTTGGTCAAGGTACAAGGAGCTTCCCGAAGCAGCTCAACAAAACTTGAAATTAAAAAATACCATGCGACACTATGATCATACCGTCAATATCAAATGGGTCATGTATCACTACCAAACGGCAGCAAAGTATTTAAAAAGTAGTCCTGAAGTAAAAGCAACTGGAGGCAGCGATTGGCAGAAATATATGCATCCAAAATACCAAAAACGTATATTTTTTCCCGAGTTGTGGACGACTGAAGAACAAGAATCTTGGGGAGTTGATAATTTGAACAACCACCCTGTTTTGGCTAATTGAATGGCTTTAAAAAGAATTATAGATAATCCAATGACGTACAGGTACTTACTATTTATTGCTTCATTTTTCTTTGTCCTTGCTGTTGCGGGTCAAGATAAGAGGTTTTCTACGGACGCCGAAGATTGGGTGAATGCCCATATGGCCGAAATGACCCTAAAACAAAAGATTGCGCAATCCTTTATGATGGAAGCCTTTTCCAAATCGGAGGCTGTAGATTCCACGGCCGTGCGATTAATTAAAGAATTTGGTATCGGGGGTATTATTTTTATGCAGGGATCACCCATAAACCAACTCAAACTTACCAACGAATATCAGCAGCTCTCAGCACTACCAATGTTGATTGCTACTGATGGCGAATGGGGATTGGGCATGAGACTTGATGAAAGCATCAGCTTTCCTTATCAAATGGCTTTGGGTGCCATACAAAACGATAACCTCATTTATCAAATGGGTTATGAAATTGGCATACAAATGAAAAGAATAGGCTTGCAAATCAATTTCGCACCCGTCGCTGACGTCAATAACAATCCACTCAATCCCGTAATTAATTACCGCTCCTTTGGAGAAAATAAATACCTTGTAACAAAAAAATCAATCCAATACATGCGAGGGCTGCAAGATGCTGGAATCATGGCGGTGGCAAAGCATTTTCCAGGACATGGCGATACAGGAACAGACTCGCATTATGGACTACCTGTGATTGATCACAATAGAGAACGACTTGATTCCTTGGAATTATATCCTTTCAAAGCCTTGATAAATGCAGGTATTGGAGGCGTGATGATTGCTCACTTAAACGTGGTTGCCCTAGACGATACGCCAGACCTACCCTCTACGCTATCTAAAAAAATTGTCACAGGCGTCCTTAAAAAAGAACTAAAATTCAAGGGATTGATTTTCACGGACGCCATGAACATGAAGGGTGTCACAATGAATTATGCACCAGGAAAGGCTGAGTTAGCAGCCTATCTAGCAGGAAATGACATTATTGAGTTTTCATTAGATGTACCTACTTCCATCAATGAAATTGAACAGGCAATGGCCGACGGGCTTATTTCGCAGGAAGAAATTGATCAAAGATGCAGACGTATCTTGTTGGCCAAATACGATCATGGATTGAGCTATTTGCATTCAAAAAGATCACGAAATATAAACCGAGACATAAACACCCAGCAAGCGATTGAATTAAATGAAATACTCTCTGCGGCCGCATTAACAGTATTAAAAAAGAAAAATGTAGGTTCCGACCTTAGGGGTAAGCGAATTGCCACTGTTGCCCTTCTTTCAAATGCTACGGCTGTATTCCAATCTGAAGCCGAAAAATTTGGTGTAACGGACCACTTTTATATTTCAGATAAAGCCTCAGATCAAGAATGGCGCATTTTAGAAAGTAGCCTAAGTGACTTTGATCTCATTTATGCCGGCATGATACAACCAGGTGTTCGGCCAAATGGTAAAATGTCCATATCAAATGAAACCCTCGTTGGAATAAATAAACTAGCCCAAGATGATCGAGTAGTCCTGAGCTGGTTTGGAAATCCTTATCTTCTAAATATGTTTGAACAAATCCATTTTGCCAAAGATTTGATCATCGGTTATCAAAATACATTCAGTACCCAAAAAGCGATGACACAACTGATCTTAGGGAATGGTACCGCCTCTGGTAAACTTCCCGTAGGGGTCAATCAATACTTCACCTTCGGCATGGGTATTGAAATCACTAGAAACATCACCATTGGCGCTGCGCGTTTTGATCAATATCTCTCACTTTTAGAAGGTAAAAAAGTAGGACTAGTGGTGAATCCCTCTTCTATTGTTGGCGCCACGCATCTAGTAGATACATTGTTGGGGTTAGGCGTTAACGTCACCAAAGTATTGGCTCCAGAGCATGGGTTTAGAGGAGATGTGCATGATGGGGGTCAAATCACGGATTTTATCGATGAAAAAACGGGAGTGCCTGTTGTTTCGATTTATGGAGGTCTCAACAAGCCAAGTCGTCAGCAACTATTAGATGTAGATGTACTTATTTTTGACATTCAGGATGTAGGTGTTCGTTTTTTCACCTACATCAGTACTATGAATAATGTCATGGAGGCAGCCGCTGAACAAAATAAAAAAGTCATCATTCTAGACCGCCCAAACCCATTAGGTAACTATGTCGATGGGCCAGTATTAGATTTGACAGTCAAATCATTCGTTGGAATGCATCCCATCCCTATTGTACATGGCTTGACCATAGGCGAATTGGCCCATATGATTAATCGAGAAGGTTGGCTTACTAAGGGAATTAAATGTGATCTACAGGTCATTGCCGTTGCCGGATATACACACGCACAACCATGGTCCTTGAGTATTCCGCCATCACCCAACTTACCCAACGATCGTGCCATACAACTATATCCGTCACTTTGTTTGTTCGAACAAACGGCAATAAGTATTGGAAGGGGGACCCAAACGCCTTTTCAAATTATTGGTTCTCCAAAAATAAAAAGCAATTTTAGCTTTAAACCAGTGAGTATACCCGGCAAGTCAATTGCACCCCCTTTTAAAAACATCACTTGTTACGGGGAAGATTTAACCAAGCTGGATCCGATTCCGAAGTTTACACTTTCCTATCTCTTAAACTATTACAAAAAATCAAAGCAAAAAGATGATTTTTTTATAAGTGTATCGGGATTTAATAGATTAGCAGGAAATGATCAGCTTATTAAACAAATCAAACTTGGTCTAACAGAGCAACAAATAAGGGCAACATGGAAAGAGGATTTAGATACCTACAAAGAATTAAGAAAACGCTATTTACTGTACAACTAATCTAGTTTCTCTCGAAGCAACTTCATGAATTTTTCTCCTGGATCCACCTTTTCGGTCCTGTAATTGGCGTCTTTTTCAAGCCAAAGCGGATGACCTATAAAATCATCATATTCATAATGCCCTATTACATAAGCAATCGAATATTTTTTCCGTAAATAGTTAATCAAAGACACATTGGCCGTTAGCTGCGAAGCTGTCAATTCTCCCACCTCATTGGGACCCACATTTTCAATACCTATAGCACAATGATTCAATCCAATAACATGACGTGCCATCATTGTTTCTGGCATCAATCTATAAATAGTACCATCCGTATCTATGAGAAATTGGGAGGATACATTTAAAGATCCCGCCGATTGAATCTCTAATCTTGCACCGGGCAAAGTAGGGGGATCAAATACATTGAAAGTGGCCTCAAGCGTTGGAATAGCCGTCCAATGAACTACAACCATCTTGGGCACAATCGTAGGCTCCGATTGAACGAGTCCATAACGATCTCTCAAGTAGTCCAAGCTAAGCTCGATCCTTTGTTGATCAAATGAAATGGGACGATCGATGATTTTGTGACCTATTTGATCTCCTCGATAAAGCAAAGAAATCCATAAAAAGAAGGTGATTTTTATCATAATAAAATTTAAGTATTCGTCCAAAAGTCATCCCTTCAGGCTCAATTTTTCACTAAATTTACAGAAATTTTTAAATCTGCACTACGCCAAATCCTTGACCTTCGATCCGCATTTAATAGACCTTCCCGTCGTTGACATAATAAAAGAGGTTAAATCTTACCTTGAATCAAATAATACCTTGATTGTCAACGCCCCTCCAGGAGCCGGAAAAAGCACTTTGCTTCCATTGGTATTGATCGAAGAACCTTGGCTTCAAGGAAAAAAAATATTGATTCTCGAACCCCGCCGGCTTGCCGCAAGATCCATCGCCGAAAGAATGTCCTTCCTACTTAAAGAAACCGTAGGAGAAACCGTTGGTTACCGAATACGCTTTGATACCAAAGTTGGTCCAAAAACAAAAATAGAAGTGCTTACTGAGGGTATTTTAACGAGAATGCTCCATAGTGACAATGCGCTGACCGAAGTTGGGTTGGTCATCTTCGATGAATTTCATGAAAGAAGTATCCATGCCGACGTCGCTATGGCCCTATGTAGAGAAGCGCAATTGATATTGAGACCTGATTTAAGAATCATGGTCATGTCAGCCACCCTTGACATGCCTCAATTATCAAGTCTATTAAAGGCACCCGTTGCCGTCAGTACAGGTAGGCAATTTCCCGTTGAACTCTTTTATGTAGGTGATACTGACGAGCGTATGATGTCTGAGATGGCCGCCCAAACCATCATGATGGCAGTGAAAACACATCCAGGAGATGTATTGGCGTTCTTTCCAGGTCAAGGCGAAATTAAAAAATGCGAAGAAATCCTCAAAACCAAACTCAAAGGATTTGAAATACACCCGCTGTATGGGCAGCTCCCACATGCTGCACAAAGAGCAGCACTATTTCCAGATAAAAAAGGTCGTCGAAAGATTGTTTTGGCAACCTCTATTGCCGAAACAAGTCTTACTATTGAAGGGATACAGATTGTGGTAGATACTGGGTTTGGACGTAATTCTAAATTTGATCCAAAATCCGGACTCTCAAGATTGGAAACTATTGCCATTTCAAAAGATGCCGCTGATCAACGAGCAGGAAGAGCCGGTCGATTGTCTGCTGGTGTATGCTTTCGCATGTGGAGTGCTGTGACGCAATCCCGAATGCTCGAGCATCGGATTCCTGAAATTCAAGAAGCAGACCTTGCGCCACTGGTTTTAGATATGGCCGAATGGAATATTTTGGATGCACATCAACTCACTTGGCTTACCCCTCCTCCCAAAGGAACGCTAGCCCAAGCAAGTGACCTCCTCCATCAATTAGATGCTCTTGAAAACGGCCGTATTACCGCCCATGGCAAAAGAATTCATCAATTGCCCTGTCAGCCCCGAATCGCACATATGTTGCTCTTCGCTCAAAAGAATGAAGCTCTCCCGCTTGGCGCAGATATTGCTGCCCTCTTAGAAGAACGGGATCCACTCACCCGCGAAGCGGGAATTGACATCAACCTTCGGATTGAGGCACTGCGTAGGTTTCGGTACTTGGGCAATGAAGGAAATCGATTTGGTCGTATTAATAAAATAGCCAAATCCTATGCACAACTCTTTGATATTCCACTCGACCAAGAGGCTTTCGATCCTTACGAAACGGGTATTTTGATTGCACAAGCCTATCCCGAACGTATTGCTTGTGCCCGCCCTGGCAATAATGCCCAATTTCAGCTAAGTAATGGCCGATACGCAACGGCAGGACATAAAGATGACCTTGCCAATGAACCTTGGTTGGCCGTAGCCACTATGGATGCGCGTGATGGTATGGGTAAAATATTTCTTGCAGCACCGTTAAACCCCAAAGACTTAGCACCTCTTGTCCGCGAAAAAGAAGTCATCACTTGGGATACCGAAAATGGAGGGCTCATCGCTACCAAAGACTTGCGAATAGGCAATATTGTATTGAAATCAACTCCCCTACCTGATCCCAATGAAAAGCACCTCCTTTCGGCAATATCCAATGCAATCAAAAAAGAAGGTCAACAGCTACTTAATTTTGATGAAGAAGTCATCCAATGGCAAAACAGAATCATGAGTTTAAGGAAATGGAGACCGGAACAAAACTGGCCTGACGTATCTATTTCGACCCTATTGATGACCAATGCTGAGTGGTTATCTCCCTATTTGTCAGGTATTAAAAAACCTGCAGACCTCAAAAAAATAAAAATTCACGAAATACTGACCTATCACTTGCCCCCCATCCAGCAAGCGTTACTAGCCTCATTGACACCTGAAAAAATAACCGTACCTAGCGGATCATCGATAGGACTCAAATACCAATCTTCCGGCGAATCTCCAATTCTCGCAGTTCGTTTGCAAGAATTATTTGGCTTAAGAAAAAGCCCCGTAGTCAATGATGGTGCAACTAAGATCGTATTACACTTGCTTTCGCCCGGATATAAACCCGTCCAAGTAACCTCCGATTTAAATAGCTTTTGGAAAAATGCCTATTTCGAGGTTCGAAAAGAGCTCAAGCGTAGGTATCCCAAACATAGCTGGCCAGACGATCCCCTTAGCGAGACACCCATAAGTGGCGCCCGGCCTCGTAAAAAATAAACTATGTCTGTGCCTTAAACGATGAAGTATCACCATGAACGGCCTTTGCCAATCTGGGAAATAATTCAAAAACACGTTGCAACGCATGAATGTTTCGCACTTTTAATTGAAACGGATCGCCGTCTTCATCTTTCCAAGAAAGGGTAATGGTTGCATGTCTGACTTCTATCGGACGATGATGCGTAATGCGTTTGATGAGTTCATAAGAATTCAAAAGACCCTCCTCATAGTTCTCAGCCTCTTGAGGTATGCCATGACTCATTTGTAGGTATTTGATCTTATTTTTATAAAACACTCGTAAATAATGGTACTGATCATCTAGTGATCGTCCCTTCAATTTAATCTTATAATACCCCGACTCTATTTTCATTTTACTAAATTAAATAGTAAAAAGCTAATATAATTAGTGTTGAATTGATTTTATAAAAAAAAGAACTAAATAAACTACTTGTCTAAGGCGATCGACTAAATGATCAGATCAGTTGATTGTAAGTAATTTACGACGCTCATTTCCTTGGATATCTTTTACTTGCACCACATACAAACCTGACATGAGCCCGCCCATGTCAATACGCTGTTCAAGTAACATTGAATCATATGACTCCTCAATAATAATTACCCCATTAATTCTTATGATTTTAATTTCCATTATAGGTAAGGAGGCATTAATGGTAAGGGAGGCTCCCGCTTTTAATGGATTGGGGTACAAACTAAATTGAGTCAATTGAACTAATCGCAAGACATTTTCAGGATTATAAAAAAAAGTAGCCAATTCAAAGGCATCTCGTCCAATAAGGTCACCAATCAACCTACCGCTAATGTCATCTACTGGTGGATGAATTCCTCCCCAGACACGAGATAGTCCACATTGATCTGCCGCATCATAGTAACGCGCCCATTGCAGTTCGATATCCTGACTGGGCCCTTTTTCAAATTTTAAAAATTGATTTTTCTCGGCCCGATAAACCCCCATTCCACCTGGAAAATAAGCACTTCCGGTTAATAACGTCAGTACTGTGGCGGCCGCCCTCGAATAGGTAGAGTGTCCAGAAATATATCCAGCAAAGGGAGGTGTGACGAAAGTAGGTCGCTGGTAAGGCCACCAATTTTCCGCCAAAATCCAACCTACACCAGCAGCATCTTTTGTGACATTCTGAATATAATCATGCCCGCGCCAAGTATACAACTTGATTTTGCCTATTTGCGCTTCATTTACTCCCGCCAGTGGGTCTCCTGCCTTCACTTGTTCAATTAATCCTGTTTTCAATAGAATACCATCAATGTGATAATTTGTCCCATTTGGTAAAGAGGATTGACCTAATCCTGCGAGATAGCGCAAGGCTGAAATTGGCCTAATATAATCATAATAACCCTTTATCGACCAGGCCGATATCGCAGCATCTTGCATTGCCCCTCCTAACGCAAAATAGGCTTTCACATCCCATTCAAGTTCAGCAAGCGGCTCACCTAGTCCTTGGAATTTTCTTTCAAACAGCGGATGATCCATGACGTCATTCAAAATAGTAAACCAATGACCCGGCGGTGTTTCTGAATCTGGACCATCTGCCCAGAATTCTGCAAGCACCCTTGTGTAATTTCCTCTTAATACCTTCTGAGATTCATATTTTAATCCCGTGACAGGATTAACCTCATAACCCAAACCTAAATTTCCTCCCTTCTCAAAATCATAAAATGAGGGAAGTGCGCCATGCTGCATGGGAAAATCCATCAGGTCCAGATTCCCGATGGCATTGGGGGATACATCCATCAAAACACTATCATGGGGATCCAATTGCGCCGACCAAGCAGCTACAAGACCAAAATTCCATTTATAAGCAGCAGAAGCAATCGAATCCCCTGGCACAAGTAGCGGTGGTTTTCCAGGATCATGATACACCCTGAAATTCAAATTGTCTCTACTCATAACTTGTTGAACATTCAAAGCAAAGGGCACCACATCTCCCCATTCTGCTCCCAAAAAAGCAGGCGACCCCTCTACCAAATTACCTGCCTGATCAATAAACTGATCAAATGAAAGCGGCTGCCATCTATTGGGATCTCGTAAATCCGCATTACCTGATTGGGCCAAATTTAAGGATTCGTTCACTGGATTATAGCGCAGATTTTGATAATCCATTGCTTCATTCGCCCCATCTTGTAAGCCAAATTGAATCAGTTGCTCCGCTAAATAATTACCCAATGCAGCAGGCCCATCCATTAGGTAATCTTGTCCTTCAAAGGTGATATCATAACCTAACTGAATCATTAAATTGCTTGTTATTGATACAATATGATCTACCCCTGGACTATTTCTGAATCTGAAATTAATAAGCCTATAAGCAAAATAGCTGATCGCTGTTTCTTGCGCTTGCTGAACATCAGTGAGAGGATCAGCTGTTGGCTCAAAGGGGATCGAAAAATCACCTCGAGTCTTACCTAAAAAATAAGTCTTCGCCTTGGGATCATAGGCAGCCCATGCATCATACATACCCGCCGATATATGAAAAAGATTTCGAGCATGAACGGTAGGCCTTGCGAAATCATTTCGGATGGATTCTAATAAAATCTCGTTCCATAATCTTGCCACGGAAGGATTCGACTGACCCCTTGTTTCAAAAAAAAACAACAGAAAAATAGCAAAAAAAATAATTTTTAGACAGGCTGACATATCAAAAGTTAAAGTTAATCGATTTAACTTTTTCTTATTTCAAAAAGTCAAATACAAAAGTCAAAAAACCTCGATGCAACCGCTAATCTAAATCTATGATCATGGCAGACATCGCTGCCACCTCTAGCGTTCCAGAAAGCACCTTTTTTTTACCAGAAATGATGTCAACACCTTCCATTCCTTCAGGAAGAATTTCGTTAAATCGACTGAGCGTCAACAATTGATTTGTTTTGTTTTTGCTTAAAATTACCATCACCTTATCGGTTTCTGTATACCTAAAAAAAACATAAACGCCATCTTTAGGATTATAATGCATCAGTTCACCCTGATGAATCGCCTCATTATTCTTACGCCAATTCAACACTCTTTTCATGTATTGCTGGGCCTCCGACTGCTGAGCTGTCAAGCCAGCACCCGTGAATCCATTGACCTGATCTCCTTCCCAGCCTCCTGGGAAATCTGACCGTATTACACCGTCATCTTTGGGGCCCACATCAGCCATTAAAATTTCAGTTCCATAATAAAATTGAGGGACGCCTCTTATGGTTGCGTAATAGGCCACAGCCAATTTAAAAAGGTCAAAATTTCCATTTACCTGCCTAAATAATCTACTCATGTCATGATTATCAGGAAACACCACTAAATTTTTTGGATTGGGATAAATAAAGTCTAAAGCCAACATGGCGTACACATCTACCCATACATCCCAATCTCTGTCATCATTTAAAGATTTGATAAACGCCGATTGTAAAGGGAAATCCATCAAACTAGGAAGACATGA
>TARA_B110000503_G_scaffold19945_1_pt1 | contig 16844 bp, 10 predicted proteins | sample TARA_B110000503 | Tara Oceans TARA_B110000503 (sample SAMEA4397472) | marine metagenome | biome: Polar Biome; feature: [SRF] surface water layer (ENVO:00010504); material: water (ENVO:00002006), including particulate matter (ENVO:01000060) such as... | depth 5 m | reverse complement strand
CATAGCCAATGTTCTGCGCTGTTAAGTTCCGGCGCGACAAACTTAAAGTAGGCAATATAGCTAAAGGTAAACACCAAACCGACTAACATGCCTGAAATGGCGCCTTCTTTGTTGGCACGCTTGGAGAAAATACCAAGCAGTAACGCCGGAAACAGTGATGCCGCGGCAAGGCCAAAGGCAAAGGCTACCACTTGGGCCACAAAGGCTGGGGGGTAAATGCCAAACAGGCCAGCAATGCAGACCGCTGCAGCCGCAGCTATGCGAGCATAGAATAACTCTTGTTTTTCGGTTATTTTGGGTAGTAAGGTTTTCTTTAACAGGTCGTGAGAGATTGAGCTGGAGATGACCAATAATAGACCTGCTGCTGTAGAAAGCGCTGCAGCTACCCCGCCAGCGGCAACGAGTGCGATGACCCAGCCGGGGAGGCCCGCAATTTCGGGATTGGCAAGTACCATAATATCTCGATCAATATACACTTCGTTGATCGACTCTGTGGGCTGGTTGTTTAATAATCGCTCACCATGGGCGCCTGTATTTCCTTTAAACGATGGCTTGGTTGGCGAGAGGGCAGCGCCTGAGCCGTATTGCATGATGCCGTCATTATTTTTGTCTTGCCAGGCGATCAGCCCAGTGTTCTCCCAGTTTCCAAACCATTCAGGGGCTTCGGCATACGGAGTATTATGTACTGTGTCGACCAAATTTAACCGCGCAAAAGACGCTACGGCAGGAGCAGTGGTATACAAAATTGCGATGAAGACCAAAGCATAGCCAGCAGAAAGGCGCGCATCAGATACCTTAGGTACGGTAAAAAATCGGACCAGTACATGGGGCAAACCAGCAGTTCCAAACATGAGTGCTGCGGTGATCGCAAAAACATCAATGGTTGATTTACTGCCCTCGGTATAAGCACTAAAGCCTAAGTCTAAGAGCACGCTGTCGAGCTTTTGTAATACAGACAGCCCAGATCCATCATTCACCTCAGAGCCAAAACCTAATTGCGGGATAGGGTTGTCTGTGATCATGATCGAGATAAATATAGCCGGCACCATGTAGGCAAAAATGAGCACACAGTATTGGGCAACCTGGGTGTAGGTGATGCCTTTCATTCCGCCGAGTACGGCGTACATGAATACCACTGCCATACCGATGATCACACCGGTACTGACGTCGACTTCTAAAAAGCGCGAAAAAACAATACCGACGCCGCGCATTTGGCCCGCAACATAGGTAAATGAAACGAAAATAAGGCAGACGACGGCAACGATTCGTGCGGCTCTAGAATAATAACGCTCACCAATAAAGTCGGGGACTGTAAATCGGCCAAACTTGCGTAGATAGGGCGCTAATAAAAAGGCCAGTAAGACATAACCACCGGTCCAACCAAGGAGGTAGACAGAGCCATCTCTGCCCACAAAAGAAATAATTCCTGCCATAGAGATAAATGATGCAGCGCTCATCCAGTCAGCTGCGGTAGCCATACCATTGACCACGGGGTGAACGCCGCCGCCGGCAACGTAAAAATCTTTTGTAGAGCTGGCGCGTGACCAGATGGCGATACCAATATAGAGGGCGAAGGATAACCCAACAAAAAGATAAGTCAGCATTTGAGTGCTCATGCTTCGTCCTCATCATCGGAAACACCAAATTGACGGTCAATAATTTTCATTCGCCAGGCGTAAATAAAGATGAGGGCCACAAAGACATAGATCGCTCCCTGCTGCGCAAACCAGAAACCAAGCTTAAAACCGAAGAGCGAAAATTGGTCTAACCAGTCCACCAGAATAATGCCGCAACCAAAAGAGACGACAAACCAGACCACAAGTAACTTAGAGAGCAGGCTGACATTTGCCCTCCAATACGCCTTATTATTATCGCTAGAGGTGGTCTTCATTTTTCAGTCCTATTAAGGGGTGGTTTGACGTGCCTTTAATCGGGGTAAAGTGATTGTAGCGCTTTACCTGATTTACTTTTTGACGCTGATTCACGACTAAAGTTCGATTCTTTCTTGAGGCTTGCAAGTAATAAGGTCACATCTAGCGTTGTAGCTGGAACCCCATTGTGTTGATAGAGCTGTTGGTCCAGTTGAGCGAAGAGTTGGCTAATACTGGGGTTGCCCAAGAGGTCTCCGAGACTTTTTAGTGTACTTGGTGGATTCTCCGCAAACAGTGTTTCACCCCAGCGTAAAATAGCCTCTCTCATGGCCATCAGATTGTCATCTTTAACCTCAGATTCAATAACTCTGAGTTGCTGCTTAAGATTGAGTCGGGCAGAATCAGAGGATAAGGCAGCCTGTTGTGAGCGCGCAGCTAAGGCCTTACGTTTGCGGCCTATTAGTAGTGTAACAATCAAGGTCATTAGTAATGCGTTGAGGGCCAAAGATAGGTTCGTCATGAAAGATACTTTAGGTTTTGAAGCATCGGAGGCTAAAGTGGTCATTGCATCGTTGGTGCCTTGCATGACATTGTTGTCATTTGCGGCTACATCGGTATTTTCACTTGGGCTAACCTGCAAAGTTATTGAGGGTAGGGACGCCACTCGCCGCTTATTACTATTGGTATCCCACCAAATCAGCTCGACTGCAGGTAAAGTGATTTCTCCAGAGTTATTGGGCACCAATGCCAGCGATTCGATGCGTGTTGCGGTCAATCCGTTGGTGGTGACTATTTCATCTAATTGTGGCTGATCCGGGTAACCGCGATAATTATTCCCTTGGGGCTCTTGCAGAGGGGTAATCTGAGCGGCACTAAGCCCCTCGGCGCGTATTGTAATGGTACGTGTAACAGGTTCACCCACGGTAACTGAGTCAATGTCGCCACTCCACCTTTGCTCCATTGTCACCGAGGTGCTTGGCATCCATCCATCGACACTTGCTTGAGGGGGGCGAGCGGTTACCTCTAGGGATTTTGGCTCAGTATCCCGAACAATCTGGTTACCCCGATTATTGAAAACCCCAAATTGACTGCGATTATTTACCTCATAAGCGCCGAAACGTAAACTGGGGATGATTAACGGACCTTCTGATTGAGGGAAAATGGCATATTTGACCTCTAGTACGAGATAGTTTCTACCGTTAATGACTTTTTGATACTGAGTGTCTCCCAGCCTATGTAAGACGGCCTTGTCGATGGCTAGCTCGGACAGAGCAAAGTCCCGTAGTTGGACTGAGGTATACAGTCGATGCGTTAAAATGACCTGCTGCCCAACGTAGGGAGTGTTTGCGTCAACGGTGGTTTCGGTATAAATCGGTTGAGTCCCAGGGTTGGCGCTAGAGTTACTAGGAGCAGCGCGAACCCGTAACTCTATAGCATTACTCACCTCTTTCTTGAACGTTAGTGAGGGTATCAGTAGTATTCCTGCTCTCTTGGGACGTAGCTCTAAGGTCCAAGCTGTGTATGACTCAGTCTTTCCATTAACATTGGAGTAATTCTGTTGACGATTATTAGACAGCACCTCAAAGTCTTTGATAAGCGGCCCAAAATCAGGTTCGCCAGTAAACACTTGGCCGTCATAGCGCAGTTCAGCACGGAGGGTTTCATTGCTGTCTAATACGGTTCGATCAACCTTCGCAGTCAGTGCAGCATAACTATCTGAAGCGACCATAGTGCCCAGGCAGAGGGTTGATATGATTAATAATCGTCTTAAATTAAGCTTCATTTACCAGCGCTCTTGGTCAGGTGGTGATCGTTGTTGTTTTCTCTGTTGCGATTCATAGCGAAACTTTGCTCGCAGTAAACCGCCGGGATCGTCAGGTATACGACGCAGCATAGCGTCAATTTCTCGCTGTTCTTGTTTTTCCTCTTCGCTCATTTCAACCTCAGACGTTTGGCGCTCAGCCTGCTGTTCTGATTCATTTTGTTTGTTTTCGCTTTCTTGTTGTTCTTTACTCTCAGACTCCTCGTCAGATTCCTCCTCAGATTCCTCCTCAGGGGTTGCTGACTCGTCTTGTTGTTCAGAGTCTTGCGCTGGGGGTTGCTGCTCACTAGGGTCGCCATTCTTATCAGACTGCTCAGAGTCCTGCTCTTGCTGCTGTTCCGAGGACTCCTGATCTTGTTGCTCCTGACTCTGTTCCTCTTGCTCTTGCTCTTGTTTTAGTTTTTCCAGGAGATCGCGATTAAAAATTGCATCTTCTAATTCAGGTTCTAACGCTAAGGCGCGCTCATAGGCCTCTATAGCGCTGGCAAAATCACCAGACTTCGCTAGCGCATTGCCACTATTATAGAGGCCATTCGCTGTCTCATCGGTGAAGAAGGCTTCAGCCGCCGCCTCATAATCAGCAGCCCTGTAGGCTGCACTGCCGCGCCACTGAGAATTTGTAAACAAAGACTTTGCCCGCTCAGCATCGTCTAGTTCAAGAGCCTCTGCGCCTTGTTGATCGCCGGTCGCCCAAAGGTCTTGCCATTCAAGAGCCTCTACTGAATTAGATTGAAATAGCAAAGGAGCCAAGAGTAAAACAACCACAGCACCTTTTCTAAACGTTAGCAGTAAAATTGGTATTAAAAGCAATGCCAGCAAGTATCCGCGATCGTTCCAGAGATCAAATGATCGATCAGTTTGTTGTGTTGAATCACTAAATAATGATTCCATTGCCGCCAACAGATTATCAATATCACGGTCATCATTGCTAACGGTTTGATAGTTACCGTTGTTGGCGCTAGCAAGACGTCGCAAATCACTAATGTTGAGTTTTGGAATAATCACATTGCCACTGCGCGTGTCTTTAACAAAACCGCCAGACCCTAAAGGAATAGGTGCGCCGTTTTCTGTGCCTACTCCTAAAATCGACAGCCGGTATTCACCTTTATCCTCAATAATGGATGTAATTTCAGAAATGGCAGAAGGGTCAACACCATCTGTAATCAATAATATATCAGCCTGTTGATAGCCACCACTGGTTGCTAAATTAACGGCGACCTGAATAGCATCTTCTACGTTACTTCCATACTGGGGTAGCAACCCAGGATGCAGTACGGGCACCAAACTGACGATTGTATTGCTATCCTCGGTAAGAGGTGAAACGGTGTGAGCGTCACCACCATAGACCACAAGGCCGCTGACACCTTCAGTACGTCGTTTTAAAATATCGATTAGTTTGTATCGCCCTCGTACCAATCGGCTGGGTGTTAGATCTGCAGCAAGCATCGATGGGGATAGATCAAAAACAATAATTAACGCGCTATCTTGCCTGTGCACAGGCTGAGGCAGTTGCTCCCATGTGGGTCCGGCAAGACTAGCAACACAAATAATCCAGGCAAGCGTTAAGGTGGTAATTAAGGATTTAGTGCTGAGGCCGTCACTTGGTGCTTTGCCTTGCATCAAAAAGGGCAGTAACTCGGGGTTAATGATGGTTGTCCAGTTGCCCGCATGATGCTTATGCCAGCTATAAAAAGCAACAATGAGAGCCACGGGAGCTAAGCCCAAAAACCACCAGGGTCGCAAGAAATGGAAGACCTGCCATGCGTTAAGAGCACTATCTAGAGTTAGATCAAACAAGTGAACCCCTTCTGCTGCGAGCTGCAGCTATGGCAAGACTCAAGATAAAACTAACCCCCAGAGGCCAATGGAATAGTGATGCTATAGGCCGAATGGTTTCTGAGTTCTGCTCGATAGGCTCCAATTGATTAAGTTGTTCATAGATACCTGTCAGTTCTTTAGGGTCTCGGGCTCTAAAATAAATGCCACCGGTGGCGCTAGCAATGTCTATGAGTGTTTTTTCGTCCAAGTCAGCGCTTGGGTTGATAACATTTCGACCAAATAGCCCGCGAGATTCTTGACGCTCTGCGCCTATGCCGATGGTATAGATTTTCACTTGAGCTCGACGTGCTAGGTCAGCGGCCTCTGTTGGGTTGAGTTCACCGGCATTACTAGAGCCGTCGGTCATTAAAATGAGAACGCGGTGATCTTTGGGGCGATCTTGTAGTCGTTTAACCCCTAGCCCGATTGCGTCGCCGATAGCGGTGCCGTTGCCAGCAAAACCAATTTGCGCTTCTAATAATAGTGTTTGCATGGTCTCGCGGTCAAAGGTTAGCGGCGTTTGTAAGTAGGCTTTTTCACCAAATAGAATAAGGCCTAGCCGATCCCCAGTACGCTTAATAACAAAGTCTCCAACTACCGCTTTCACCGCAACCAATCGATTGACTTGCTTCCCACCAATGACCATATCATCCCTCTCCATACTGCCGGAAATATCTACGGCAATAAGAATGTCACGCCCATTGGCAGGTAGCGCTACTGGTTCGCCAACATACACTGGTTGAGCTACTGCCAGTAGAGTACACAGCCAGCAGACGGTGAGTAAAAAGAGCAGTACGCGGTTGTACCAAGTGGTTGCTTTCAAGGTTCCCTGATCACCCGCAGCGGCGGCCAATAGAGGGGCGCGCAAGGCCTGTATTTTTGTCTCTGAGGGTTTCCGTAACCATCGATAAACAAAAGGTAATGGAGCCAGCGCAAGCGCCCAAGGCCAGACTAAACTCAGCATTGGCTCTGCGCCTTAAGTTTATCCTCAGCATAATGGCGTTTAACCCAATGTTGGCTGCTGTCAAAGAGGTTGTCTATGATCAGATCTCTATTATGATCGTCTGAGGTCTTTCCGTAGAGCAGGATATCAATATTATCGGGTAGTAATTCAAATAGGGGTTTGTCACAGCTGCGTTGCAAAAATGCCACAAAGGCATTGAACTCGAGGCTACTGAAGAACTGGCTGGGGTAGGCGCTATTCACGGCCTGCTTCAGTATTTCAAAAACCATGACTATTTTTTGGTCATTGGTGAAGCTGAGTTCGTTATTAAGTAAAGTCAGTTTTTGAAGCGCCTGACGACGGTATAAATTGGCACGCCAGCGTTGCACAGCTTTACTAATAAACCAGATAGCGAGGGCAAGACAAAGAACAATAAGCACCCACCATCCGGGCGCTAGTGGCCACCATGAGATGGGCTCGGGTAGGTGGATATCGCGAAGTTGTGCTAACGGATCGTTTTCCATGCGTTAGTTGCCGCGCGCTTGGGTGCGACGCTTACCATAAGCTTTGTGTAATACGCTCATGACATTATCAGATGTATTGAAAGGCAGTAGACCGGCAGAGAGTTTTTCGCTCATTTTACGTAACCGTAATCCTCGCTCAGCATAAGCTAGCTGAAAACGTTCGCGCAATTTTTTATTGCTGGTGTCTAGCAGGGTCTGCCGCTGTCCATCACTGACCGCATAGAGAGAGGGCGGCGGTAACTGCTGTTCTATATCATCAAATACTTGGCAAAAGTTGAGATTGCCATGCCTGGCTAGCTCAAACACATGACGCTCGCAGTCGTCATTAAGGTCATGAAAGTCGCTAACGATAAAAATGGTACTCCCTGGCAGTACAAAGCGGCGAGCCTCCTCAAGGATCTCAGCCAAACTGTAGAGGTCGGGTTGGGGGCCTTCGGTTTGCTGAATATCCAATAGTTTTGTACTGTATTCTTGAAGTCCATGTATAAACTGCAGTACAGCATGATGGCTACGTCTAGCTTTGACATCCATCTGTTCTTGTTGGCCAAAGATCAAACCACCAGCACGATCATTCGCCGCTAGGCCAGCCCACGCAAGCGCGGCTGATATTTCGCAGGCCACAACTGATTTAAGTCGCTGACTGCCAAAAAACATAGAGCTCCGTAAGTCGCTGATGACCAGAATGGGCCGCTCTCGCTCTTCGCTGAATATCTTTGTGTGTGGCACTTCTGTGCGTGCCGTAACCCGCCAGTCGATACTGCGAACATCATCCCCTGGCTGGTAAATACGCACTTGATCAAAGTCCATGCCGCGCCCTCGAAATCGAGATTTATGACCACCAGCCAGCATTTGACGTGCTTGTATTTTGGGGAATCCAGTCAGTTCTCTCGCGCCATAACGCAACCTAATCATCTCAGATAAGCTGGCGGTGGCGGGATGCTCTTGGTCGTTATCGATCATACTCATAGGTTGGGTCTTATGCCGAGGGGACGGTCTCTAGTAACTTGTCGATAACCTGGTTGGCGTTAATGCCACCGGCTTCAGCTTCAAAGCTAAGAATTAGACGATGCCTAAGCACATCATGGGCCACCGCTCGTATATCGTCTGGCGTAACAAAGTCGCGTCCTTCCATCCAAGCAAGTGCTCGACTGCATTTATCTAGGGCAATCGTCGCTCTCGGGCTAGCACCATAATCTAGCCATTGACCTAGCTCACCGCTGTAAGCGGTTGAGTTGCGAGTGGCAAGAATCAGTTGCACCAAGTACTCTTCGACAGCTTCAGACATGTGAATTTTATTAACCTGTTTGCGCGCATTAAAAAGGCTCTTTTGCGTTAGCGGCTCAACTTTGGTTGTCGGCTCATTGAGCGCTTCTTGACGAGACAGTGCCAAGATTGCTCTTTCGGCCTCAGGTGCAGGGTAGTCCACTAGCACATGCATTAAGAAACGGTCCATTTGAGCTTCGGGCAGCGGGTAGGTGCCTTCCTGTTCAATAGGATTTTGCGTCGCCATCACTAAAAACAACTCGGGCAGCGGGTAGGTATTTTTACCCACCGATATTTGACGTTCTGCCATAGCTTCTAGAAGTGCCGATTGCACTTTAGCGGGCGCCCTGTTGATTTCATCTGCCAGCACTAGGTTATGGAATAGTGGGCCGGCTTGAAATTCAAAGGTACCTTTTTGAGGACGGTAGATGTCACTCCCTGTAATGTCAGCGGGAAGTAGGTCAGGGGTAAACTGGACCCGATGAAAGTCCGCTTCCATGCCTTCGGATAGAGTCTTGATGGCCTTGGTTTTTGCCAAACCTGGGGCTCCTTCGACCAGTAAATGTCCGTCGGCGAGGAGGGCAATCATCAATCGTTCTACGAGATGCTCTTGGCCGACAATCTTACTTGCTAGCCATTCTTTGAGTCGGTCAATATCTTGTTGCACAACTTACCTCTACTGTGTGGGTCTGACGTTTTTAGGGGCGATGATTTTAATCGCTATACTGTCAACAAACAAATACTGATGCAGTGATTTATACACTGTTTACATTCTGGTAACAAAACTGCAATTTAATGGATGAAAAAGCAACAATATTGATACACACGAAGATAGCTTTTTGTTACTTTAGAATAAGGTATTCAATGATGCCTATGCTAAAGACTTTTAAAAACCAAAAAGGTTGCATAAATTTCTCATGGATGTGAAACAAGATAATCGACGTAGTCAGCTTATCGATTCTTTGACTAAACTCGCTCGCGGCAAATTAAGCAAGTCTCGTGGTGCGCTATTTCAAAACTTTATCACTAACGCGATACATTTTTACCCTGATCAAGATTATTTAAATAGGCCGCCTGAAGATATTTTTTGGAATATTTGGGGTTTGTATAGTTTTGGTGAACTGTCTTTTGGCAGCAGTATAGAACGCTCTCTTAGCACTCATCAGGCCAAGGTAAAAGTGTTTAATCCAAGCGTCGAGAGCGATAGTTGGTCAAGTCAATACACTACAATTTATATCAATCAAAAAGACATGCCCTTTTTGGTCGATTCATTGCGCATGACGTTAAATAGGCGAGAGCTAAATATTTATACGCTGCAGAGCAATTTAGCCTGGGTTGTGAGAGACACTAACGGGGTGATAAAGGATGTGCATCCATCGTTTCTTGAAGGCGCAACTTATGAGGCATTCATTACCATTGAAGTAGATATGCTGACCGACCGAGAGTTGGAGGTTCTGCAACGAGAGCTACAGCTGGTGTTGGACGATGTTGATGCAGTGGTAGATGACTTTGAATTGATGCGCTTGCGCACGGATAGATTAATTAAAGACCTCAAAGAAAATGCACCCAAGGTTGAGCAGTTAGAAGAGTCTATTGAATTTTTAGAGTGGATCAACAATGGCTATTTTGTTTTTACCGGCTATGCGGAATTTGAGCTTAGCGTTGATGACGAAAAAGTGTATCTAAATGAAGTTCCAGATAGCGCTTGCGGCCTCTTGCGCAAGTATGGAGGTGACCTGCGCAAAGAATCTGTTGATCAATTGAGTGAGGGTGTTAAGTCACTCTACGAAGATGACCAGATTCTGACGGTGACCAAGTCCTCCAAACGCTCACGAGTACATCGTGAAGCGTACTCTGATTATGTTGTTATTAAACGTTTCAGCGATCAAGGCGAGCCTATAGGCGAGGTGCGGTTGCTGGGACTCTATGCCTCCCAGTTCTATTCCTACAGTCCAAGAAGAATTCCAATACTCAGGCAAAAAGTTAATTGGGTTTTGGGCCGCGCTGGATTTAGTCCGACCAGCCATGATGGTAAAGCATTGCTAACGATCTTGGATTCGCATCCAAGAGAAGAGCTTCTGCATATTAGTCGAGAGATTCTCGCAGATACGGCGATTGGCATTTGGCAAATTTATGAGCGCCGTGTGGTAAAGGTGTTTGTTCACCCAGACCCCTTTGATAAATTTGTAAATTGTCTTGTGTATTTACCTCGTGAGTCATACAGCACCGATGTAAGAGAAAAAATACAACAGCGAATTGGTGTGGCCTTAGATGCAATAGAAAGCGAGTTTACAACGGAATTTATGCCTGACTCAGTCTTAGTAAGAGTTTATTTAGTGTATAAAATTCAAAATAGACGTTATCTAGAGGTGGATGCCGAATCACTGCAGGGATTAGTAGAGAAAACCATCCGTGACTGGAGTGAAGAGTTTCATGACCAGGCACTGAAACAATTTGGCCCAGCCGAGGGTGCTACTCTGTCACGCCGATTCCAGCGAGCATTTTCTGGTGCTTACCGCGAGATTTATGAGCCTGACCTCGCCTTAAAGCATATAGCGTTGTTTGACTCACTAGAAAGTTTGGATGACGTAGCTATCGACTTTCAGCAAAATCAGGTAGGAGCCGACAATCATCTTCGCTTAACACTTTTCCATAGAAGCGCACCTCTAGAACTGTCAGACATGATTCCGATGCTGGAGAACCTAGGATTTCGAGTGGTCATGGAGCGCCCTTATTCGATTCGGCCAGAGTCTGAAGATGCCATATGGATGCAAGACTTCGACTTAAGTTTCTCACTCGATGTCGGTGTTGATGTCTCTGCTGTGCAAAACAGCTTTAAAGATGCCTTGCTGCGCGTTTGGCGCGGTGATGCGGAAAATGATAGCTTTAACCGCTTAGTTATTGGTGCCCGACTTGACTGGCGTGCGGTGGCAATGCTTCGCCTTTATGCCCGTTATCTGAAACAGCTGAGCGTGCCCTATAGCCAAGATTTTATTGCCGACACCCTGTCTAAGCATTTAGACATTACGCGAAATTTAGTAGCCCTGTTTAAAAGCTACTTTGATCCCCGCTATGCGTCTGAGGGGCAGTCTGAAAGAGCCGAAGGCTTGGTGCTAAAGATACTTGGTGGGTTAGACCTCATCGCTAATATTAGCGAAGATAATATTATTCGTGGCTACCTTGAATTAGTTCAAGCGACTCTGCGAACCAACTTTTTCCAAACCGTCGAAGACGGTACGTTTAAGTCCTACATATCAGTCAAGCTGGCCTCCCAGCAGATTAGCTTGGCACCCAAGCCACGTCCGGTTTATGAGATATTCGTCTACTCTCCACGAGTTGAGGGCGTTCATCTACGTGGAGGTAAAGTCGCCAGGGGTGGGCTGCGTTGGTCAGATAGGATTGAAGACTATCGAACAGAAGTGCTTGGCCTAGTCAAAGCCCAGCAGGTTAAAAATGCGGTTATTGTGCCCACAGGCGCCAAAGGGGGCTTTGTGGCTAAGCAGGCAAATCCTGCTGCTGGACGCGAAGCCTTTATTCAGGAAGGTATCGCCAGCTATATGCTCTATGTGCAGGCCTTGTTGGATATTAGCGACAACCTGGTGGATGAAAAGTTGGAGCCGCCCCCAGAGGTCGTGCGCCGGGATGGTGACGACCCTTATCTAGTCGTGGCCGCAGACAAAGGTACTGCGACCTTTTCTGATATTGCCAATGAAATCTCTGAAGTAAATAATTTCTGGCTTGGTGATGCTTTTGCGTCAGGTGGCGGTAATGGTTACGACCATAAAGGCATGGGCATTACCGCGCGTGGTGCTTGGGTTGCCGTGCAACGACATTTTCATGAGATAGGCATAGATATTCAATCCCAAGACTTTAGCGTTGTTGGTATTGGTGACATGGGCGGAGATGTGTTTGGTAACGGTATGCTGCTGTCTGAACATATCCAACTGCTGGCAGCCTTCAACCACCTGCATATTTTTGTCGATCCGGCCCCTAATGCTCAGGCAACATTTCCTGAGCGACAGCGGCTATTTGATACCCCAAGATCCACCTGGGATGATTTTGATAAAACCCTAATGTCTCCAGGTAGCGCAGTGTACTCAAGAAGCGCCAAATCTCTAACACTAACGCCAGAGATTAAAATCCGCTTTGGAATCGACAAAGATAAGGTAACCCCTACAGAGCTAATTAATTGTATTCTTAAAGCTAAGGTGGACTTGATCTGGAACGGTGGCATTGGCACCTATGTCAAAGCATCTTCAGAAAACAATGCAGAGGTGGGCGATCGCGCCAACGACGGATTGAGGGTCGATGGCCGTGAATTGCGCTGCCGAGTAATAGGTGAGGGTGGAAACCTTGGTATGACCCAGAGAGGAAGGGTAGAATTTTGCCTTCTCGGGGGCCTATGCAACACCGACTTTATTGATAATGCGGCGGGAGTAGATTGCTCTGATCATGAGGTTAATATAAAAATATTACTCAATAAGCAGGTTTCCTCCGGACTTCTGGATATAGATCAAAGAAACACACTGCTGGCTTCTATGACAGATGATGTAGCTGGATTGGTGTTAGACAACAATGTACGACAGACCAAAGCCATAAGTTTGGCGATGGCCCGAAGCAAACAGTATCATTCAGAATATCAACGCTACCTTGGTTGGCTTGAGGAAGGGGATCAACTTGATCGAGATCTAGAATTTTTACCTAGTGATGATCAGCTTGTCGACAGAATTAATCGCCAACATCCCAGTTGGACTCGGCCAGAACTGTCAGTGCTAATTTGCTACTCTAAAGTGGTGCTTAAAGAGGCTCTGGCTGAATCCAATTTGTTGACCGACCCTTGGCTTGCGCAGTCAGTTATAGATTACTTCCCTGCGGCTATAGTCTCTGGCTTTGGCGAGGCCGTAAAAACCCATCCTCTGGCCAATGAAATAGCCGCAAATCAAATCGTCAATGATCTTGTTAATCGGGTTGGCTTCAGCTTTTTCTTTAGGCAGATGGAGTCGACTGGCGCATCCGCAGAAGACGTGATCAAGGCATACACAATAGTCACTGAAGTGCTGGGTATTAAAAGTCTGTGGCAACAGGTCGAAGAGCATAATCCTCAATTACCTTCGGCCATCGAGCTAGAATTGCTACACATTTTGGTCAGGCTGACACGACGGGCCACGCGGTGGTTTTTACGTAATCATCGATTAAATCTAAGCTGCGAGTCTCTTATTGCACAGTATTCACAGCCCACTGAGGCCTTATTGTCGGAGCTTCCGGCCCTCCAAAAGGAACAGTGGAATGTTCTCTGGAGTGGCGAGCGTGATGAGCTCACAGACATAGGTGTAGAGCTTAAACTAGCAGAGCGGCTTGCCGCCACTGACAGTATGTTCATGAGCATGGGGGTGGTTCAGATATCTCTAGCGCTAGACATACCAGTGCAGCAGGTTGCCGAAGTGTACTTTGGCCTTGGCGAATCCCTATCTTTAGATTGGTTTATGGCGCAAATAGTGGACTTGCAACCCGATAGCCGCTGGCAAGACTTGGCTCGTGAAACCTACGTTGACGACCTTGAGAGTCAGCGGCGTAGGCTTACCGCTTGCCTGTGCAGGCTTGGTATGAGTGATTCCTCAGCAATGGAAACATGGCAAAATCAGCAACAAGAGCTCATTCATCGCTGGAAGTTAATGGTGAAAGACTTGCGTAAAGCATCCCAGTCTGACTTTGCAATGATATCAGTGGCTCTCAGAGAGCTCTTAGATCTAGTTCAGGCCTCTTTGGATACTTAGTTTCAAAACAATATAGCTCAAGCGGTGACAGCATATTTGTCATCGCTTGAGCTTGTAAATGTCTAGTTTTTCCTTTGCCAGTCAGTGGTTGAGGATTAGATTCCCAGCCTTCTGCTGGCAAGTACTGGTGTTATAGCCCGACCACCCATCTTCTCTCCCTTCACGCCATCCGCGCAACCAGTGATAGGCCATTGTTGTGTCTTCTTGGTAGGGGCAGACGGACAGTGAACGTCCTTGAATTGCAATTTGGTACCCCTTTACATACGAACGATGCTCAGGGTCTCTCTTGTGTTTCTTCATAGACATCTCCTTCTCTACTTAAATCAAAGTCGATATAGGTGTCATCTAGTGCCGCGTTGATAATTGGTTGAACCGCTGGGTTATAGATGAAGTCTTATTTTTAAACAAAATAGTGTAAAGACCTATATCATGTGCGCTTTCTTACACACTCAAAAATTTAGACTTGTAATTGCCGCATTAGTTCAGATGTTTTTCGTCTATGTATATCGGCATTTATATCTTAAAGTAATCAAAAGGATAATTAAGTGGCTCAGGTATCTTCGCAAACAGATTGGCTCGCGACCTGCCCTAAAGGGCTGGAGTTGCTGTTGGCCGAAGAATTACAGGCTATTGGTGCTGAAGGGGTGAAGGAAACAGTGGCCGCTGTGCATTTTCAGGGTTCGATGGAGGTTGCTTATAGAGCTTGTCTTTGGTCCCGCCTAGCTAATCGTATTTTGATGCCCTTACATAGCTTTATGCTCAACGAGGCAGATGATTTATATCAGGAGTGTAATGACATTTCTTGGGAGTCTCATTTTTCGGCAGCGCAAAGTATTGCCATCGACTTTATTGGAACATCACGTCTGATTGATAACACTATGTATGGTTCTCAGCGGGTTAAAGATGCCATTGTCGATCGTATACGCCGTATTGAGGGGGAACGTCCAAACGTTGACACCAAAAATCCTGATATCCGCATTCAGGTCCGTCAGCATAAAGGCAGGGTGACGGTTTCTTTAGATATTTCCGGAGAAAGTTTACATCGCCGTGGTTATCGTACAGGCCAAGGTACTGCTCCTATTAAAGAAAACTTGGCTGTGGCGCTGCTACTCAGAGCGAACTGGCCGGCTATGGCCGCCGAAGGTGGGGCGCTGCTTGACCCAATGTGCGGCAGTGGCACATTGATTATTGAAGGCGCAATGATGGCGGCAGATATAGCGCCAGGCATGCTTCGTGAGCACTATGGCTTTGATCAGTGGATACAGCATGATGCGGAACTGTGGCAAAGCTTGATAGATGAAGCTCATCAGCGCAAAGCCACAGGACTTGAAAACCTAGAGCTCGACATTCGTGGTTATGATGCCAACCCGAGGGTGCTTGAATACACCACACAAAATATTGAAAATGCCGGGTTAGATGGGCATATTCGTTTGGCGCACAAACCGATAGACCAGTTTGGTAAACCAACGGCAGAAAGGGGGTTGTTGTTAACTAACCCGCCTTACGGTGAGCGTTTGGGTGAGGTTGACGAGTTAATCCCCCTGTACCAAAAATTGGGCACAGTACTACAGAAGAATTTTCAAGGCTGGCGGGCCGCTATTTTTACCGGAAACGTGGATCTTGGGCGTGAAACTGACCTATCACCGACGAAGCAGTACAGCCTATTCAACGGCACTATTCCCTGTAAGTTGCTAGTATTTGAGGATATGACCTCAAAGTCTGCGCAAATTGCTGCGCGATTAAGTACCCCTGCGCCAGCACAGCAGTTAACCGAAGGCGCCAGAATGGTGCTCAATCGTTTGAAGAAGAATCAACGAAAACTCGATGGCTGGCGTAAAAAGTCGGGCATCAGCTGCTATCGTCTTTATGATGCTGATATTCCTGAGTACGCGGTAGCTGTGGACATCTATGATCAGTCAATTTACGTTCAGGAATATGCGCCACCAAATACGATCTCTGAAAAGGTGGCCCGTGAACGATTCGGTGAAATCAAGCAGGCAGTCAAAGAGTTTTCAGCGAACTTTAGGGGTAAAATTCACTATAAAGAACGACGTCGCCAAAAGGGCGACAGTCAATACGAGCGTCTCAATGATGGGCCTAGTGATACCATTCATGTCAGTGAAGGCAATGCACAGTTTGAGGTGAATCTGTCTGACTACCTAGACACCGGATTATTTTTAGACCATCGCCCAGTGCGAGGCCTTATTGGTGAGATGGTTAAAGGGAAAAGCTTTCTCAACTTGTTTTGCTATACCGCAGCGGCCTCCGTGCAGGCGGCGATGGCGGGCGCTAGCCATTCGCTAAGCATCGACATGTCAAACACATACCTGGACTGGGCGCAGCGTAATTTCGACCTCAACAGTCTGCGTTCAAGCAAGCATCAACTGCTCCGGGCTGATTGCGTAAAATGGTTGGAAATTGAAGGCGAGCTTTACGATGTCATCTTCTTAGATCCGCCTACGTTCTCTAACTCCAAAAAGATGGATTCTGTGCTCGATATACAGCGCGACCACGGTGACTTGATTCGCTCTTCAATGGCTAAACTTGTGCCTGGCGGCACATTGATTTTCTCTAATAATTTTCGTAAATTCAAAATGGACGAGCTAACGGTGCGCCAGTTTGACTGCCAGAATATTACGCCACAGACGTTGGATGTGGACTTCGCGCGAAATCCTAGAATCCATAACGTGTGGAAGATAAAACGCCGCGACACATTTGGTTAGGTTTGTGATATTCCACGTGCCGCAATCTAATGGGGATTCTTTCAGTGGATAAGCCAAAAATTCAAGCGCTGGGCGGCAATGGACCAGCTGATGACGCCACCTTTTT
>TARA_B110000503_G_scaffold99202_1_pt1 | contig 16867 bp, 9 predicted proteins | sample TARA_B110000503 | Tara Oceans TARA_B110000503 (sample SAMEA4397472) | marine metagenome | biome: Polar Biome; feature: [SRF] surface water layer (ENVO:00010504); material: water (ENVO:00002006), including particulate matter (ENVO:01000060) such as... | depth 5 m | reverse complement strand
ACATCAACTTCTTTAGCCATACTGCTGTTGAAGATATTGCAGCAGATAACCATAAGGTAAAAACAGCATTTGATGCTAAAACTGGCAAACTTCAGTTTAGTGTATTAATCAAGGATTTTGAATTTCCAAAAGCGCTGATGCAAGAACACTTTAACGAAAATTACATGGAGAGTACGACATATCCCAAATCAACTTTTACGGGTACTATTGATAAAATGAGTGCTGTAAATTTAGCTAAAGACGGGACGTATAAATCTACCATTTCTGGCAAGTTAACCATGAAAGACGTAACCAAAGACGTGAGTACTATAGCTACTTTTGTGGTTAAAGGTGGAGTGGTAAATGCTAAAGCAAGCTTCACTATAAACCCGACAGACTATCACATTGCAATACCCAAAACAGTGGCCCCTAAAATTTCTAATGAAATAAAGATCAGTGTGGACGCTGATTACACTCACGACACTAAATAAAAACCTAAAAAACCTTTTGAAATGCTTCAAAAGGTTTTTTTTAGTTCACACGTCTTAAAATACATCCCATAAATGAACAAAATCCTTATACTTCTTTTTCTCATAGCAACATCTAGGCTTTGCGTAGCTCAAGACTTAGATCTACTAGATGAGCCAGAAGTAAAAACAACCGATTACACGACGGCTACTTTTAAAACCAATAGAGTGGTAAATGGGCATAGCATTGAAACCGTAGCTAAAAATGAATTCGATTTTAAAATATCGCATCGGTTCGGCTTTTTAAGCGGAGGACCGTATGATATGTTTGGACTTGATCAAGCTACCATGCGCATAGGTGGCGACTATGGGATAACAGACAACTTAAATGTAGGCCTAGGAAGAAGCACCGTAGATAAAACCTATGATGGATTTGTAAAATATAAATTTTTGAAACAAAGCACTGGAGTTACAAACATGCCCGTAACAGCCACTTGGATAAGTCATATGGGCATAACCACCTTAAAATGGCCACAACCCGATCGAAAAAATTACTTTTCGAGCAGACTACATTACACGCATCAACTATTAATTGCACGAAAAATTACAGAAGGATTAAGTATACAATTAAGCCCTACAGTGGTGCATAAAAACATAGTCGATTCAACAAAATTCAAGAATGATATCTTTTCTTTAGGATTGGGAGTTAGGCAAAAGCTTACCACACGGACCACGCTAAACTTAGAGTACTATTATGTACTACCAAATCAATTGGAAGCAGATAAAACCAATGTGCTATCCGTAGGTTTTGACATAGAAACGGGAGGACATGTATTTCAACTATTTTTCACCAACTCAAGCGGCCCCTTTGAGAAAGCATTTATCACCGATACTAAGGCTAAATGGCTTGATGGGAATATTCGTTTCGGATTTAATATTGCCAGAGTATTTAATTTTTAGTATGTTTGATAGACTATTTCCGACTGTTTTAACAAGCCCATAAACTAAAAATATATCAAAAAGTTAATAATTATAACACTTACCTTGCTCCTAACTATAATGGTTGAGGCAACTCATATTGTGGGAGGTGAGATATACTATCAGCTTTTAAATTCCTCTACCAATTCTTACAGAGTAACCGTCAATGTATATTTTGATTGCTACAACGGGGATCCCAACGCGATAGATTCTGACAAAACTATTTACATTAGTACGTGGGATGCCAAAACCAATAACTTTATCTCTGATTTTACATTAACAGGATCTGCCCCTAATCGACTTAAAAGCACGAACTACGAATGTGTAAAACAACCAAGTGGCGTATGCACAGATGCTTATGTTTACACAGCCATTCGAACGATTAACCCAGGAAGCAATGGCGTAATTCTGGCTTGGCAACGTTGCTGCAGGAATAATACCATAGACAATATCGTTAGCCCAGAAGCATCTGGATTTACAGCATGGACTATCATACCACCTAAATCTACCGCCAATTCAAGTGCTTATTTTACCACAGTACCTCCGGTCTATATTTGTGTAGACGCTCCGCTTACGCTTCAGCAACCCGCTCTCGATCCTAATGGAGATTCATTGGTTTATCTTCTAACAACCCCTTATTTAGGTGCCAATTCAAATAGCCCGCGACCTAGTACCGCTGGAGCATACGACAGACCTCCTTTCTCACAATTAAATTGGAGCGCTAGTTATTCTGAGTTTATGCAAATGAAGGGAAGCCCTTCTCTCAACATGAATTCATCTACAGGAGAGATAACCATTACACCGTCTGAAATAGGTCAATTCGTAGTTGGCTTTACCGTGCAAGAATACAGAAACGGAAAGCTGATTGGGGAAACCCGCCGCGACTACCAATTTAATGTAATACAATGTGAATTTGATATCCTGGCTAATTTTGATATACCCAACGGTACAACTGTAGGTGGTGCTTATACCTTTGAATGCGGGGATACTGTTTGCATTCGAAATAAAAGTTATACTAAATTCCCCGCTAAAACTAAATACTTTTGGGACTTTGGTGATCCAACAACTACACTTGATACGCTTACCACGTTTAGTTTAGCAGGCAATCTTTGTTATACTTACCCTGGGAATGGTAACTACACTATAAGTTTAAAAGCAAGCACATCTATGCCAATTTGTGAATCGAATTACAAATACGATGTGCGAATACGCTCTACCAAATCATTTGACTTGGGTCCGGACCTAATCTTTTGTGACGACTTTATAATTAGATTAGATACTAAAACCGCAGACGCAGTCTCTGTAAAGTGGAATACCGGCCAAATTGGATACCGTATTAACGTAAGTGATACCGGAAGATATGTCGCAACTGTTTCGTATGGAAATTGCAGTTACTCAGATTCTGTTCAATTACGCTATGACAAAGTCCCTCCTGTGTCTCTCCCCAGAGATTCACTTCTGTGTGACACCGTTAATGTGACACTAGATGCGGGCGTACCTGGACTTTTTTATCAATGGAGTACTAGCCCTCTAGACAACAAGCAAACGATAAATGTGCGAGATACTGGCGAATACTCTGTTATTGTACGAAATGCAAACTGTTTTTCGTATGATACCATTAGAATTTGGACTGCGACGATACCAGACATCGATGACCAGTTTTATTGCAACGAATTTACGTTTGAAGCTGAGGCTACTTCCATAGAAGAAGCAGAGTACAAATGGTCTACAGGAGAAACCACACAAAAAGTTACACTTACGCAGGCTGACAACTATTGGGTTCAAGTCAAACAAAGGCATTGTATTAAAACCGATTCCTTTAGCATAACCAATCCAATTATTAATCTTGATTTGGGAGTAGACCGGCATTTTTGTGATAACATTAATGTAGAGCTAGACGCAGGACCCGATGGAATAAAATACGATTGGAACAATGGAAAAACTACACAAAAAATAAAGGTGAATGTGCCCGATACATTCAGAGTAACGGTGTATGATGAATATGGATGCAAGGCAGCTGATTCTGTGATCATAACTGTATCTCAATCGCCAGAAGTTGACTTAGCTGGCGACCTTACCATTTGCGTAAATAGTCCAACCAAAATTGAAGGACCAGAAGGATATACGTATCAATGGAATACCGGATCTAAAGAACAGAGTATTACCACTATTACTCAAGGTGCGTATACCCTTAAAATAATAGACCAATATGGCTGCATAGCTACTGACAGCTTGTATATCACTGTAGATCCTGAAGCACTCCCCAATGAACTCAGCGTTCCTAGCGCCTTTAGTCCCAATGACGATGGCCTTAATGAATTATTCCCTTTTACCCTTCCAGTCTCTCAAACCTCCTATTACATAACTATCTTTTCTAGGTGGGGAGAAAAAGTTTTCGATTCACGAGATGATATTAATAAACCCAATTGGGATGGTTATTATCAAGGAGAAAGAGTGCCAAATCAATTGTACATCTATTTTATGTACTACAGAGGTTGTGATGGGAATGCTCGTACAGCAAAAGGCAACGTATATCCGCTACGTTAACTTCGCTAAAGCCTGCTTGTCCATATCAAAAGTAAGTTCAGTTAGTAATAGCTGATCAAGCGTTCGCCATTCAAATAGATGTGTATTATCTCCTCCCAACTTAGTAGGCTGAATGGTGTGCATGTTATCTATTGTATCATTACAACTTACCCTATAATGTACAGCTATAATTTGCTCCTCTTTTCTGAAAGCACTTTCAATAAAATTTTCGGTCACATGTAAAAGTTGTTCTATTTTTACGGTCACATTTAACTCTTCCTTAAACTCTCTTACTAGACAATCTTTCGTCCCTTCACCCAACTCTAATCCGCCGCCTGGCAGTTTTAACATCTTAAAACCATTGATATTTTCGTTACTGACTAAAATTTTACCTTCTTTTATCCAAATACCATACACGCGTACATTAAATTTGCTGACCATATATGCCTTCAATTTTAATCAAAAACGGACTGCTAATTAACGAAAACCAACAATTTATAGCTGACATCTATATCGAAAATGGTTTTATAGCAGAAATATCGAAAAATGGAATTAGCCGCAGTGCGGACAAAACCATCGACGCATCAGGAAAATGGGTAGTCCCAGGCGTAATAGATGACCAAGTGCATTTTCGTGAACCGGGGCTCACCCATAAAGCAGAAATATACACCGAAGCAAAGGCTGCTGTTGCAGGAGGCACTACTTCCTATATGGAAATGCCAAACACCATTCCCCAAGCCACCACGCAGGAAGAACTGGCCAAAAAATATGCAAGAGCAAACGATTGTTCTCTGGCCAATTATTCATTCTTTATGGGCGGAACCAATGACAATATTGAAGAGGTACTAAAAACGGATCCCAAAACAGTATGCGGTGTAAAATTATTCATGGGAAGTAGCACTGGAGACATGCTCGTAGATAATGAGGATACGTTACGGGGTATTTTTTCGCAAACCCCAATGCTTATTGCTACACATTGCGAAGACGAAGAAACGATTCGCCGTAATACCGCAAAGTTTGTGGCTAAATACGGTGAAGACATTCCTATGGAAGCTCACCCTATAATTCGTGATGAGGAAGCTTGTTATCTGAGCAGCAAAATGGCAAGTGACCTGGCCAGAGAATACAATGCTCGTCTTCATATATTACACATTTCTACGGCCAAAGAAATCGCGCTTTTTACCAACGTTATTCCTTTATCTCAAAAAAGAATAACCGCAGAAGTATGTGTGCACCATCTCTCTTTTAATGATACGCATTATACTCAAAAAGGAAGTCTTATAAAATGCAACCCCGCTATAAAATCAGAAGCAGATCAAAACGCGTTATGGCATGCATTAAATAACGATTATTTCGACATTATTGCAACCGATCACGCACCGCATACGTGGGAAGAGAAGCAGAACAAGTACGCAAAAGCACCAAGTGGTTTACCCTTAGTGCAGCACAGCTTACAACTTATGTTGGAGCATGCTAAGACAGGCAAAATAGCCGTAAACAAAGTAATAGAGAAAATGTGTCACGCTCCCGCCGACTTATTTGGAATCCAAAAAAGAGGCTACTTAAGGGAAGGATATTATGCAGACATCGTAATTCTAAATCCTGAAACACAAGAGACCGTAAGCAAAAATAACATCTTATACAAATGTGGATGGAGCCCGCTAGAAGGTGAGGTATTTACAACCGCTATCGAACAAACAATTGTCTCTGGACACCTAGCTTATTCCTTTGGCAAATTTGACGAGAGCAAAAAGGGCGAAAGGCTCATATTCAATCCATAAAATATGAATTTTATCAAGATAAGCTCACTCCTCCTATTCGTTGTTTTTTCACAAACTTGTGTAGCACAAACAGACTCTACAAAATCAACAAAACCTGTTTTTACAGATTACGAGACGCTGGCAGAGTTCCCCGGTGGACAAGATAGTTTAAACTGGTTTATTATGGAAAATCTAGAATATCCCAAAGAGGCATTAGAGAATGATATTTCAGGAATTGTTTACCTCATGTTTGTGGTAGATAAAAACGGTTATGTAAATGACGTGTCCGTTGAAAAAATAAAACTATACCAAAGCAAAAAAATCAAAGGCAGAAAAGGGAGAAAAAAACTACGATTAGAAAAAGAGGAAATAATTTCGTCCAATGATTATTGTTTGGGAACTTGCGCAGCAAACCTTTTGGCAAACTCACCAAGATGGAAACCTGCCACACAAAAAGGTAAAAACGTAAATATGCGATATCGCTTACCTATTAAATACGATATATATTAGACTCCGCAGGGAACATCATTTTTCTCAGAATAAAAATAATACTTTCTCAGTGTATATTCGCCAAATGCACAGAACGACATTCGCTTTAAGCGTTATACTATTATGTGGTTTTGGGTCCTTGGCTCAATATCCCTCTAATCCCATAAGGCCAACAGCCGAAAAAGAAAGACTTGCTGGCGTAGAAAAAAGAAATGAGCTGAAAGCCAACTCATCTTACCTTGGCATAGAAGCGACCAACATAGGCCCCACTATAATGAGTGGACGGGTAGTGGACATGGCCATAGATCCTTACGACACCAAACACTTTTTTGTAGCATACGCAACAGGCGGGGTATGGGAAACCAAAAACAACGGACAAAGCTTTACTTCGGTTTTTGATGACAATGGATATACTATTCATTGCGGTGCTTTGGCAGTCAACTGGGTAGATAAGATCCTATATGTAGGAACTGGCGAGGCTAACTCCAGCCGATCTAGTTATGCTGGTTTTGGAGTTTTTAAATGTGATTTTAGCATAAACGACCCGCAAGTTTGGAAGTTTTGGAAGTACCTAGGACTTGCTGCCACCCAACACATTAGTCGAATTATTCTTCATCCTACCAAGAGCAATGTTATCTACGTTGCGAGTATGGGTAGCCTTTTTTCTCCCAATAAAGAACGTGGAATATATAAAACGATAGATGGCGGGAAAACCTGGAAACAAACACTCTTTGTAGATGAAAATACCAGTGCTATTGATTTGGAACTAGACCCCATAAATTCCAATAGACTCTATGCCGCTATGTGGCAAAAAGGACGAAGAGCTTGGAATTTTTGGGAGGGAGGCAAAAATAGCGGGGTACATATTTCTGAAGACGGTGGCGACTCGTGGAGCAAATCTGCATCCTTCCCGTCAGGTGAAAACATAGGAAGGATTGGGCTTAGCGCAAGTGGGAATTCTATTTATGCTTTACTAGATAATCAAGAGCAATACAAAAAAGAAGAAGCTACTAGTGAAGGATTAACCAAAAAATCTTTTCAAACTATGACGCTGGATTCGTTTAAAAATTTGAGTGACTCCTCTTTAAATACATTTCTAAAACAAAATCGTTTTCCAGACAAATACAAAGCAAAAGACATTCAAAAAATGGCGAAAAAAGGCGAACTAATGCCTTATGATTTTTATGAATATCTGCACGATGAAAATGCGGTAATGTTTGAAGATCCCGTGAAAGGCGCCGAACTATATCGCAGCACAGATGCTGGTAAAACATGGGCTAAAATCCATGATGGCGTTCTCGAAAATGTTTGCTATTCGTATGGTTATTATTTTGGAGTGGTTACGGTAAACCCGAAAGACGAAAATCATGTTTTTATAGCGGGTGTACCTCTCTTGCAATCATATAATGGTGGAGGTAGTTTTACATTTTCGGGTGGCGATAATGTGCACGTAGATCATCATTATATCTGGGTAAATCCTGACAATCCTCTTCATCTTATTAATGGCAACGATGGAGGGGTAAACATTAGTTATGATGGCGGAAACCATTGGACTAAGTGCAACTCTCCAGCAGTTGGGCAGTTTTACACCATTGCAGTTGACAATCAAAAATATTATAATGTATACGGTGGATTGCAAGATAACGGCGTTTGGAAAGGTCCAAATAATTATAGTTACAGTAACTCATGGCACCAAGAAGGCAAATATCCCTATGAACGCATTGCCGGTGGCGATGGTATGCAAATCCAGATAGACGATAGAGACCAAACGGTATATACAGGTTCTCAATTTGGGCACTATTACCGCAGAGATGCTAACGGGGGCTATACGTACATACATCCTATGCACGACCTAAAAACGGAGAAACTGCGCTGGAATTGGCAGACACCTATCCTTTTATCCATGCACAATCAAGATATTATGTATATGGCGAGCAACAAACTGCATCGCAGTATGAATAAAGGAGAAACTTTTGAAGAGATAAGCCCAGACTTGAGTAATGGCAGAAAAGATGGCGATGTGAGCTATGGTACTATTTCGTGTATATCCGAAAGTAAATTTAAATTTGGGTTAATCTATGCAGGCACAGATGATGGTAACATTCAGCTTACCAAAAACGGAGGAGAAACATGGAACAACATATCACAGAAACTTCCCCAACACCTTTGGATAAAAAAAATTGTAGCCAGCGAACATAAAAAAGAACGTGTGTATGCCATATTGAATGGACATACCTGGGACCACTTTAATTCCTACATTTACATCTCTGAAGATTATGGAACTACCTGGACACCATTAGGCAAGAATTTACCTGCAGAATGCTTAAATGCTCTAAAAGAAGATGCAACAACAGAAGACATTTTATACGTAGGATCTGACGCAGGCTTATATATTTCTACAGATAGAGGAACTACCTTTCAAGCATTTAGCGATTTGCCTCCTGTAGCGATTCATGACTTGGCAATACAACAAGAGCAGCGAGACTTGTTAGTGGGCACGCATGGCAGAAGTATTTATAAGATTCAACTTGAACCTGTGTACCAATCTGCTACCTACCTAGATTCGGGCTTTGTATTTTTAAAAATGGATCCGTTAAAATACCGTGAAAACTGGGGTAACCTGAGCTATGAATGGAAAGAAACCGCACCCAGAAAAGAGGTGGTTTTTTATCTTAGTGAGCGATCCAACATAACCTTGGCAATTACAGATGAAAAAGGAAATCTAGTACTTGAAAAAGACATTAACGGAAAAAAGGGATTCAATACGCATTCCATAGAGCTTAAGTTTCAAGAAAATCTGAGTAATAATCTTAAAAAAGGAGATCTCGGTAAATACTATCCTGTAAAAGGCAAGTATACTATCTCCCTAAATAACGGATCTCAAACCCTAGAAAACAGCTTTATGATTCAATAATTAGAAATCTACCTGCTATTAACCTATTACTAACCTTATTTTTGCGCTATATTCAATCATGCAAGTTACAGAGGCCATATCTATATTCGAAAAAGTAGTTAAAGAACACTTAAACCTTACGCCAGAACAAATTCGTTGTGAGAATGACGGCGAATACTTAATACAACGAGGCGATGACACCGAGTTGTATGTGGACATATGGCAACCTACCGAAACTACGCAATGGCAATATTTTGATCGACAAAAGATTGCAGGTATTTTTCAAATTGTTGCACCCATATGCGAATATCCTGCCGATGAGCACTTAGCGATGTTTATGGAAGAATTGGCCCACCTCAATTTTCATCTTTTTTCTGCTTCATTTATTGCGAATTCAGAACAACGCATAGTGAGCATTCAATTTAAACGTGTTCTCGAAGGCCTAAACGAAACCGAAGTCATAGAACCGATAGAAGCAGTAGGTTATTATGCAGAGAACCTGAAAGAATACCTTTCAGAAAAGTATCACGTAAAAAAAATATAACCCTCGGGCAACCTCTCCACCTCTGAGTACATCTAAAGCACATCCAGCGCAATGAGCCCTAGTGAATCACACGATGAAATATCTTTGATTAAAGCTTGCAGCAATGGAGATCATAACGCTTTTAAAAAAATTTACGATATACACTCAGGAACCATGTACAGCATTTGCTTACGATATATGACCAACGAAGATGAAGCTAAAGATGCTTTGCAAGAAGGCTTTATCAAGGTTTTTAATAGTATAGGCAAGTTTCAATTTACGGGTAGTTTCCAAGGTTGGATGAAGCGTATTTTTGTGAATACCAGCATAGAACAAATTCGCAAACGTAAGGTACACTTTGATGTCTCGGAACTAAATACGAATGAGCTCCCGCTTACTTCCCGAATAGAAACTGGCAAGCTGGATGCAGAAAAAATGATGCGTTTAGTGCAACAATTACCCCTTGGATATCGCACTGTCTTTAACATGTTTGTAATTGATGGATATAGCCACAAAGAAATAAGCGACTATTTAAATATTAATGAGAATACTTCTAAGTCTCAATTATTTAAAGCCCGCAAGCAACTCCAAGTTTGGCTAAAGAACTGGTTTTAAACAATGCCAAAATTTAACGACATATCTGATTTTGAAAATTTGCTCAAAGAGCAAATGTCAGGTCACAGTACGCCACCGCCAATAGATGCTTGGACGGCTATTTCGTCATCTACAGCTCAAACGGGAGGAATAATTAGTTCGCTAACAACCTATTTTAATGCGAGCATAACACTTGTAAAAACCGGATTAATCATAAGTAGCATCGGAACTATTGGCGTCGTAGGCTATTTACAAACTGTTAATTCAATCGATATTCCCCAACCAAAAGAGGAGACTACCCTTAGCGTTCCTGAGTCTATTACAACTAATTCACAGTCTAATTTTGAAACAATAGAATCATCCGATAATACGACAAAGTCACCTAATGAAAACAGAACTAGTCGACGTGTAGATTCTAAAAAAATAAACCCATCTAGGTCCACGAGCATTCCTCTAACCGTTGACACTTCATCTTCAACGCCTACAAAATACGCGAATCAACCGATCAAAACCATAGAGAACAAAAGCAGTACCTCACCCAGAATCACTGCGTCTAATTATAACCCTTGTGTTGGAGAAACGGTGGTACTCAAAGCATCAGAAAATGGCGATTGGTTTTTAAACGAAACCAAGGTAGCCAGCAATACAGCAGCCTATAATGCCCAATGTCGTGCCCTAGGTATTTACACTTATTTCTTTAAAACATCCGACATAAAAGCTCAAACGATATTAACCGTTTCTGAATTTAATGGGAAGATAGTAAAAGATCATGTGGAAGACGGGCACTATTCGTTTAGCTTAAGCAATCAAAATCTTATTGCAAACTGGTTTATCAATGACAAATTATACAGCACCAACACTCCGTTCATTAACATCACACTGGAAACGGTCGGTAAACATCAGATTAAAGCGGTGGTAATTAATCATCCTTGTGCTAAAACCTTAACTTTTGATGTTCAATTAGCACCCATTGGTCACTTTGAAGCCATAAATATTTTCACGGTCGGAAACGATGGTTTGAATGATACTTATAAGGTAAATATTTCGGGTTACGATAATTTTTCATTACAGATTTTTAACAGCAATTCTAATCTAGTATTCAGCACTTTAGATTCAGAAGAAGGTTGGGATGGAAGAATAAATAATGAAGGAATAGAATGCCCACAGGGAGAATATTTTGCCCGAGTTAGCTTTAAGCTAAAAGGCGAATTACCTCAAATAAAAAATATAAAATTAACACTATTACGTCCATAATTTGAAATTTAACATGAAACACATTAAATTTACCAACTTTTGGGATTTTAAAACCAAGAATAATGAACCGAATAAACATATGAATAAATCATTTAAATCAGCTATCCTAACTAGGTATTTAGCGTCATTTGTGTTACTTGTGACAAGCTTTTTGGCTTACTCGCAGTGTAATCCTAAGGCGATGTACAATGGAAATTGGTCCTCAACAGGGGTGTTTTGTTTAGGAGAAATTATAAGTTTCGATGCTAACTCTCCAGGTTACAACAGTAGTACAGTTTGGGATTTTGGTGATGCCGGACCAGGTACAAGTACGCAAGAAAAACCATCTTACAGCTACGCTACTGCTGGAACTTACACTGTAAAATATACGGGTACGGGAGGAGCGGGTACATGCACAGGCACCGTTACGGTGATTGTAAGGCCTTCGCCTGAGATACACGTTCGCCAACTTGTAAATGATACGCAGTGTTTCTCTGGCAATAGCTTTTGCTTTAGAGATTCGATTGTAGCGCCAGACGGCTCTATACAGCGACTCGTAATGCTCTTTAGTGACGGTACTAAAGTGGATACCACTTTTGCTGGAGGCGCAGGTAAACTGAAAATATTTGATTTTTGTGTTACTATGAACGATCCTGCTGGAGGTTTCTTTGACATGGTCGTTGAAGCATATGATACCAGTGGATGTTTAACTAAATACACTTTTCAGGATTATATATATGTTCATCCTAAGTTAGGTATTAAGTTTGACAATATTACGCCAAAGCCTAATCCAGGTTGCGACTCCACACTCGGAGTCTTCCTTAACACATCACTTATAGCATTAGCAGATATCGATTCCTTTATGTGGGATTTTGGGGATGGCACTATTCAAAGAGGTTCTTCTACGGTGAATACGCAATGGTGGTTTGGCATTGACGGGAAAGACACGATAAAACACATGTACACTACCAACGGCACCTTTAATGGAACATTGTATGTTTCTGCCTATGGATGTAGTGAGACCTTTACTTGGAAAAATGCAGTTACCAACTTTGTGGTAGATCCTAAAATCGTATCTACACCCAATCCTGCTTGTGTCTCCGATAATCCCATCGAGTTTTCGGTTACCAATTTCAACACCGCAGGTATGTCTTCATTCTTGTGGAACTTTGGTGATCCTCCGTCGGGACCTGCCAATTTTGATAAAGATAATTTTAGCCCAACTGCTCACGGCTACGGACCTGGACCTTGGATGATTAGTTTACGTATTCAACAAGGCCCTTGTGATGTTACTATCTATGACACTATTCAAGTAATAGGACCCATCTCAACCATTGGAGTTCCTTTTGATCAAGTTGCCTATAACCAAACCTATCAGTGTTTGATTACAGACTCTGTTCAAATGGTAAATAACTCCAGTTATTATCAAAATGATTACAATCAATTGGATGAAGATTCTATCGTTTTTTATTTTGATTATAGTTTTGATTACAATTTTGACAACACCACTGGACTTACTAAATTCATAGTAAGAAAATGGAAAGAAGATAAAAACGGCAATAAAATATTGTCGGCAGACACTTTCCCAAAAACTGATACGCTGTCTGTCATAGGGTATAAAGCCTACTTTGATACAGCTAAAGACTCCATCGCCGTAATAAACGGTACAGATACCGTTTGGCAAAAATACTATTACAATGCCACAAGCTACAGAGGTGGTATAAACGGCCGTAAGCGTTGGGTTTTTAGATACATTCCACCAGTTGGAGGAAAAGGAGTGGGTACTGGGAATCAAACTGCCATTGATCCAAACTTAAATGTTAGAGACTATAATCCTAATGTTTGGAGAGTATGGTTTATGGATGACAGATATGCACCACAATGTACTACCGATAGTAGACCTTGGGTAAACAGAAATGTTGGCATTAATTGTAATTGGAGCATTGATAGTGTGCCTATACATTGGTATACGCCTTGGGATGATGTTTACAGAACTTTTAATAATGGACAGAACTACAGAAGACCTAAGGTTGACAAACGCTTGTTCAAAGCAGATACTATCTGTTATGAAGTAAATGTTTATTCTGACTCCTTCATGGTTGTGCCAAGGTTTATCTATATAAATATTCCAGCAGATTCTGCGTATACCTACTTCTTGCCGTATGACGGTTTAAGTCCCGCAGTAAATGGTTATAGAGATACTTTAGTATTAACCGCATCATCCCTTGGACGAACCATACATTATATGGACAGCTCGCATTTAAGTGTTTTCCAACAAGAAACGTATGTTGTAATCAATAGACCTCCAAGTAGATTTATTGGTACTGAGTTTTACTATGATGCAGCGGTAGATTCTTTCTATGCAGTAAATAATTTAACAGACACTACGGTGCTTGCTGCCGATCCATTAGGACGATGGAACAAAACTGCTGGCAATGGAACTACCAGATGGTCTACCACCACTAGCGAAATGAGTTTTTACGTTCCGGCTGGTGTAACCATAACTACTATAAATCTTCCTGCTCCAGGTGGAGGAGGCGGCGTGCCTACTCCAGGTCCATCGTACACCGGACCTAAGACCATTATTTTACCTGCAAACACGCAATTTACATTGAAATCTAAAGATTCATTGTTTAGTGCAGTGCATATACAAACCGTAGCTAGAAACACCACAAACGCTCTCCCTTCTTCATATCCATATAAAGATATGTTTGGTAAAACTAGATTTGGTTCAGCCATTTTTGTAGATTCTGCATTGCATAGAGAAGATTGGTTTGATAATAATGCAGTTTGTTTCAATGTAGTTTTATGGCAAAAAGACACTATACATCCACTTCTGTGTGAGTCTCAAGCGACTAAAGCATTAGCACTAGTTCCACCAAATGCAAAAGGATTAGAATGGGTAGATGGCACACCATGTCCATTTACGGGTAATTTCCAATACATATTAGGATTTAATATGCAAAATACTAAACCAGGTTGTACCCAATCATGGTTTGCTGTGAATTATGACACCTTCCAATTACCGACTAATCAAACTGCTTCTTGGGCAGTATTTAACGGCGGCGGCGTACTAGCTCCAAGTAGACCAGGTAGTGCATTACCATTCCAATTACCTTATGCTATCGTCGGAAACACAGGAACACAATTTCTTAAAGCTTACACTCCGGGTCAGATAGGTTCTGGACAACGTACACCTGCAGGTTCGTTTACCGTAGGTTTAATAGTAGGTAACGGCGTGCCTCAAGCAAACGGCTTGCCTGCTTGTTTAGATACCGCTTACTATCCTGACATGTTCAGAATTCTATATATGAATCCTGCATTTACTTTATTGAACAGCTCTCCACATATGTGTGCCGGCGCTACTGCTTATTTCCAACTAGAAGATCCTATACAAGATAGTATTACAGCACTTAGATGGAACTGGGGTTATCCAGGTAACGTAGGCCGTGGACCTCAACAAGGGGGCTATTCTGAAGAGTTTTATTACTACAAAGAATATAACGGCCCTCAAGCCAATAGGAACGACGCCAATATCGCTTATAATGGAGAAAAATGGTTATATAATTTTATCGTAAGGTACAATATAGATGACCTATCTGGCACTAAACTGATAGACACCATTGTGGTAAATATTATCAAGAAATGGGAAGTAGTCGCTTCTAAAAAGCAAGTTAGTAAGGAAGTAATTGACCTTTTCCTCCGTGAAAACTTAATTTATCAAGACATACCTGCGGCAGACATTCCATTCTACTTAGGTGATGGTTCTAATAATTGCGTTGATACCACTAGTTTTGGTTCATTCTTCCAATTTGGAATAAAAGCATACCATCAAAAATCTGATCCCGATGTATGGCAAATTGGCGATAAACGTTACTTATGTAACACCTATAACCCAGCTATAGTATCTGATACTACTTTCTTCCTGAATGGCTCCGGAAATAGAGTGCCTTCATTACAATATCCAGGTATAGATTCATTTACCATTGTACAAGATGTAACAAATCGTAACAAGGCTAATTGTACCAGTTCTGTTGAAGTTACACAAATACTTCACTTTAGAGATTCATCTTTAAAAGGATACGACACCTACGAAAGGGACTTTGATAATGACGGAGTAATAGATGAGGTTATAACCGGTGTTTATAAACATACCTATAGATATCCTGTAGTCCGTGCAATTGATCCGTGTGATCCTTCTGTAAAAGATACCATTTGGATGAATGCAAATGCACCAATGACACCTAACTTTAGATTGAACAACACCACAGGTTGTGGTGGATTTGGAGCGATATCTATGAATGTTGGTTTCTACAACGACTTCTGGATGGATTCAACGGCTATTTGCCAAGGATTAACCTTGTTTGTAGAAGATTCTATCAGATACTACCAGTTAGGTGAACAAGATCCGCCTACCTACCCAATACACGATTTTGCAATGTGGCAAGATCCTGCTAGATTCATTCCTAACATTGAAACCGTTTATTACGATTGGGACAGTACAGACGGTGTTTGGGATAATTACCAGTCTATTGTACCCAATCATTTCTATCCAGATCCAGGAAAATACACCATCACTATTATACCTAAAGATAGTACAGGATGTAGAGATACCTCATACATCGATGTTACCATATCAAAGGTTAATCCTGTGATTTCATTTGCCACGTCAATCGTTAACTGCGCTTCGATTGTCGACTTTAAGGATTCTACCTGGTATGTTGACCCGTGCGACACCTTGTGTCCAAATGGGAACAAGGTTTCGTGTGAAAAATTACTTACTTGGAATTGGGATTTTGGAGATGATACTCGAAACAGTAAACTTCAAAATCCTTCGCATAACTTTACTTCAAGTGGCAGCTATGACATTACCCTCACGGTTACCTCTCTGCTAGGATGTGAAGAAACCATTACTAGAACCATCTATATACCTGGACCTCAGCCTGAATTTGAATTTGACTTGGACGAGTTTAATTTAACTGACACCGCTACTATATGTGTTGGTGATTCGCTGCTACTCGTCAACTTAAGTAAAGGTGATATTTCTGCACCTAAGTTTATAATGGATTGGGGGGATAGCACATTCTCTCAACCTACCAATACTACTGGGAAATACGGACACACCTACAATAAAGCTGGGACCTATTTACTATTCTTAACTCAAGAAGACGAAATTCCAGGTACTGGCAGTAGATGTCAAAGAATGTTCCCGGATACGAATCCTGACATCCTGAATCAACGACGTATTGTTGTAATTGTTAAGCCACTCCCAGATGTTAAAATTACTGCATCAAAGGATACTATCTGTTTAGGAGACGAGATTACCTTTAGCGGGGCACTTGATACAAGATACACCCGCGTAAAATGGGATATGGCGCAGTTAGATACGATTAGCGGAGTTGTACCTCAGGACACGGTAGTTAAA
>TARA_B110000503_G_scaffold88259_1_pt1 | contig 16870 bp, 32 predicted proteins | sample TARA_B110000503 | Tara Oceans TARA_B110000503 (sample SAMEA4397472) | marine metagenome | biome: Polar Biome; feature: [SRF] surface water layer (ENVO:00010504); material: water (ENVO:00002006), including particulate matter (ENVO:01000060) such as... | depth 5 m | reverse complement strand
CCTGTAAGTAGAGTCTCTCCCTGTACTATTTTAGCAGAAATGTTGAATTTTGACTTGCAAATGATGTGGCATGGGTATAGACTGATAAAGCTATGTGTTCGACGATGGTCATGTAGCTTCCTTTCAAATGATGGGAAGAAGCGGTTCAGGGTTCCACTATTCCCTGGACTGCTTCTTCTTATTTTGGGGGTTGCATAGATTTAAAATATACTGTATGATTACTTTACATATAAGTATGTGACAGAAAGAGAGGCATAGTATGTGGTTATTTACTGAAACTGGATTCGTAAGCGTAGTCCAAGATAGAGAAGACAGCACCAAGATGTGGGTCCGTGCTCGTGACAAGAAGAGCCTTCAGCCATTGATGGACCTGTATGGAGTAGAGATTGTTGGTGTGAAGCGCAGTGATTACCCGCACCGTGTAGCTATTAGTCGTAGTCAGTTTGTCGACTGGTTGGTTGAATTAGGTGAAACGCTGAACTATGACAACTACAAAACTCGTGCAGCTAAGACTAGAGGGCACGATTTTGCGCACCCACTGCACGATGTCTGGGAGACAATGCTGATACTTGAAGACATTTATAGCTAAGCTATAGCTAATCTAGTGATTGACAATCTCTAAGAGTAAGATATACTCTGTAAAAGTTTAGTACAATAGCGCTCGTAGGGCCAACCGTGCTAGACTTAGAAAAGAAAGTAGGATATAGACATGGAAACTTTAATTACAGTATTAATGACACTGTCAGTAGCTCTAAACATAGTGGTCTTTGGAATCTTCGGTATTGCCTATAAGCAGTGGAAGAAGGGCCAGAAGGCTAAAGGTATGCCTATGGGCATGGACCTAGACGCTATGCTACGAGACTGGCCAAATAACAAGAAGGACTAGTCCAAGCAAATAGCTAAGAACTGGTGCAGGCTATAATTTATATATGTCGTCTGCATTGGAAGCTTTTCTGTTAGCACTGCTCTTCTTAATAGGTAGCACCCTAATAATAATTCTTGGGCTAACGTTGCTGTTTCGTAGAGTAAACAAAAGTATCCAAGATGAGCTCGACAAATATCAGGGTAACCAAGCTAAACAAGATGAGATACGTAAGAAGGTCGTAAAGGCCGTATTTCCACCTAGATTCGATAGGTAAGTGTAACTAGCAGTAGCTAGTCTCTAAACTCTATATATTCGTCTTCAGGGTCAATCTCTGGCCCCCAAACATAATTCCTAACGGTTTGATATAAGTCAATCGTTTCTGAAACCATCTTCTCTGTTGCGAGAATTAGGTCAGCCTTTTCGTCAGATGAACGAGGATGCTCTAGTTGGATGTGAATCTCCTGGATGGCATAGCTACATAACTCTAGACGTCGTAACGTCGTAGCCAGGATGTCCACTGGATGTTTTTCTGCTGCCATGACTTAATTTTAGGGGGTGTTTTGTGCGGGGATTTGGACATGAATTTGGATGTGAAGGGGAAGAAAAATTTGATAATAAGTGGTGCCCTGAGTGTGTTGGACGCCTCTATTGTATTATCAGAAAAAGAGGAGGAGGAGAGAAAAAGGTGATAATTAAAGGGGGATTTAATTATCAAGAAAAAATTATGGAGGGGGAAAGTTTCCTGATAATAAGTGCTCTCTACTATACATTATATATTATAAGCTACTATTTAAAGGCTTACGCGTATAGAGACTCCTTAGGGGTTAGGTGAAAAATAATCGCTTATAGTATATAATGTATAATGTATAGTAGACAGAAGAAAGAGACACTAAACACTATTTACTACTAGTTCTAGTAGAAGAGAAGATTAGAATTCAATCAAGGAAAATCTTTAAGAGACTAGTTGCATATTGTGTATAGAGGAAGTATTATGGAAGCTATGACCAACAAGAGAGATGCTCCAGTGTTTGACGCAGTGGTTGACTCTATGGTTGAGACTTACAATTCTCTAGAATTTCTTCGAGATGATAAAGGAAGGTTCGTTGAGGCTATGAGTGGTTGGTATCAGAATTCGTCTGGTGTGTTGTTTCACTATGACGGGGTAGTTTGGGACAATGTTCCAAGCGAACAAGTAATAGACCTAGAATTTCTAGGATAAGGAGAGAATATGATTAAAGCTAGTGCAGGAAGAATGCGTGGAGTTCGTGTAATGCGAGACCCAGAGGGCATTCTGTTTGATTCGTTCACTGACGAGAGCGGTGAGAAGTATGGCTACGTAATCGTTTATGGTGAGGGTAGCCCAGCTGTCCACGATGGGACTCAGTGGCACCCAATCACAGACATGTCTGATGATGAGTGGACTGGCGGACTTCAGGACAACATTGTGAAGCAGGGCATTGCAATTGCAACTGCTGCTCAGCAGGGGAGTCCGATTTACGCTGAGCTAGCAAAGGTCATGCAGATTTTTGTTGGTGCAGATACCCGTGCTCCAAGCGATACGACAGTGAGCTTTAACTAAGTGTCCTCGTTCCTAGATGCATTTGACGTCGACCAAGACAAGCTTGAGTTGATTGACAAGGCGATAAGCCAGCCACCTCGTCGTAACGACAGGCGCATCTGTATCTGTGGACACCCGATATCTAGACACGACTCTGAGACAGGTAAGTGCAAGCCAGCCAGGTTTGAATGCCCTTGTAAGAGAAAGCACGCGGTACTTGATGTGCCAAATACTAGATATTTCTTGAGCAGAACAATGGGCTCAGGCGAAAAGCATGCTCTAACCAGAGGAATCTTTCTTGCTCGAAGAGCAATGGGAGAAGACTTTGATGAGAGAGCAGAGTGGTTAGTAGAGCTAAAGTGCGATAACCCTGCTTGTAAAGCAGATACAAAGCTGTACCCCATAAGGTGCGACAACGACTGGTATCGGATATACGAGTCGGATAAGGACCAGGGAGTAACTTGCTTCTACTGTGACAGTTGTAGAGAGATTTACTACGACAGTGAGGAAGCAATCTCGGCTAAGAGGGAAGCCATAAGAAGGCAGAACTAGTAGCTACAAAAAACTAACACAACTGTGTTAGTATGCAAGAACAAAAAACTAACGTTAGGAAAAAAAGTTATGGCAAACATTTCAGGATGGGAGAAGTTCCGCAAAGCGGTGACGGGCTCCTACAGCGAAAAGCTAGTTTACGAGCTAGCGACAGAAGCTGCAATTCGTAAAGCTGAAGCAGTTAACCTTGAGAAGGCACGAATTGCTAAGGCTTCTAAGGCTAAGGCAGAACGAGAAGAAGCTGAAAAGGCTGCAAAGTCACAGCTAGTTGCTAAGGTTGAGGCAGCTGCAAAGAAGACTCCATCCCAGCCAAAGGCAGCACCCACTGGGAAGCTAACCTCAAAGGGCGAAGCAAAGAAGCCACTTCCCGAGGCAACTCGTGATGGCGATGGCGATGGCTACATCAACGATGGAAAAGCTAACGAGCGTAAGGTTTCTGCAAAGAAGCCAGCTGCCAAAAAAGCTGCTCCAAAAGCTTCTACAACTAAGGCAACACCAAAGCCAAAAAAGTAGTAGACTTAGAATCCCACTAGAGGGTAGCGAGCTGGGAAGCTCGGGAAGAACTGTCCTCTGGTGGGACCTTAAAACTTAAAAAGGATTTGTGTTTGCGGGAGAGGTAGACACAAATAATAAACCCCCGCTAGGGTTGATTAACCGCTTCAGCATGTTAGAGTGTTGGGGCGGTTAATTTTTTGGAGAGCTAATGGATAACGACTGGGTCAAGATTCCGCTCATAGCACGAGAGCTAGGAGTGTCGACTAAAACTATCTATAACTGGATAGCAGTAGGCAAGCTATTTATGCCCCGTCCTGGATTCGTTAGTCAGGTTGATGCCTACGAAGTTTGGCTACAGCAGAAGGACATTAGGAAGATTCATTCTTACTTTGTTTCGATTGAAGGTATCATCAGAGACCCCAATGGAAGGTTCAAATCTAAGCGAGACCAAGTGGATGAAAGTGGGGCATAATGGGTTCGTTGTTAATAAACAGCGAAAAAGGCCTCGTTCTCCCTCTCCGTGGGCAAAAATTCGTCCGAGCACACACTAACCAACTCTTCAGTACCGTACAATAGTTCCCATGACGTACGTCCAGAAAAATCAAAGCGGCGAGCTTACCTTACAATTAGTGGAGACGGTCCTGCCACAGTCCTCTCCCCAGTTGGCAGGGCCGTCCTTTGCTTTCTTCGTTAATAGTTACGTTCATAACGATTTGGTAACAACCGTTCGCTCTAAGAGAAACGGCTTGACAGAAAGCGTTTACATATGGTAGAATCTAATGAGGGCGAGCTAGACCTAACTTCTCTGGTCATCGACACCCCAATTGCGGCACGCGCTGACTTAACGGAGCTCGGTATTGAAGAGCTCGATAAGGGAGTCTGCGAAGACAACTATGCGAACCGTATGATTCTCAGACGCTCCAAGCTAATTTGGGAGACCGTCTATTATCAAGACGGAACACTAAGCGGCCTGTTAAAAGTACGTTCCGCCGAATCTAACCGCGAGCGCCGAATTCAGTCCTTGAGTGAGAAGCGTCCAATACTTTCTGTATCGACCGATAATAACTCCGACTACTTAACCGGCCTGGATTTGATAGCAGAGGAAGCAACGGACTACCTGGTTCCACCTTGGGTAATTCATGCGACCCGCCTCTACCTCAAAGAGCAAGAGGAGGGACACACTAATCCCAAGCGTGCCCCACTAGCTCAACCGCACCGCTGCCGCCAAATCAAACATGATGGCATTCGCTGCATGCTTTGGGGTTCGGGACGGTTGAAGGATGACGGCCTGTGTAGAGTTCACCTACGTTCACTGAAGCACAAGACTTCCGACGACATCGAACGGGCCCGCGAAAAGTTGACCCAGGCTGCGCCTTTCGCTGTAGATAAGCTGGAAGAACTTATGGAGTTTGCAGAGTCTGAACCTGTTAAGCTAAAAGCAGCAACCGAGATACTTGACCGAGCTGGTGTTCGAGGAGGTATCGAAATCGATACGTCTATTCTTATGGACGTACGGCCTGCAGCACAAGTTATTGCTGAACGGTTGGAACGTCTACAACTTGGTGCAGAACAAACGGCGGCGCGCCTAACTCAAGACCTGAGTATTGTTGATGCTGAAGTTGTTGAAGAGACCGAGACCGTAAAAGAAGAAGAGCGGCCTGCTGCTACTACAAAAGAAGGAACGGACTAACCGATGACTCCAGGGAGAGACTTCACCAAAATTGTAGAGACGGCCCGCGCCCACTACATAAACCTGAAGACCGATATAGCAAACGCATCTAACCGCATTGAGCACATCAGACTTAGTGCACTAGCACAAGAAGCCCAGAATCTTTTAACGGACCTAGTTACATTCGAGGTAGGCCTGGTGTATAGTCACACAAACAACGTCGACGGACACATCGCAGGGAGGATTGCTGAAGAGCTGGGAACAATTGACGAATCAGTAGAACCCCTTGACCTCCCAGAATTCAAGAGCCCCTACAACCCAGACCTAAAATGAACCACGAAGACATTCAGGCCCTAGGCTTTGAGGTCGAAGAAGTTCTTCCTCAAGTTTTTATGATTCCTAATTTCATATCTGAAGAGGAACTACAGCAGCTGTTTAACGAAGCAACTTCGTATACTCAAGAAGACTGGGACTTCCACTACTTGAACGAGATGCGCAAGAATGCTCTTCAAAAGTTTGGCCGCGATGACATCGATAACTTAAAAGCTGAGGGCCTTCTTGAGATAACAGAGAACTGGGCGGACAAAAATATCTCCGTCCAAAGTTCTGATATAGTTCAGCAGCTCTACTTTCGTTCAACAGAAATCTTTAACCTGGTTGGCGGAGTTGATGTAACTGGCTTTATAGTTTTTCAACGTCTCTACGAGGGCACCTCCCTGGTTTCACACTTCGACCAGTACTCTGACAAGTTGGTTGAGTGGGCCGCAGTTCTGTACATCAATGATGACTACACTGCTGGAGAACTCTTCTTTCCGAAGTTCGATAACTTTTCATTAAAACCTGCAGCAGGAACACTGATGATTTTTCCAGGCACTGAGCAATACGAGCATGGTGTGCATCCCGTAGGCGAAGGGCCCATTCGATATGTGATACCTGCGTTCATTAAAAGTTCCCACCCAGATGGAGCAATGGCAGGCTGGGGAAACTTCGGGTAGGATGTACTTATGAAGTTACGTAAAGAAGTTGGACCTGACGCGGCCGCACAACTTTTAATCAAGAATGCTCAGCGTCATCTGGGTTACACTGTCGACCTGGGTGGCCGGAATACCTTTGGTCAAAAGGTCGGGTACGACGCGCAGCCATGGGCCGGTGCCTTTGTTGACGTCTGTCTCCGAGATACTGGACTGCGTCTGCCATCTTTCACACACACTCCAGCAGCGCTCGCAGAATTCATCCGCCAGGGGAACTTTTCACGAGAAGCAAAACCAGGCAGCATTGCTGTCTTCAACTTCAGTAGCAACGTTGGCCACACAGCAGATGCATTCGGCATGCCCCACTGCGGGATTGTTACTGATGTGCGGGAGTTCAGCTCAACTGGCAAGTTCATAACCATTGAAGGAAACACCACGGGCTCGAGCACGCACCAGCAAAAGGACGGCGTCTATCAAAAGGTCCGCAGCATAAACGATGTACTGATTTTCTGCCACCCAGCAGCCGGCCGACGAACTTTTAACGAGAGATTGATGGCCTGGATGGACCGCGGCCGCACAAAGTTTGACGGCTCGGACATCGAGTCACTGAATGCCGCCGCCGCTGCGCCCACACTTTTAAAGATAAATAAAGAGATACGGCCCGGAGACCGTAACCGAAAGATTGAAGTTATCCAGCTCGCGCTAGCGACGGTGACCGACATCAGAGGTGCTGAACCAGGCCGCTGGGACTCGATTACATCAACGGCTTGCGCTAGGTATCAACGTGTGATAGGATACGTAGGTAAGGATGCAAACGGCCTGCCTGACGTAAACACGCTTAAGCGGCTTGCACGAGATACAGGGATGTTCACCCTAGATGCTTAATGACCAGGAACCACGTAACGGACGAGCTGCTAAGCAGTACCCTGAAGAAGACATCGCGATCATGATGACCGTCTACACTAGAGCTCCAGAGAAGTGGTTACTGGTTGACAGAGAAACGGGCGAGACCTACCAGGGAAACAACCTAGGTAATTGGGATAGACTTATCGTTGACCCAGCCATCACAAACGAGGAGCGTCAGCGGAATGCTAAAAGAATTCAATTTAAATAACTACGTCTACTCTGAAGACCACATTGACTTCTCGCAATGGATGCAGGCCTACCAGCCACTGCCAAATGAATTTAGACATGGTGCACGCTTAAGCGGCCTGCTTCTAGAACATGAAGGTGATGAGTGGACTCACGTCATGAAAAGTTCTGCGGCCTTCGTATGGACAGTGTTTGAAGAAGACGGCGTGCTTAAACTTCGCAATGGGTACCAAGTCCGCGGACGGATTGGGTATGTACTGACCGCCAAGATGCACAACGCCCATGGGACCATCCTTGTTAACGGCCTGCTTCCTCAGATGCTGGAACATGTAATCCTGGATGCCGACCATCACTAACTTTTAACGAACGGTTAACCACAACCGGCCGCTCCAGGCGGCGAGCGCCGATTTGCATCAACGGCCTGGGTTAGGTAGACTGACCGCATGTCTGAACTACTGACCCTCAAAGAAGCAGCACGGCTTGCGTTCGTATCGTACGAGACCATCATCTACTGGATAAAGACAGGACGGCTTGCTGTAGAGAAGGGCCCGCCATCTAAGCGCAGTGGTATACCGTACAACCGATTCGTTCGACGGGTAGACCTTCTTGCTGCTAGCCCCACCACTAAGAGCAAGCTGCTAAAAGAAGCGCATCCGGGTAATCTTTTGACGGTTGCTGAAATCTCCACCACACTGCAAATCAACAAAGACCTTGCATACAAACTGGTAAATACCTTTGAGCTCGAGAAGCACAGGATTGACAGGGCGACTTACATGGTTGATGGCAATGAACTTCACGAGAAGTTATCTGAAGACCCTTATTACTGGTATTTAGTCCAAAAAAAGCCTTCAGAATTCTCTGCATACTGATTATGTATTTTTTCCTATAGGTCAGAGAGTTGGCTTGACGCATCCTCCCTGTTGTGCTTTACTAATGGAGTAACAACAACCAAGGGAGAACAAATGAGTATCAAGACAGCAGAGCGAGCAGAGTTGCGAGAGTATCTTGCAACAGCCAAAGCAATAGCGTGGGACACCTGCCACAAAATCTATGTTCTAATGGATGACGAGCAAGTTGCCCTAATGCGTGAGTATGGCTATGGGGACGAAAATGACCCAGACAGCCTAATCACTTCAGCCCAGATGACCCCGAAGCAGATGTCAGCGACCATAACTAAGTGGTTCGACAGTGCCTGTCTGTTGAGGTTTATCTCGGCTGTAAGAACAAACCCCTCCGACCCAAACGAGGGCTTCACTAGCATCATCCCGCAGAACTTCTAAGGAGCTAGAAATGGACGATAAGAAAAGGTATACAGAGGATGGCACAGAGATTATCTGGCAGTCCACCATCACCTACCCAATGGTTCGTGATTTGACTGGAGCAGATAGAGAGGCCTTGATTGAGGAACTGAATCAGGCAGTAGAGGACACCTGCTCAATGTGGGAAGCTGGTGACTGGTAAGTCAGCCCTCAAATAGAAAGAGAGTGTCTGCCGAAAGGCGGGCACTCTTTTTTGTTGCGGAGCAATTATGTATTTTTTCCTCAAATCTTTCGTTATCGTTTCGTTACCTACTCTTGTAGAAAATGTATGTCGTATGCGTTACCTTATAGGTAACTCCTCCGAAACAGAAGTAAGAGGAACTAGGAAAGGCAGGTTATGGCTAAGTCCACTACCTCCGTCTCCAAAAGGGGACAGGCGCTTCCTAAGGGAACTTTGAAAGTTTCCCGAGAAGTTGCCACAATGCTCGCCGAACTCGCCGAGGTGCGTAAGCGCCAGAACGAGGAGAAGCGAATCGCCGACTTTCTTCGCAAGAAGATTGTTAGTGCCGTAGGGGAAGAAAACTTGACCCTTATCCACAACAACAGAGTTGTTGGTTCTGTGTCCGTAGATGTTTCACTGTCAGTTCGCAAAGAGCGTCTGCTGTTGGAGCGTCCTGATGTGTTCAACGAACTCGCCGAGGAATCGAAGCGAGTCACGCTAGACACAAAGTAGTTTCGAGGGGAGCAGGTTGGACGAGCCTGCTCCCTAAACTTCAAACCAAAATTAGGGAAAGACATTATGACAAAAAGAATTTATTGGGCAAATCTAGTTATTTGCGAAGACCAGCTTTTCGAGAGCCTTGACGCTTTGGTTGCCGTTGCAATCGAATCGCCAGAGGCTTTTGTAGGAACATGGCACCACAGCAACGAGTTAGTCAGCGTAGAGATTACTGACGCCCTTGAGATTAGCTACACCTCTCTCGACTCTTATGACGAGAATGACAAAGAAATTCGCAAGACTGAGGTCGAGAAGTTTGACTTTGACCAGCGAAAAGAAATGGCAGTCCTAGTCTAAAGACTTAGGGGTAACACCCGAAGCGACCTGAGCCATGTCGAAAAACTGGCTCGCCACACCCCAGATTGAAATTATGTATTTTTTCCTAGACCCAACACGCCGAACCCAAAATAGATTTGACACTAGGGGGCAGGTGTGGTTCAATTTATCTATAACAGAACGAGAGGACGAGACATGACAACTGTTATTGCACCTAAAGAGGCGGTAGCCCCAAAGATTGTGGGCAAGGCTATCTACCTAGAACTAGAGATAGACCCAGAAGTTCCCGAGGACATTCAGAAGCGAGCCTCATGGCAGAGAGCCTATAACCCGACTAAGCAAGTTATTCTCTTTCCAGCTTGGACTGACGACTATGGAAAAACCCATAGGAGCAGGTTCATGGAGAGGGAAGTATCTTCTACAACCCCGAGAGCGCAGTGGGACTTTAGCCCCCCTATTACACCAGTATCAGAGCTAGTAACAGACGAAAACGCAGAAACCTATTATTCAGGCAGGTATTTCGACTACAAGGTTTATACAAAAGACGAGTTAGTCATAATGCCCGAGAGTGACATAGTAGAGGCAACATTCCGCAACGCCGACCTAATGCTAAAGAAGATGATGATTACCACCTACTACGAGTGGGAGAAAGACCCAGAGACAGGCGATAGGGTAGGGGACGCTACCATGAAAGCTTCTCAGGCATGGCGTATTCGCTCAGACAAGCCACTAGCAGTCGAGGTCACAGATGAAGACATGAAGCTTCTAGGAAACAGTAAGACCCCACAGGCGGTCATTCGCCGAGTAGCAAAGTTACGCTCAAGTATTGACAGTTTCCCCGAGAAGCTGTCATAATCAAGACACATACTGAAAGGACGAGAAAATGTATGTAGAGAAAGAAATTGCACAGGCTAACCTATCTGTCCCAGAGTCGCTAACTTCGGCGCTCGCAGAATTGTTGAACCCAAAGCACGAAACTAAGCCAGCCCTAGACGCACTATTGCTCCCCGAGGGGCGAGCAACAATTAGGGCAAAGGCAGGAACTAAGGGTGCTTCCACTAAGGTAAGCTCGTTTGAGAAGCCAGAACTGAAAGAAGCTATCGTGGAGCTAGAGGGCGAAAGCGCATACCCAAGACCTAATGGCGAAGACTACTTCGCTCGCAAGTGGGGCGACTTCACAGATGTTGAGGTTCTAAAGAAGTCCCGAGAGCTTGGGCAGTATGTATTGCTCTATGGAGTTCCCGGAACAGGTAAGACAGCTATGGTCGAAGCCGCTTTCCCAGACGACCTATACACAATTCTTGGCTCAGGGGACACTGAGGTTGCCGACCTAGTTGGTGGCTATGTTCAGACCCCGAGCGGAAACTTTGAGTGGGTGGACGGAGTTTTGACCAGAGCCGCTTCCGAGGGCAAGGTTCTACTAATTGACGAGATTGGTTTGATTGACCCTAAGGTGATGAGTATTGTCTATGGACTCATGGACGGAAGACGAGAGCTAGTGGTTACAGCCAACCCCGAGCGTGGGACAGTCAAGGCAAAAGAGGGCTTCTATGTAGTTGGCGCTACTAACCCGAATGTTGCAGGCGTTCGTCTCAGCGAGGCTCTTCTGTCTCGGTTTACAGTTCAGGCAGAAATGACAACTGATTGGAGCTTGGCTAAGAAGCTAGGCGTTCCAGCCTCAGCAGTCGTGGCTTCCCAGAATCTCTCAAAGAAAATGGAATCAGGCGAAGTATCTTGGTCGCCTCAGTTTCGAGAGCTACTTGCTTTCCGAGACATAGCAAAGAGTTTCGGAACTAAGTTCGCTATCCAGAACTTGTTGGCTTCTGCCCCCGAGCTAGACAGACCAGTCGCTAGTGATGTGTTTGGTCGAGTCTTCGGGGAGATAATGTTGCCAGCAAAGATTTAGTGGGACTCGTCCCCCACTAAAAGGGGGATAGGCAATTATGTATTTTTCTAAAAAATGTTCTTGACCTATCCCCCGAACCCCACTACAATTTAGACATAAGCCACAAGGGAAGAGGTAAGGGAATGGCACACTACAAGATTGGCAAGTCAAGGCTTGCGACCAGAACAGGGGCAACAGCCCCCGAGTGGTATTCAGTTTGTTCAAGTATTGGCGAGTGCGTAAATACTTGGGCAGGCAGAGAAGACCTAGCAGTTTATGGTGGAGAAGATTCCGCCGAGGGGCAGGCAGTTGCCGCTTACTACACAGACATCTCAGAAATTGAGGTGAATGTTCGTAAAGCTTTCGGAGAGATTACCACGCCAGAGCAGGTTGGTTCTTTCATGGACAAGGCAACCCACTACGAGTTCCCGACCCCGACAGGGATTATCTATCACGAATCGCTACACGCTCGTTATACGAACTGGGACATGGTGGAGCTAGTCGAAAAGGTAACTACTCAGTCAGTCGCTCAGATGTTCATGGCACTTGAAGAGTCTCGAATCGAGGGACTAGGCGTAAAGCTAATCCCGAGCAATAAAGCTTTCCTTAGGTCGTCAGGACTAAACATGGCGCTCGAAGATTTGACAGAGGAATACCTGAACACAATGAGCGACACTTGGCAGGTTGCGAACCTAGCCTTGCTATCACTTGCTCGTTACGATTGCGGAGTCCTAGAGCTTTCAGATGTTCGAGACATTTATCTCAAGACAGTAGAGGTTCTCGGGCAGGACTTGTATGACAGCCTCAGGGAGATTTGGATTGAGTTCCAGAGCCTAAGTGCGCCGAAAGATTTGGGCAGGGGAGTAGAGCTTGCCGAGAAGTTTGTAGAGCTTTTGCGTGAGGCAGACCCCGAGGGCGAACCTGAGGGTGAACCTCAGTTTGGCGTGGGAGAAGTTGGAGAGGGCGAGAGTGGAGAAGAAGAGGGCAAGGGCAAGTCAAGCTCAGGTTCGATTCTAATGATTCTCGAAGACTCAGCCAGCGAAACTCAGCTAGACAGCATGGACGAACTTTCCGACCAGCAGACCAAAGAGGAATGGGACAAGGAAGCTAAGGCAAGACAGAGCGAAGCCAAGACCAAGAATCAGAAGCAGGACACAGCCAAGCGAATCTTCGACAAGAGCCACAGCGAATCTGGTTCAGGCTCAAGCTCGACAATGAGAGAGCGCCGAGCGCCTACCAGCGCCGAGCGAGCTAGTGCGGTTCAGATTTCGAAGATGTTAGATAAGGCGAAGTATCGTGAGCGTTCAACCCATGTTCGCAAGAGTGTAATCCCTCAGGGGAGACTGATAACACGAAACGCTATCCAGAACAAGGCTATGGAGTCTATGGGCTTGCGTGGAGACTTGCCAGCGTGGAAGTCCAAGAGCCGTAAGCACACAGACGACCCGACCCTCAGCCTCGGTATCATGGTGGACATCTCGGGTTCAATGGGTGGAGCTATGGAAGCTATGGCGACTACCGCTTGGGTTCTCTCAGAGGCAGGTCACAGGATTCAGGCGAAGACTGGCATGGTTTACTTCGGCTCGGGAGTCTTCCCGACCCTCAGGGTCGGACAGAGATTGCCAGAGGTGTCTGTCTACACAGCGCCAGACGGAACTGAGAAGTTCGGCGAGGCTTGGGAAGCGATTGACGGAGAGCTTGGACTCACCTACGGAAACGGCGTGAGAATGTTGGTTATCGTATCGGACGGACAATACACGCAGAAAGAGACTGAACGGCTTATGCAGACACTCGGCGAGTGCAAGCAAAACGGCGTGGCTGTTCTGTTCGTGACCCCCGAGATGTGTTACGGAGACTTGGCGAGGAACGCAATTCAGAAGTCGGCGTGGGGAGTTCACCTGAACTTGTCAGTCGAACGGATAGCAGAAGCTATCGGGAAGTCTGCAACGGAAGCCCTCACCAAAGCAGGTGGGCAGATGTAGCACCAAACAGGTTTCCTCAACGGACTACCCCCCTTGTAATCCCCCTTACTCAGTCCGTTGAGGGATAAGAAAGCCCCCCTTACCCCCCCTTAGAGCAAATGCTCGGGGGGGCTTTCGCTTATCTGGGGCAACCAAAAAATGCAGCACTGCACAAAACTTTTCACGAACCATGAATGTTCAAGCCCGTAAACTAATTATGTATTTTTTCCTGCGAAGACTAGAGAGTTGTTTGAAAATGTCTGACTGTGCTATTACACTGAAACTATTGAACAAGGAGAGGTAAGCAAATGAGAGAAACAATGCAAGGTTCGGGGTTCAACGCCGAGGGTATCGAGCGTGAGTTCACTTGCCGTAACTGTAACTGGCAAGGCGTGGTTCTAGGTATCACTAATGATTACCAGAGTATGCTTTACGCCACTTGCCCGAACTGTAAAGATGAAATGACGATAGACCTAGATGCCGAGCGTGAGAGCGCCGACTGGGACAACGATAGGGAGGACTACTAATGGAAACTGAAACTAGATTCTGCTACGACTGCGACTCCGAACTCAACGCCGAGAACACTGGCTCATACAATGGGTTCGACTCAAGCAACTACTACTACTCAACTATCTATGGTGGAAGCGGAGATTCTGCGCCGTTCACAAAGTGTGACAACTGTTTTGAAGCAGACATAGACAGATACCTAGAAACTGCTTTCGAGTAACCACCACAAAAGTTTCCGCCCAATAATTCTGGACAGCGAGCCAGAGTTGGGCGGATTTTCTTTGCCCCGAGAATTATGTATTTTTTCCTGTGAGCCCCCCGAGGGTTCTTGAAATGTAGCAGGGGTTCGCTATACTGAGAGGAAGAACAATCAAGGAGGTTCTAATGAAAGAATACAGAGTCAAGATTTATGAAACTGTAGTCCACTCAACAATCGTTGAGGCTAAGGATGCAGATGAAGCCTACAAGAACGCTTACGAAGTCATTGCTAATGGAGAAGACTCTGGGTATGACACAGAAGCCGAAGGATTCACAGGCGACTATCAAGTAGAGGAGTGGTAATGCCAAACTGGGTATCTAATTCAATGGTAATCTCTGGAGAGACTGCCGAGGTTCAGGCGTTTATAGCAAAAGCTAAGGGCGCTGACAGCCTCATTAGGAATGACGACCAGAGAGACTTACACTTTGGAGCGTTCATTCACCCGACTGCCGAGGAGCTTCCGTATTACAAGGGCGACTTGAAAGAGGAGAAGCCCGAGAACTGGGAAGAACTCTCACCTGCCGAGCAAATGGCTCACTCACTAAAGTTCAGTGGGCGTGACTGGTATGACTGGAACATTCGTGAGTGGGGGACTAAGTGGGACGCTTGTGATGTTAGTTTCGAGGACTTAGACCCGATAACCTACAACTTCTCGACAGCGTGGAGTATCCCCGAGGCTGTGTTCAGGGCAATGGTTGCCGAGTTCCCGACCCTAGAGTTTGATTTCCACTGCGAGGAGGAGCAGGGCTGGGGAGCAACTTTCGCAGGCAAGGACGGCGAGTTGTCCTTAGTCGAGGATTGGGACATCCCGAATAGTCACGCCGACTATGTTGAGAGGAACAACACCGACAGTTGTAGCTGCGCTTGGGCAGACGACAAGGATGATTGGTATGACGATTGCCCGAATAAGCGACCGATTTATGTTCGGGTCACGAAGACTTACAAGTTAGACGGCACGAACGACCTGACCGAGGCACGGACGGCTTACTTCGAGATTGAGAACGGCACGGCTAGTCTGCCAGAAGAAGAAGACGGCTTATCTTCGTTCGTCTTCGTGGACGAGGACGGCGAGGAGATAGAGGATGAGTAGTCTGACCGCTAACGGCTTGCAGAATACGGGCTTGCCCTATAAGCTAACGGGAGGAGGTAACGGCTTGCAATTTCACGAAGCACTAGGCGAGGTCATTCGAGAGGAACGGCTTGCACGAAAGCTGACCCTCAGAGAGGTATCTGCTAACGGGTATGTCTCTATGGGTCATCTCTCAGATGTCGAGAACGGACGCAAAGAGTGTTCGTCTGTGGTGATTCAAAACATTGCTAACGGGATAGGTGTGAACTCCTACGACCTGATAATCGAAGCTGGCTATCGTATGGCTGTTGGAAGACTTCCTGAAACCCTAGACACAAGGGACACATTCCTAGACCAGTATCAGGATTTGGTGGGCTGAGTCCCCTAAATCTAAAAATACTGAAATTATGTATTTTTTCCTTAGCTTCAAGTTTGCAGACTTCAAGACTTACAAAATGTCGGGGGCTTTTGTTATGATGAATCCATCATCAAGTTAGGAGCGTCAAAATGACCACAACCACCACCAGCACCACTAGAGTCCCAAACCACAAGATAGATAGCCTTTTTAGGGGACTAACCCCTTTCAGCAACTACAACGCTAGTATTGTCGCAACTTTGGATTATAGGGGTATCTATACTGTTTCCCATTGGGGAACAGAGATTGTCCGTATTGACACCACACGCCGAGGAAATGGCAAGGATGGTTTAGTTTCCTTGAATCTTGGCTACTACTCGCAAACTACTAGCACACTTCAGGGTAAGGTTGTGCGGAGCCTGCTAACTCTTGCCGAGAGTATGAATCTTCTTGATTGGTATCGGAATCAGGGAGATAAGGAATACTTCGATAGGCTTCGGAGACTTGGACACTTCCCCCGCTAAATAAAAACTAAGAAGCCCCCGCCAGTGTGCGGGGGTTTTTTATTGTTCGTGAAAAGTTTTTTGATACCTGAACATTATGTATTTTTTCCTATCCCCGCTCGCGCCCCGCCCGAGCGTGTGTTATTTGTCGTGGGCGCAAGCTACTCTGTAGCTATGGAATCTTTCTTCGAAATCGTCACCACCCCCGAGGGTCGCTCTGCTGTGCGCCGAGGCGAGGCTGCTTTTGGCGAGCCTTGCTGGAAGTGCGGCGGCTCTGGCTTCCTCAACTACTACGCTCACTACGCCGAGGGCGAGTGTTTCCCCTGCCGAGGCTCTGGCGCTGAGCGTGGCAAGTTCTACGAGTCTTTGGAGGCTCTAGACGCTGCTCTTGTCAAGAGGGCTAAGGCTGCCGAGCGCAAGGCTGCCAAGGAGGCTGCCCGCCAAGCCGAGCGCGCCGCTCAGTGGGAAGCCGAGCGTGTCGAGCGTGAGGCTAAGGCTGCCAAGGAGCGTGTCGAGCGTGAGGCTGCTGCCGCCGCTAAGGCTGCCACCTACTCCACGCTTGCCGCCGAGGTTGGCGAGCGTGTCTCTGTCTCTGGCGTTGTCACCCTTGCCAAGACCTGCGAGAGTCAGTTCGGGTCGTCCCGCCTAATCGTCTTGGAGACCCCCGCCCGCGAGGTCGTCAAGATGTTTACTACTGCCGCTTGGGCGTGGCCTGTGGAGGAGGGCGAGGAAATCTCGCTTCAGGCTGTCGTCAAGGCTTTTGACGAGTTTCAGGGCATTACTCAGGCTGTCCTACTGCGCCCCAAGAAAATCTAA
>TARA_B110000503_G_C7173171_1_pt1 | contig 16910 bp, 32 predicted proteins | sample TARA_B110000503 | Tara Oceans TARA_B110000503 (sample SAMEA4397472) | marine metagenome | biome: Polar Biome; feature: [SRF] surface water layer (ENVO:00010504); material: water (ENVO:00002006), including particulate matter (ENVO:01000060) such as... | depth 5 m | reverse complement strand
TGTGTTGTTTTGGTGTTTGTTTTGTTGAAACCAGCGTATTCCGTGTGTGATGTTGACTGTTCCGTAGGCTATTGCTGCGATTATGAAGCCGTATTGTTTGGTGGTGTATCCGTAGGCGATCCATAACAGTTCGTTGGTGAATGCCATGAACCATCCATACCATTTCTTTTGACCTATTGTGAATAAAGCAATAACGCCGAGTGTTCCGAGAAGGTATGACCACATAAGAATTGGTTACTCTACACCTAGAGGGTTTTGGCACTAGGCCCTGAAACAGGTTTCCCCGCCACAAAAATTAGGGGCGTTCCTCAACCGATATAACGAACCAATTATAGGAAACTACCTGTTTACCTTAGATTGGCATTCCCCGCACAAAACACTTGATAGGGGGGATATTTGCGTTCAGTTCAGGCACTTGGGTTCTCCAGTTCCCGGACACGCATACAGATGTCTTGTATCAGTTCAGCCATGACCACGATTTCAACGATGGTGTCAGGTGGTGGATTGTTTTTTAAGGCAATATCCATGAGGAGTTCCTCGATGGTCTTTGGATAGACAACGTGTTGATCCTTATATTCTGTCATTCTCAATCCTTATCACTTTCCTAACACACCGTCATTAAACTACCGATTACACCCCTTTACCGATAGCAGACTATCTGTATCAGGACTGAGACAATTACCGAGTCTTCGCATCATCAAACCACGCCGGGTTCACGGTGGCCATGTAAGCCAAGGCAGATAACGAGATGTCAGCCTTATCAAAGGTAATGATCTTGGTGAAATCCAGTCTTAAATCGTTGTAAGCGATCGCATCCATCACATCGGCTGCAACAAGGTAATCACCCTCCAAAATGTCGTTCAGATAGTCACAAACCTGTTCAACCATTTTGATCTGCATTTCAATGGCTTCAATCAATTGTCCTTTTCTCATTTGTCCAACCTGGGCTTGATGAGATCCTCCAAGGCTTCAATGATGTTGGCTATGCGTAATTCGAGCGTTTGAATCCTTTTCTCTATCGCATCCAACTGGAGTGCCGGGTTTGGGAAAAATATCTTCCGCGCATCCTCACTCATTGACTCAATATACATTTCCTCTTCCATGATTGTCCTCTCTAGGTGTATTTTCTCTTTCATGTTAAATCTCAAACCAGTCAGTCCATATTTCACTTGGGTGTAAACCCATCCTTATCGCATACCTGTCTGCTGCCCATTCATTGATTTTGGTGTCGTTCTGCATCCACTTATAGACGGTGTAACGGCAAGTATCTAAACTCGCCGCAATTGTTGTCACCTCTGTTTCCGGGCCGAATAACGCCAACAACTCTTTGGCAACATAAAACTTAATCTGTCTCTTCTTGCGTGTTTTCGTCATCTTCCACCTTTTGTTCTTCCCATTCACAAAATGAGCAAATACCGTCTTCGTTTTTCTGATTCATACAAGTACAACGAGCGTGAGGGTTTTCCTCCATAGCCGTGTAACGCACATAGGCGTACTCCTCTTCTGTCATATCCTCCACACTTCTCCCTTTTCTCATGCTTTCCCCTTCGTTACTGTCCAGTTGTTACTGGAATCTTCACCTTTTTATTAATTTCCTTCGTTAAAGCAGAAATTGTTTTCATCAGCCGTTCCTCATCCCCTCGACCAACATAAACCCTGCTTAAAAATGATAGTGCGTTCTGTAAGTCATTCAAAGTCATAAAAAACCTTTCTAGGTCATGTTGGGGGAGATGACTCTACCCTCTTTCTTTTTCCTCTCGGTTTCAACGATGGTAACGAAGGACTAATCCACTCCTCACCCCAAATCAATACCGGGTGCAAACCTAAACGTATCGCATAACGGTCAGCTGCCGTGAAATGAATGTTCCTTTCGTTGTTTAGATATTTATACACAGTTGGCACAGAACAACCCAAAAGTTCTGCTATTACCTGTGGATCAGGATTATATTTCCACCGTTCCATCAACGGTTTTGGTGAAAGAAAAACTGCAAACTCTGAAACCCTTTTAGTCATTGGCTTTTGTTGACCGATAATAAGCAACTCGAACTTGTTTTGAACCTTCGCATGGTTCAAGCCTCCATTCAGTCGTTTTTAACGGTTTTCCTTTCTCATCAGCTTCTTGAATGTAATGCTCATACATCCATGTCATAACGCGCTTCATGCGTCTGAGTGATTGACATGGTGCGGTACAGGATCGGTTTCCCCCGGCGCAGCCGACTCATATCGGACAAGTAAATCTTCAGCCATTTCTAACTCCTGTTCTATGGCTTTACGAAGGACACGTTCTTGCTCCAATTCACCAACCAGGTTCGCATATCTCTCAGCCAGCAGCTCGTACTGCTTGAGTAATACTTGAGGCAGGGAAGATGTGGCAATTGACATAGTGAGTAAAGAGTAGATCACCCTTTAGTGAAGGTCAAGTACCCTCAATCTTTGTAGAGGTATTCGTACAGTTTGATAGCCGACTTGTCGAGGTGCAGTTCTGACACCGATTTGGTGTAGCCAAGCCCAGAGCAGAACACTTCCCACCAATGCCATCGCATACGCCCAAAGAGGGCTTGAGGAATACCCATTGACTCGTACCACGCTGAAGGCAGTCCAGCAGCTTTTAACAGCCCTTTAGGTACAGGCCCAAGAGTGACCGAAATATGTGTCAGAACTACAGGCACATGGGGAGCGCGTTCCGCTGCAATAGTCAACTGCTCCCAAGGGCAACCAAACGCATCAAGGTCAATGATGTCAAATACCGTCAAATCCATCCCCTTCATGGCTTTACGGTTGTCACCCATAATGACATTAGGGTTCACATATTTGCGCTTCTCAATACCGACCGTTGTTACTTGCAGTTCTGGGCGTTGGCGTTGAATCTCTTTCCATACCAGCCCGTGACCAGCGAACGCATCAAGCACATGGATTTTGTCCTTACCGATCTGATCTATGAGTTCCAGGCGCAAACGAACCTTCGTGCGTAAATGGCTGTTTTCGGTGAAAACCTGTCGCATTAGTTGTTTGCGGTGACTATCTCGACACCATCCACACCCTTACAAGCCTTCTCAATGGCCGCAGTAATCATCCCCTGTTGGGAAGTAGGGGCTTTAACCAGCCAATAGCAATACTGGAAAGGGTCAAGGTTTCGTTTCCTTTTATCGTTAGGCGAGTCCGTTACATCAGCAATGAGTTTGTCAAGGTCATTCGCATCAAAGCCTGTCCCCGCCAACGTGTCATCAGAAATCACATCCCGGAGCAAACGAGTCAACTCATCGCTGTCATACACAGCAAAATCCGATGTGCGGTTATCTGCCAACAAAATCTTTTTCGCTTGCAGGTCATCAACATCCACGACCATTGCCGGGATCGTTTCCATTCCACATTGTTTGGCCGCTTGCCAACGATGGTTGCCAGCCAAAATCATCATCGTGGACTTCTGAACAACTATTGAACCATAAAAGCCATTTGCCTTAATAGATTCAACGATCTTGGCGACGTTGCCCTTTCGAGGGTTAGCCGGGTGAGGCTTAACGCTGTTAATGGGTAGATCCATCGCATTAGATATCTGTTCCACAGTTGCTCCTTAGTTGGTGGCTCCCTATGGGCGCGGAAAGGAGAAAACGCAACCCACAGGGAGAGGGAGTCCACCTGCCATATGACGATCAGGAGTGTATCAGAGAGCCGTATCGTGCGTAAGTGTCATCAAGGTTGTTGGAAATATAGATAATCTCTTGGTTTTTCACTACAGCCCACTCAACGCCGTGCCAAGTTTTTTCTGTTTCACGTTGCCAAATCTGATGGTTGCCTTCGCCGTCAATAACAACCCAAGGGTTCTCGCCAGGTGTAACCATCTCTACCATTGGGCGAGAAAGTTTGCGCCTTCGATGTTTGCCTGATCTTTCGGTTTCGGTCAATCCACCCCAAATGCCTTCTTCGCCTTCACCAGCTGCAAGACAAGGTTCAATCACAGGACAGGTTTCGCATATTGCTTTTGCTTGCAATTCCCGGATCTTGCGCTCTATGTGCTTTTCGTCTTCTGAAGGGAAAAACACTTGCGTATCCCTGCCTCGGCAGGCAGCGTTTTCCATCCATAGCATCCAACGAACTCTAGTTCACGATGTAAAGGCTATGGGATTAGAGTTTGTAAGCCCTGTCCATACGATCAACCAAAGATAGGTGACGGTAAGGAGCAGGTGCTTCCCACTCCCAATCCTCTTCAACCTCTTGTTCAAGCATGAGCATTCGTTTCTCAACGATCTCACCCTTAACCACTTTGAGATACATTCCCTCAGGAACTTCCCAAATCTGAACTAAATCAACGTGCGCTTGATGGCAAGCAGTTTCCAAGATTTGTTTTGTTGAAGCGAACACCAACGATTTGTTTTTGGTGTGACCGATCCACAATGGTGAACCATCTAAACGAGCGAGGTGCATTGTTTTGGCATCATTGGCTTCATACCAGCCGATTGCCGCCCTACCCCACAATTCGCCTAAACGGTTGAGGTCATCAATGTTGGCAAGCAGTTGAAAGATGGCTTCTGAGTCCACTTGACCAATTCTTTCAACATCTAGCGACTCGAATATCTCATCATCGTTGCTGATGTGGCCATTGTGAACTCCAATGATTCCGGGAACAACAATTGGGTGATTGTTGGCAGAGTTATCTTTAGAGCCTTGGGTCGCATAGCGAGCGTGTAGCAACGCTGTACGAGTGTATTTGGGGATCAGTTCAATGTTGCGATTGACGAAAGTATCTCCGTCAACTGCTTCTTTGATGTAGTAAAGGTCTAAACCTATTTCTGTGTTTTCTGACCAAACAGCACCAGTCGCATCGCGACCTCGGCTTTGGATTTGGCGTAACAGTTTGTCTGACAGCAACCGTGTCTGTATGACTCGGTGATCCTTGTCGCTGATGCTGAATCCTGCGATACCACACATTGTTATTGACCTCCTCTGAGGGTTGTTGCCCTCGCTTTTAGATAATCTGCGTCTGCCTCGGTGAAGAGGTTTTGTTTGTCTGCTAGTGGCTTTACGAGAGTGTTGAGAACACCGAATGTTTCGCCAGTTTCGTTGACCAATTCTTGTTCGGCCGCCGTGAAGTCCACGAATGCGATCAGGAACTTGACCCAAGCAGTAATTTTCTTGGAGTTCAAAGAACCTTGGTGCAGTCGCACTTCGTATGTGCCAGCCTTCGTGAACGGTGTGATGTTCAGCGATGAAGTCCTGTTGACCTGATACTTGTCAGGATCTTGCCTTGCCAAAATCATGTTCTGCCAACGAGTGACCTCGGCAGGAGCAACCGTTTTGCAGTAAGTGTTGCCCCACCTGCTCCGAGAAACAAACTGTTGGATCATGGTTTCATTTTGATACCAACGACCCACCAATTCGGCTCTTTGTTCTTTGGTCATGTCTCGAACACCAAGGTGAACATGCAAACCGCAACTGCGACTTACGCCACCACCAGCGTCTTTGATTGCTTTCATCACCTTTTTGATTTGAACGAAACCATCCTCACCTTGAAGTATTGGTGAGATCACTTCGCCACCTGAATACACCGAGCCGTCACGCTCAATTTTCCATTCCGTGTAACCACTCACACGAGCCTGACAGACTTCACACACCGTTCCGTGATATGGAAGCACATGAATGTGTGCAACGCCAAGAGCCTGAGCAACTTGGTCTGCCACCGTTCTGCGATCCATGTTCACATATTCAATTTCAACACCATAGGTACGCATGGCAAGAACTTGAACTTGTGGAAGTCGTGTGTTCAAGATTTGTTGTAGTGCGCTTGGTGGAAAGTGTCTGTGTTGTGCGGCCAAACGACCTGCCTGCGAACGGCGAGGGTTCGGTGCAGTCAAAGGTGCAAGGTTGTTTACTCTCGCATGGCGAGAAGCAGACAGCCGTGCTGTTGACTCATTGTTGAAGTTGAGCAGTTGGACAATGAATGCCCAAGACTCTCCTTGGTTTACTCTGAGGCTGTACGCCTCCCTATCACGATCCACTTGTGTAAGTGGTCTTACTGGTGAGATTGTCGGCATCTCGTTCCTTTCTGTAAGACTCCCTGTCCTACATATATGAGTATAGGGGCAAAACTATCCCTAAGTCAAGTCAGCCATTTCCATATGAAAAATCTTGCCTTCCTCAACCAGCCTTCTGAACGACCTTGGGGCAACCTTGTAGTAAAGGGAAAGCGACCAAGCCCTCGCATCAAGTTCAACGTCGGTTTCCAGGTTTGAAAAACCTTTGGCTTTGTTGTGCCGTTGTAGGGCGTGACGAAACTCGTGGATCACGGTTACGACCGAGGGCTTGCTCATATGGATCGTATTGCTTGCCAAATGATAATAACCGCTTCCAGCTGCGCTTCCCTCAATGATTATTGGCATAGGAATGCCGTATTTAAGCGAGGCTTTTTGTGTCCATTCCTGCATTTTGATCCACTTCCGGGAATCATTACACGCTGACCAATCCTTCAACATCACCTTTGTCATGGTCAATGTTTCAGGTTTGAAGTGTCGGAACTTCTTGTGGTATCGCATTAGTGGTCGTCACAGTTGCAGTCAGGTTCACAAACATTTTGTGCGAACTGTTCGAGTACGGACATAAAAGCAATTTGCTGTTCTTGTTCTTCATCGGTCATTGTGATGCCTCCTGAAGTTCGGCAAGTTCTTCTGCTACATCTCTCATAAATCTCCGTGAAAGACGTAGGGATTCTCTCACCTGTTGAGCCTTATCAACCAAGTGTTCAAATGCTCGTTCGTAGGCGTATTCAATGTCTCCGCATTCAAAAGATCGTATGACCGAATCCAATTCTCCTTGGAGTTGGCGCAAATCAATCTTTGTGTTGTCCAATTGAACTAGATATTTTTCTTGAGTTTCCATATTTTCTCCTTTGTTTTAGGCTTATTTCCAACAACTAGTTCCGTAAGCGACATCACCAACTTCTTCACAAAAAATACCGAAGTGTTCTGCTTCTACGACTTCGCTACCTTTTGCTTTGCCTGATACAACTTTCCTAATTCGGCGAACCAAATATAGGTCAGTCCAATCAAGCGTCACTTCTACTGAACGATTTTTTGCAACTGGAAACGAAACACCAATTGGATAAGTTTCGCCTTCGCTGTCCGTGTAATTGATCACATATCCACGACCACCACTAATTGCAAACACATTCATGTGTCCCATTTGTTGAAGAAGGATTTTGGGATCTAATTCCCTACCTTCTCGGATAAGTGTTTCTACCTCGCCCAAGGGTTGCCTCCTGACTGCAACATTTCTTGCTCCCAATCAATAAGGTTGTTAGCCCATTCCTCACATTTGTAGCAAGGGCAGCGACTTTCGTGACCTACTGGTTGCCTTGGTTTTTTTGGAACTGCATTGATCATTGCTTCCAATGCTTTTTTGTCCATTGACCATGCTTGGCTCATATTTCCCCTTTCGTTATCAGACTCCCTGCCTGACAAGACGATTATAGGGGCGAAACTATCCCTAAGTCAAATACCCTTAGATTTGCGCTCGAACATTGGCATTCAGGGTTCTCAACGCATCCACCGATGTGCGAAGCGACAACAATTTCTCTCGTTTTGCCCTAACCAAAGCCTCAGCAATTTTGAACTGATACAGGTTGTCAGACATAGTTAAATCAGCGAATGCTTCTCGGTTACGAATAGATCCGTCAGCAGAAAGATACGCCTTCGCCCACATCGCTTTATGTGTTGCCTCAGTTTCGGCTGCCCTTTGAGCAAGAACTTCAAACTCTTCCGTATCTGATTCCAGGTTGGAAAGAAGACGCATGATCTCCTCCTCTATTTGTCCTTGAGTGATCGGGCCGTTTCTCATTCTTCTGGGTGCTTCCGTAAATCGGCGAACAAAGCTTGATCAGTTACACCACACGCATCAGCGATCTGACGATAAGGAACTCGTTTCTCGCGCAAACGGCGAACCACCTTGCGACGTTGTTTACCTAAGCGAACAACTGACTGCTGATGTTCTCGCATCATTTGTGTGAGCAAACGACATTTCTCTAAATCGTCTTTCTCACTATCGTGCTGAATAGCGTCATCTGTAATGACAATTTGTGGTTCCATAATCCCTCCGACCGTGTTGGACAGATTATAGGGGGGTAGTGTTACGCCTCTAGCGACCTCAAGTGTTCTTCACCTTTTGTGGTCACTTTGCAGATCATTTGTAGTTCGTTTGCAGATGACTTACCAAAATCCCCGGTAGGCACTATAAAGCCCATCGTGCGTAATTCTGAACAGCGTTTCCAGTAGCAACACTTAGGTTTGAATGCCAAACCTGTGATCACTCCTGCTTCCTCATCTGTCAGCCCTCGACCACCACGATACGCCTTCAACAAAACTGTTTGCTGAGATGGCGCACGTTTTGATGCACCTACGGCCGCTTTCTTGCTAGTCGCTGGGTCGCTATTCCTAAACATTGGAATAATTATCGCATCGGTTGTTTGTTCTCTGTAACCACCCAATCCGTAAACCGGGTGAAACATTTGATTTTCTTCATCCTTCATAAAAAAGTTCTCCTTCAACTTTGATGATGATTTTGTTTTCCTTTTGTCTTGATGGCGCATGAAACGAGATCGTTGTTACATGATCTCCTGTGTCATCAGGAAACAAGTTAGCATCAACCATCCCATCAATCGCTGCTTTTACTGCTGGCATACAAGCTGCGGTGTCCTGCAAGCGACCCTTCAATTCGAGGGTGACATCAACAGTTGCATCAGTCAACGGGCAACTAGGGCTAAGGGCAGCGAAATGCTCTCTCCACATTTTTGTGTTCTTCGCTCGCTCCCAACGATTACCAGCCCTTTCAGCATTCACAGTCCAGGGTCGCATCCACACCTCAAAGGTATAGACCTGCCTGTAATTGTGCATTGAATGGGTTACAACCGATTCCATATCCAAAGACTACTTTTCGGATTTGCGTAGCAAGCCTTTACTCACAGCCTCAGCCGGGTTCGCATGAACATACTGATGACAAGCAGTACACAACGCCAACAGGTTTGAAGGATCATGGCCGCCACCTTGAGAACGCCGCAAAACATGATGTACGGCTTCAGCCTGACCAGTACAAACTTCCAACCGGGCTTCGCATACACCTTGACATCTTTCGGCAACGACCTTGCGCGACTTCACCAAAGCCCCATCAGTTTTCACACGTCGCTTTATCGGTTTGCGTTTAATAGGTTTCTGCGACCGTTTCAACGGTGTGCGCTTGAGAGGCTTTTTAGGCTTCAAGTTCGAGAGTGGCTTTCCCTTGCTCCAACGCATCATTCGCCCTAGACACAAGTTCCTTCAAAGCTTCCCTGTCTAACGACTTCGCCATGCTGTCATACATCCTCAAAAAGTTTGAGCGCAAAACATCCACATTCTCCGACATACAGATATCACGCCAACCAATAGCCTTCACCACAGCCTCTGTAGTCGCATGAGAGAACTCAGGAACACCTCTCTGCCCCTTCTGCCCAACTTGCCTCAAAACCTCCTGCCAAGCCACCCCAGGCGTTGGAGACACCGCCCCTGACATACGGCCAACAGCATTCAACACCTGAGCCGGGGAAGGAAAGAACTCACACTCACGAACCAACTCTTTTGCCGCCGACATCACATCAGGGGCTGGCAAACCGCTCAAAACATCGTGGAAAACTATCGCCGTCTGCTTCGTGACCTTTGCCTGAGGAAAAGCCGCAGCCAAATAACCCAAAATCTCTGCTGTTTCATGTTTGTTCACGACCCCTCCAAGAAATCTCTAATACCGTCAAAGCCACGTGGCTCATTCTGCTGTTTTTCCCTCTGTGCCTGCAAACGCATCGTGTCATATTTTTCTCTCAGTTTCGCCGGGGAAAGAATGTTCGCTTTCCAAAAAGGATTCACCTGCGACCAACGAATACAAGATTCAACCTGCTCCGCTGTACGCCCATCCAATCGCATCAAACGATCCATGTCAGCAAGCCACTTTTCTGTGATCTTAGGATGCTTGCTTCCATTATCGGCAATTAACCCTCCTAGCAAACGACAAAGCCGTGAGGCTTCAGAGGTGTTTAATAAGTACGGTTCTTGTATGGTTATGTATGGTTTGGGTGCATCTCCTGCACCCCGTTCTGTCGCCATATGCACCCCGTTCGGTATGAGATGCACCCCGTTCGTGTCGTCAAATGCACCCCGTTCATCAACGACCTGCTCCTCCTGCACCTCGTTACGAAGCCCCAAAGACAAGTTCCAACCCTGAGGTCGGCGATCATGTCGAGGAATATAAGCTGCAACAATCCGGGGATCGCATCGGCTAATCACCCCAATTTCTTCCAACTCAACCAACTTCAACCTGATAGCCCGTTCAGATAACAACGTGTACCGCTGGATTGTGCCAACAGAAGGGAACGCAGCCGTGCCATCAGGGTGAGCATGATTTGCCAACGCCAATAGCACAAGTTTTTGGGTAGGAGACTGACAAGGGGCATGATTCAATGCCCAAGAAAACGCCTCAACACTCACGAAAACCCCATTTCATAAGACTCAAACCAAACAAAAAGAATAGAGAGCCGAGGCTGGGGTCCGACAAAAGGCCAACCTCGGCTCATTTACTGCGAATTACCTTCCGATCAAAAAGGCTCTTCGTCAGCAAAACTAATTTCAGCAACAGGCTTAGGGTTCATCAACGCATCAATGACCTGTGAAGCCTCTCGACTGTTCATGTCCTTAGCAGATGATATAGCACGACCCACAATTTCTGTGGAGAACCCTGGAACATCACCAATGGCATTATCTTTTGCCAATTTGTTGATCAAAAACACCTGCTTTTCTGAAACAGGGTTACCTGCTGATGCTTGCTTGGCCGCAGGGCGCGCGACAGACGCATTAGAAGCCTGCTGAGGCTGGGTAGGGACATTTACTGCCGTTGCTCCCGGAAACGCTTTAGTGATCGTCTGAACGCTCACACCGCCACTACCGCTGTCCTGCTTAGACCACAAATTGAGTGCAATTCCATAACGCATGGAACCGTTCCTCAACAGGTCACCGATCAATTCCTTCTCATATTCAGGCTTATCTGCCCTTGCAGAACCAACACAGATCATCGGCTTACCGAGCAAAGTCATTTTTCCCCACATGGTTGCCATGCCGTTTTCAATGTGAATGGCAGGTCGCCCATTGATCCACTCAATCGGTTCCCACGACCATCCAGCATCAATTGTGATGAGAATGCGTGTGATTTCCGAGTGTGAAACGTAGCTGAGATTAACTCCGTTACGAGGGATCGTTCCCACGATCTTTGGATCAGGTGACGCGTACTCTTCAAGTACCGCCAACAATAATTGATTATTTAGTTCTTCACTCACTTTTTCCTCCGTTCATCATTCGCATTGTGCGAAATGGGTTTCCTTGTTTCATATATTGCTTTACTAAATCAGGATGAGCCTCTTTTAAGGCTTTCGTATCCAAACTTTCACGGCCTGCCATCTGTTTCCAAGAAACTACAGGTCGCCCATTAAGAATGCCAACCTCGTTATCCATTAACAGTCGAGCCAACGCATCCTTAGCGTGCTTTTCCTGTGCCTCACCCTGAGCCTTCATCTCACGCCCAATTTCAAGCAACTGGATGAAAGTTTCAGCCTCAGCAGGCAACTCAATAGATGTTTTCGCCGCCGGGAACATTGAAGCAATGTCATCAGCACTCAAATCCTGAATCAAATCATCAGATAAAGGATCTTTGTCATCAATCATTTTGCCAATACGTTCTGCTTCAGCATCAATCGCATCAGCCAAACCATTATCAAAAGGCATCTCAATCACCATAAAGTTTTGTCGCTTATCAAACACACCAAAGAACACAGGGCAACCAACAATCTTGGACTGCATATGCCCCTGAGCAACCCACTCCTGAGGCAAATCAGCAGCCGAATTGATCGTGTACTTACCAGTCACTTTGATTTCCCCAATGAACTCAGGTGTTTCCACCGAAGCAGCTGGAACAGCATCAAGCGAACCAACCCATCGACCACCCATATAAACCACTTCTGGGGTCACCATAGGAGTACCAAGCCTCAAGCCCATCTCCTCAACAAGCAAAGGTTCCATAATGTTGCCCTTACGCATCGCCCAACTTTCCTCCACCACAACAGGCGAAGTCAGTTTCTCCATATACAACTGTGCGCGACTCTTGTAAGGGCTAACGCCCATCAAAGCAGACGCATCAGAGTAACCAAAAACGGCTTCCCCATCTTCTCCTCTGAACCTATCCCAAAGCCATTCGGCTGAACCATGTTTGTGTTTTAGTTTTGTTTTCATATCTCCCTATTCTCCTCTAGGGGTGTAACAGAGTTAAAGCTGTTCCACCTGCCATATTTGTTTTGCCACCCACTTTGCTACCGGGGTAGCAACACCGTTACCTATTTGCTTATATCTGTGCGTATCCGATTGGATACTGCCGTCAGCCTTGTAAAGAGTGTGATCCAACGGCCAGCCCATCAGTAACTCGCATTCTGAAGGCGTAAGGCGACGTACTGCCATCTGTGGCTCACCATCATGCAACTGGATATGAGGCTCATTGTCGCCACGCTTGGACTCTGCTCGAAGAGTAGGAACAGTTCCTTCCCAAACACCGCCACCTAAACGAACCATCGTTCCAGGTTGAAAAACAGTTGGCTCTTCAACAGGTTGCGCCACAAAATCGCTGCTATCACGACCAACTCTCAACGAACGGTGAATCCCGGACTCATCAAGTTTTTGGTTATAGCCGTCATACACCACAGGCTCAGTAATAAACATCTGTGCGTGATGTGATTGTGGGCTTGGCCGCAAACCAGTCAACGCATTAGCCGTATCCAACTCTGTAGCAGAGAAAGTGTTTGCCTTGGCATCCTCACGAATTGAATAAGCAACCGAGGGCGATTGCTGGCTTGCCTTCAAAGTCGGCGAAATGTCCTCTGTGACGTTCGCATTAGAACCAAACTGCGTGTCAAAAGCCAAAGTTACAGCGACCATCGGCGTGTTCCCTCCTCCTGTACCCATTTTTGCTGACAAGGTTTGAGTGACACCATCGTTGGCTATCCGCGCCCCATCACGGTAAGAGTTTTCAAACAGAACAGTCGCATCCTCAACGATGGCAATGCCGCCTTGATTCAAACTTGGATCAGGTTTCCATGTATCCAAGGTCTTAGCAACCTCAACTTCGTTCACACCGCTATCCGGGTTAGATGATTTCATGGAATTAGATGAGAGCGAATCAAACGCATAGACAGTCTGCTCAACAATTATCTGACCTTCTTGCGCTTCCTCCGTGTTTACACCCTTATGCCCACGAGCCTTCAAAGTGCCAATAACATCAACTTCAATGATTGCTGTCGTGGTTCGAGTGTCACCAATATCAAACGCATTCAAGGTTGGGGCTACCTGCCCATCAATCCAAGTCTCATCATCTGTAGCAGATTGCGCCCTGCGAGACTTCACAAACAAAGCAGGCTGACCTTCCACGATGGCTTGAAGCCGTTGCTTATCAGGCATTCTTTGCTCATTAGATGTCGTTGTCAACGCATCTGCTATTTGCCCTCCATCCCACCATTCACTTCCTCCGTTGGGGGCATCAATGCTGCCCTCATCTCCAAGGCTTTCTGTAAGCGTTCGGGAAGCACTTTTCCTCTTCGGTTTGCTCTTCTCAAAATACCCTGGCAAGCTTTCGGAGACAGGTAATAACGGATCGGGACACTTTGCGGCGGTTGCAGAATCCCAGCAAGAGATGAGGAAAACGCGTCTTCTGCGTTGGGGGATTCCGAAAAACTGTGCATCCAGCAAAGCGTATTCGCTGAGATACGCCCCTGCTTTCCCCATTTCATTGATGACCGTTGCAAAATCTCCTCCATTGTTTGAAGAGAGAGCTCCTGCGACGTTTTCCCAAACTGTCCACCGGGGAAAAGTTCCATTTGTGACATCTCGCATCTCCTTGATAATTCGTATTGCTTCGTGGAATAAACCTGATCTTGAGCCTTCCAAGCCAGCTCGCTTTCCAGCGACCGACAAATCTTGGCATGGGCTGCCAAAAATAATTACATCAACAGGAGGCAACTCAGCCCCGGAAACAGTTGAAATGTCACCCCACTTAGGTACATCAGGCCAATGCTTATTCAAAACATTTTGGCAATGTTTGTCCCACTCAACCTGAAACTTGCAGTCCATGTAAGCTTCAAAACCCATATCGAAACCGCCCACGCCCGCAAAAAGACTACCAAACGTTAGTTGTTTCATCATTTCCTCCCAAAAGGTGTTCTCACACTAACCACACACTCAACCCAAGTCAAGTATTATGTCAACAATTTTGTTTCCTTCACCATCCCCACCGGGATCGCCAAAAGATGGTCATACATTTCCTCATTCGTGTACGACTGTGCGATCACCACATAGTCAGGCTTCGCATCAGGGATCAACCAGCCAATAGAAGACACAATGCACGGCTCAGTATCAACAGGCAAAGATATCCAAGTGTCACCAATCGAATGTGCATCATGCCAAATCACATGAATAATGGGATGTTTCACAAAACCGCCATATCCGACCAGCCTTTAGGGTCATGTTTTCCGACAAGGAAAGTCAAAGTACCTGGCGTACTCCAATTACCTGTCATATCTGTGTACCACTTAGAACCACCATCATTAGAAGGACATTGGAAACGATACCAAGGCCCAAAATCTTGTACCTGAAGGTGATGTCGGTGCGCTGTAACCCAAATATCAGGCTCACGACCCTCCTCACGCAAAATCCTAATTGACTGACCGCGCAACCATTCCACCTCTTTACCGCTGATCTTGTGACCGTGCGTGAAAGCAACCTTCACCCCGGACAACTCTGAAGTAGTCACAAACTCATCGTGAGGGATAGTCCAACGCATGTTCTCTATCTCAGGCCGCCCTTCCAACACCCTTTTCAGGGCATCAGTAAGGAAACCACCAGCGTTATCCGAATCCGAAGTAACCGCTTTGCCGTTCCTTCGCATCCACTCACCATGATTACACAGCACCGAAATGAACTCTGACCGTTCAGCAAGAGGGGCTAACTGACGTACACCTTGCGCCCACAAATCTAAAGCCAACAACAACTGCTGGCGTTGAGTCAACTCGACCGTAAACAACTGGCTGGCATAATTACCGTCACAACCCTCCACAGGATCACCCATATTCACTATGGCAATGTTTTCAATGTTGCGGCCCAACTTACGAAGTTCCCTGATCCGAACAACAGTCGCATTCACCCCATCCAAAATCCGTTCAACCGCAGCTTCCGTACCACCCCCAGCAGACTTACCAATCTGCTGATCAGCCCAACAAACCACAAGAGTAGAAGGCGTTGCATCAGACTGTGTAACCGTTTTAGGTAACACCTTCCACTTCGCCACATACTTCCGAATGTCATCAATCTCCGAGTCAGGCAACGCATTAACGGTCTTCCTACGAAACTTTGCTCGATACGAATACAACCAAATCAGGTCACGATCACCGTTCTCCAACCGTTTAGACGACTGCCATTTAGACATACGCACAGTGTCATCAGCAACCTCAAACACATCAGGATCAAGCCCAAAAGACCGTAAAACACTATTCCAATCACCCGTTAACTGCGTAGGCAAAGCCCCGGTTGATAGTTCGCCGCCATCCAACTCAACAGTTGCCCAAGCTTTAGCATCAGGGTTCGGCGACTCGGCTTCTAACTCGTCAAGAAACTTTGACATTTGTTTTCCACCTTGTAATAGAACTGCGCGACACTTCGTAACCCATTGTTGTTAAAGCCCTTGAAATCGCCCCAGCAGAAATCTTGGGGTCATGTATCGCATCAACTAGATCATTAAATGACTCAGGTTCCATTAACTGTCTAAGCCGATCTTCCGTACTTACAGAACCATTGCCTTTAAGTGCATCCTTGAAACGCATCATCTCAGCCATAAATCTCTCCCCAGAATTGGTTAAGGGAACTCTACATCACACCCTTTGCGTGATCGGTGATATGGCTGTCAATCTTGTCTTCCACACGTTCCATACCATCAGCAAGGCGGTCAAGTGAACTTATGACCATCGCATGATCATCCTTGTTTTCGCCCCGAAGGATCACAAGAAGCGTAGTAATGATCCCGCCAATAGCAGTAAGGAGTGCTGCGGCAACCGCTCCCCAATCCACGTCACGCACCAACCTGTTTACGGGCAAACCTATTTTTTGTTGCCACCCATTCAGTACCGTTCCATTTCCAATGCAATCCTTTGCCAGCAGGCGTAGCAGGCTTAGCAGGCTTCGTTACCTGACTTGTAGCGGCCACAGGCGCTGAAGCAACAGGGGCAACCACACCCTTCGCATCCATCCAAGCTTTCACCGTTGGGGGAACATTGTCACCACAGACATAGCGAATATGCCAAGGCTCCGAAGGAACAACCTCCCACGAAAAGCCGAACTCTTTGACATTGGCAATCAACCAGTTAATTCGCTTCGGCTCAGAAGCTGAATGCACATCGACCGCCAAACCAAGATTATGCTGACTTTTACCAGGCGTAGCAAGCATCGCATATCCCTTTTTGAGATACCACTTTTTACCTTCAAAGGTTTTGGTGCTTTGACCGGGAATTGGCTCAAGTTGATACCGAGTCAAAAATCCTCGTTTCTGAAACTCGTACTCTCGATAGGTGTCACCCGATGACGTCGGTTTCAGCACAAGACCCTCAGCCTTAGCTTTCTCCACCATTGCAGTCCAAGCACAAGCAGCGATCCAATGCAACTTCCCACCACCAGGAACAGGCTTCAAAAGGCTGGCAGGGAGTTTTCCCGGCACAAGCCCTTTAAGGTCTTTAGGCAAAACCACTGGAACAATGTAATCCCAAGCAACTTTAGACATTTTCGCTCTCCGAAACTTCTTCATTTTCGCTCTCCGAAACTTCT
>TARA_B110000503_G_scaffold15071_1_pt1 | contig 16984 bp, 17 predicted proteins | sample TARA_B110000503 | Tara Oceans TARA_B110000503 (sample SAMEA4397472) | marine metagenome | biome: Polar Biome; feature: [SRF] surface water layer (ENVO:00010504); material: water (ENVO:00002006), including particulate matter (ENVO:01000060) such as... | depth 5 m | reverse complement strand
GCCTCGGCCTCTTTTGCCAAAGCGGTGGCCGCTCAGGAATCCGGTTTTCATGCGGGTGAGATCGTCTCGGTGATCACCGAAAAGTTCGAGCTGGCAGGTTACGCATCACGCGGCATCAAGCTGCATGGAAAAATAACCGAAGTCGCACAAGACACGCATGCCCGCACCTCGCCTGCCGAGGTGCTGGCCAAGCTGCGCGCTGTGTATGAAGGTGGTGTTCAAACCGGTGGTAACAGCGCGGCACTGGTCGACGCGGCCGCCGCCGCCGTGGTGGCGTCGGGCAGTTACGCCAAAGCGCACGGCAAGAAACCGATGGCGCGTGTGGTAGCGGTTGCCGTTGTGGGCGTGCCGCCGGAGATCATGGGCATTGGCCCGGCACCGGCCATCCGTTTGCTATTAGAACGCACCGGTTTGAGGTTGGATCAAATCGGTCGATTTGAAATCAACGAAGCACAGGGTGCGCAGACCTTGGCTGTGAGTCGGGAGTTGGGCTTGGACTTGAGTCTGCTGAACGTCAATGGGGGGGCCATCGCGCTGGGTCATCCGCTGGCCACAACCGGGGTGCGTCTGACCATCACGCTGGCACGAGAACTCCACCGCGCCAACAAACGCTGGGGTATTGCATCCGCCTGTATTGGCGGCGGCCAGGGCATTGCACTCCTGCTTGAAAAACCTGAAAGCGCGTCATGAAAATCCAAGGACAAACAGCACTCGTAACCGGTGGCGGATCCGGTCTGGGAGAAGCGACCGCGCTTGAACTCGCGCGACTAGGCGCTCGCGTCGCGGTGCTCGACGTGAACCTCGCGCAGGCTGAGAAGGTTGCGGCGGCTATCAATGCAGCGTATGGCGAAGACCGCGCTGTGGCCTGCCCATGCGACATCACCCACACTGACAGCTTGCAAGCAGCGATCGACCAAGCCGCAGCAGTCCTTGGCCCGGCCCGCATGCTGATGAGCATCGCTGGTATTGGTGCTGCCAAACGGGTGATCGCAAAAGACGGTTCGCCGGCACCGCTGGAAGATTTTGTGCGTGTCATCAACGTTAATTTGATTGGCTCTTACAACGTCGCCCGTTTGTTTGCAGCTGCCTGCGCCAAGCTGGCACCGATGGAAGACGGCGAGCGCGGTGTGATGGTGTTCACCGCGTCGGTCGCGGCCTTTGATGGCCAAGTGGGTCAGCAGGCCTACAGTGCCTCTAAAAGCGGAGTGGTCGGCATGACCTTGCCTATGGCGCGTGACCTAGCGCAATACGGCATTCGGGTCTGCACCATCGCCCCCGGCCTGTTCGCCACACCGCTGATGAAAACACTGCCTGAGCCGGTTCAGGCGTCGCTGGCCGCCAGCATTCCTTTTCCGCCGCGTTTAGGCAAGCCTGAAGAGTTTGCGAAACTGGCCAGCCACATCGTCACCAATGTGCATCTGAATGGCGAAGTCATTCGTCTCGACGGCGCACTGCGCATGGCGCCACGCTAAGCGCCATCAACCCACTGAAAATCATGAGAAAAACTGTCATCTATGAAGTGAATGTAATGTTCGGCGACTGTGATCCGGCCGGCATCGTATTCTTTCCTAATTTTTCCAAATGGATGGATGCCTCGTCGCTAAATTTTTTCGTCCAATGCGGCATTCAGCCGTGGCGTGAACTGGTCAAGACCACCGGCATCATCGGCACCCCCTTGTTGGAGATTCACACCAAATTCTCACGTCCCGCCACCTATGGTGAAACGCTGCAGATTCACACCTCCATCGAAGAATGGCAAGCCAAAGTGTTCATCCAAAAACACGTGGTCAAACGCGACGACGACGTGCTCTGTGAAGGCACGGAAACCCGGGCTTTTTGCACGCGCCATCCCGAGCATTCCGATCGCATCAAGGCCATTCCCGTGCCTGAATTCATAAAGACGCTCTGCTCATAAAAGTGCAAGCTTTCAGATTTCCCCGCAACGCTAGCCAAACTTATCAAAAAAAAACCATGAAGAACTTTTAAACGCTAGTTGCGACTGCAGTCGCTGCCTTATTCACGGGTGCGGCACAAGCTGACATCGCCGTCGGTGTGAGCCTGCTTCTAACAGGTCCGGCTTCAGGCCTGGGCAGTCCGATGAAAAACCAGATCGCATTGTGGCCGACCAGCATTGCTGGCCAGAAGGTGAAATACATCGTGCTCGATGACGCGACCGATTCCGCCAATGGCGTCAAGATTGCACGCAGTTTTTGTGACCGATGAATAAGTTGTTTTGATCATTGGCTCAGCCGCCACACCGGCCTGCATCGCGACTGCCGATGTCTCCATGGAAAGCCAAACACCACAGCTGCTGGCCATGCCTGCCAATCTGCCGCCCGGCAAAGATGTGTGGAACTATCGTCTGCCGGAATCCAATGTAGTAATGTTGCACGCCATGGTCAAGCACATGGAAAAGCAAGGCGTTAAAACCGTCGGTCTCTTGGGCTACACCGATACCTAAGCTCAAGAGTGTCGGCAAATGCGCGCGTCCAAGTCGCTGATGAGCATGACGCCAGATCCGATTGACGAGCATCCGACGATGCGCCGAATTTTGTCCATACACCGCGCCTGGATTCACGGCGGCCGTGTACTGACCTACCGAACCGCAGTTGAACTCGACCTGGTCAAGCACCACACAAACGCTGCTCGTCGTCAAAGGGCTCAGCATTGGTGCAGCTAAGTCACGCCGGTGCTCAAAGCCGCCTGGACTGCGCAGGCATTTAAAGGCAGCAGCGAATGCCTGCAGGTCTTTGGTGGCCAAGGCTATGTGCGTGAATGGGGCATCGAGCAAATCGTCCGTGATTCGCGGTTCACCATGATTTACGATGAAACGAACGAGATCCAAGCGGTTGATTTGCTGGTGCGCAAAGTGTTGCTAGACGGCGGGGTCGGACTGTTCGATTTCCTGCACACGCTGACTTATGAATTGACCTTGGCGCATCCAGAAAGCGCCCAGCTGCTGAGTTGAATCGACGACTTGAAAGCGCTCACCCGCACGCTGCCGAATACGGCTAAAACAAACATTGCGATGCCGTATTGGGTCGTGCACGACTACCTGCGCGCCATCGCTTTGATCTTGCTGGATTGGGCTTGGTTGAAAATCAAGCAGGCCACATCAGCCGACGCGGCACATGAACTGTCAAGCCGTTAGACAGAAACTTTCAGCGCCATGCGGCATTGGGTTTTTCACAGAATTCAATTTGTGCATGAGCATCATGAAGACGCGTCTACGAAAGCTGCGTATGGTCAACTGTTTACTTTAGTCATCCATGGACTCTAAGACACCAATACCCTACATTGGGATGGTGAACACTCGCTATCTTGAAGCATTGATTGGGTACAACGCCCGCCGCGCTGCACTGGCCATCATTGGTGTGTTCATGGAGCGGATGGGTGTTCACAATTTGCGAACTGTTGATTTTTCAGTACTCACGCTGATCGTCCATAACCCGGGCATCACATCGCGTCAATTGAGCGCATCATTAGGGCTAAAGGCGCCTAATTTGGTAGGCATGATTTTGACCTTGGAGAAGCGGTGTCTCATTCATCGACTCCCACACCCCGTCGATGGTCGTGCCAAGGGTTTGCATCCATCCCCCGAAGGCTTAGTCTTGATGCGCAGTGCGGAGAAAACAGCCGCGCAACTGGAGGTTGAGACGGCGACCCGTCTCAGTCCTGAAGAACGAAAAACATTGAACACACTACACAAAAAAGTCTAAAAATAGTCTGATCAAGCTAAATTTTCAGCTTGCTTCAGGCCGGTTATTTGGTGTGGCCAGCGCGCCATGTCGACCTTGAAGCGATGTGCATTTTCAACTTATGGAATGAGTTAGATGTCCGCCAGTGAAGGCAAATCGCCAAAACAAAAATCACCACGTCGTTGATCTGCGGCCAGCAAAGCCTAAAAAGTATCGAAACCAGTCGTGATCCAGGTCGAATACTAACGATTGACTGCATCATCGCCGGCACCGAACTTATTGCACAGCGCTTCCAATATGCGCCGATTGTTGATCGGATGGATGTCGCAGCCGACGATAGCCGCCAATGCCCGCACATGCGCTCCATCATCGATATGGGACGGCAACAAAGCGGGCGTTGGATAGCGTTCTTCCAGCCACTCGATGATGGCTGGTGATTACTTTTGATCTGCCCATCAATCTCTTGTGCCGGCACCATGCCTTGCGGACTCACGGCGCGAAAGACCTCGCTCAGGTGCTCCTCTCAGCGGAAATGCACGGTCACATAGTTGTAGGCCAATCCTTCGAGGTCCAAGGTAATTCGCAGTCGGTGCGAGGTGCCACTGCGAAAGAAGCTTTGCAGATTCATCACTTAGTCCGCAGCGGCTCAGGATTAAGAATGGCATCTTCATCACCGCGTGCGTTGGGACGCCGATTGGCTTCAATTTTAGGGTTTCTACTTAAAAAATTCCCATCTTTTGGGGTTGTAAATATTTATTAAACATAACTATAATTCGACAGGCGATCGAGCTGATTCATAGAGAGCAAAACGTGCTACGGCGCAGGCAGATCTCTAGACATAGGCGTCGAGCGCTGGTTGGATGGTTCCATGGGGAGTCAATTTTCTACGGAGAAGGGACGGGTTTTCCTGTCCTCAATAATCTAAGGAGACAGTTATGAAGTTGAAGCAAACACTGGTGGCTTTCGCCACTTTTGGGGCGGTGAGCACAGCGGCCTGGGCCGACATTAACATCGGCGTAAACCTCTCGCTAACGGGTGGCGGTGCTGCTCTCGGGTTGCCGATGCAAAGCATGATCAAGACCTTTCCCCAGTCTATCGCTGGCGAGAAGGTGAATGTAATCATTTTGGACGATGCGTCTGACCCGGGGAAAGCTGCGCAGAACGCTCGCCGTTTTGTCAACCAGGATAAGGTGGACGTGATCTTCGGCGCAAACTTGACACCGACGACCATGGCAATTGGTCCCATTGCGACCGAGGCTAAAACTGTACAAATTTCTGGGGCACCTGGTAAGGACGGTGAATTTGTTTTCATCCTACCGCAGGGCTTTAACGTCATGGCGCACGCCATGATGCAGCACCTCAAGGCCAAAGGCGTAAAAACGTTGGGTTTCATCGGCTACTCTGACGGTTACGGCGAAGGTTGGCTGAAAGCCATGGAGCCGATGCTCAAGGAGGCGAATATTAAATTGGTTGGAGTCGAGCGCTTCGCACGCACCGATACCAGTGTGACGCCTCAGGCCCTGAAGCTGGTGTCAGCTAATCCTGATGCTGTTTTGGTCGTCGCCTCCGGCTCCATTGCGCCGATGCCTGAAATTGCGCTTCGTGACCGTGGTTACAAGGGCCTCACGTACCAAACACACGGCGCAGCTAGCCCTGACTTGATGCGTATTGGTGGTAAGGCCGTCGAGGGTACTTTCCTTGTTTCAGGGCCAGCGATATTCGCTGATAAATTGCCTGACGGGCACCCTTCAAAACCCGTATCGATAGATTTTGCCAAGAAATTCAAAGAGGCCACAGGCAGCGACAAGCTGAGCCCATTTGCTGGCCACGCGTATGACTTCATCGTGGTAATGGAGAAAGCTGTACCGATTGCGTTAAAGAAGGCCAAGCCCGGCACGGAGTCCTTCCGCCTGGCATTGCTGGACGCACTGAATACGATGGGCCGTACAGTTATTTCACACGGTGTGATGAACTGGAGTGCCAGCGATCACTGGGGCTACACCAATGAAACAGGTGTGATGGTTGTTGTGAAGAACGGTAGTTTTGAAGTCTTGAAGTAAGCTAGAGCAATAAACGGGATCACCATGGACATCACGATTGCAGGCATGCTGGCCGTCGACGGCCTGACCAACGGCGCTATTTATGCATTGCTTGGTTTGGCCACTGTCATGGTGTTTGCGGTGACCCGTGTCATTTTCATTCCTCAAGGTGAGTTTGTCGCATTTGGCGCACTCACACTGGCAATGTTTATCGACCACAAGGTGCCTGGCACGGTGTGGCTGCTTTTGATAATGGCATTTGCAGTAGCGTTACAAGAGGGCATTGGTGTGTTGCGGTCAGGCGCAACCGTCAAGCAGTTTTTAAAGTGCACAGTCAAACCCCTGTTAATTCCGGTTATCACAGCAGGGTTCTCGATTTGGCTGGCGCCTTACGACTTGCCGATGTGGTCTATGGTCTCGCTCAGCCTCGCACTTGTGACCGCTATGGGCCCGCTGTTGTACCGGCTGGCGTACCAGTCTCTGGAGTCGGCCACGCCGCTCGTTCTGCTGATCGTATCCGTGGGGGTGCACTTTGCGCTGACCGGTTTGGCACTGCTGTTTTTTGGGCCAGAGGGCTTTCGCAACCCTGCTTTTTGGGACGAGCGTTTGCAAATCGGTGCTGTACCGATTAATGGGCAAGCGGTCATTATCTTTGTCACGGCATTGTTATTCATTTTGGCGCTGTGGTACTTCTTCGGAAATACCCTGTTTGGTAAAGCGCTGCGTGCCACCGCCGTTAACCGCAACGGTGCGCGCCTGATGGGTATTTCAACCCACACGGCTGGACAGCTCACGTTTACGTTGGCCGCTTTTATCGGTGCGTTGTCCGGCTTGCTGATCGGACCGACCACCACCATCCTTTACGACTCGGGTTTTTTGATCGGGCTTAAGGGGTTTGTTGCAGCGGTGATTGCGGGGCTAGCCAGTTATCCTGGGGCCCTCGTGGTGGCGTTGGGTGTCGGGTTGGTTGAGGCCTTCAGTGCGTTTTGGGCCAGCGCATTCAAGGAGGTAATTGTGTTCGCGCTCATCCTTCCTGCGTTGTGGCTGCGTTCTCGTCATGTCACCGACGATGAAGAGGAGCATTGAGGTGGGTCTGTTACGTCGTTACTACCTCTGGGTAGTTCTAGCGGCCATTGTGCTGTTCGCTACCTTACCCATACCCGCCTTCTGGGTTGCGCAACTGAATTACATCGGCCTGTTCGCGCTGACCTGTCTGGGGCTGGTTTTATTAACGGGCGTCGCTGGCCTGACGTCATTTGGTCAAGCCGCGTTCGTTGGTATTGGTGCGTATACGACGGCCTGGTGCGCGCTTAACCTCGGCTGGCCGCCAACTTTGACACTTCTCTTAGGCGTCACCCTCACGGGTTTCAGTGCTTGGGTTATAGGCCGTATTACCTTGCGCTTGTCTGGACATTACCTGCCGCTCGCTACCATCGCGTGGGGACTGTCTCTGTACTACCTCATGGGGAACTTGGAGGCGCTCGGCAAATACGACGGTTTGATCGGGCTGAACAGTTTGACGTTGTTTGGCCATGAGATTGGTCAAGGTCAAGGTTTCTTTATGGTCTCTTGGGGGTTGCTCTGGGTGGCAACAGTCGCGCTGACTTTTCTATTGAATTCAAGACCTGGCCGCGCGATCCGCTCTTTGAAAGAAGGGCGACAAATGGCCGAGGCGATGGGCGTTGACACGTTTGGCTACAAGGTCACCATCTTTGTCATCGCAGCGGTGCTGGCCAGTGTGGCGGGATGGCTCATGGCCTACTACCAGCGCGCGGTCAACCCGTCTGCATTCGGCCTAAAGTGGGGCATTGAATATCTGTTCATGGTTGTCGTCGGCGGTGCGGGTAGCCTTTGGGGCGCTTGGTTAGGAGCCGGTGTGGTCCGTGTGCTTGATGAGCAGTTGCAAACCTGGTTGCCCCAGTTGTTGGGTATGAGCGGGAGCTTTGAGAGCATCATTTTTGGTGTGATGCTGGTACTCATGTTGAAGTACCGACCAGATGGATTATGGTCATGGGTGCAGCAGGGGATCGGTAAAACAGAGCGTGTGTGTAACTGGGATGATGCCAAGGCACTTGCACAGCGCCCCAAACCAGCCGTGGGCGACGTGGTGCTAGACGTGCAAAAGATCAGTAAGAATTTTGGCGGGTTGGTGGCGGTGAATGGCATCAGCTTCCAAGTGCGCGCAGGGCAGATTGTTGGGTTAATCGGGCCAAACGGCGCAGGTAAATCGACAACTTTCAACCTCATCACCGGTACGCTCCCGTTGAGCAGCGGGGAGGTGTATTTTGGCGGTCAACCAGTGCACGGTTTGCACGCACGTGATATCGCAAAGCGTGGTTTGATGCGGACTTTCCAGCACGTGAAGATGATTCCTGAGATGAGTGTGCTGGACAACGTCGCCATCGGTGCGCACGCTCGCAGTCAGGGGGAAGTGTTCGGTGCCATTTTGCGGCGTAACCGTAGTGAGGAGAAATCCATCATGGCTGAAGCCGAGCGTCAGCTCAAGCGGGTAGGTTTGGGTGACTGGATGCATGAGCAAGCAGCCAACTTGCCTATGGGACAGCAGCGTTTGATGGAAATCGCGCGTGCGCTGTGTGCTGATCCTACATTGCTATTACTAGATGAACCCGCTGCTGGTTTGCGCTACCTCGAGAAGCAAGAGTTGATACATGTATTGCGACAACTGCAGTCTGAAGGCATGAGTATCTTGCTGGTTGAACACGATATGGACCTGGTCATGGATGTGTGTGAAAGCATCGTGGTGATGGAGTTTGGCACCTACCTCACCCAGGGTAGACCCGACCAAGTGCAAGCAGACCCCAAGGTGCGCGCGGCCTATTTGGGGACGGAGCATTGATCATGGCAGCGCCTATTTTGAAAGTGACCAAGATGCATGCCGGCTTCGGCAAGGCAGAGGTGCTGCACGGTATCAGTCTGGAGATGATGCCGGGTGGCGTCATCACGGTCATTGGTCCCAACGGCGCTGGTAAATCCACCACGCTGAACGCCATCATGGGCCTACTGAAGGCGAATGGTGACGTTGAGTTCAATGGTCAGGCCATCGGCGACACCACGCTGGAGGAGCGGGTGATGCTGGGTATTGCGTTAGTGCCTGAGCGCCGAGAACTCTTCACCACCATGTCAGTTGCTGACAATTTGCTGTTGGGCGGTTATCGCCCCATGAAGCTCGGAGATCGCCAATGGCGCGATGGATTAGATCAGGTTTATAGCCTGTTTCCTAGACTGAAGGAGCGCGAGAAGCAGATGGCAGGGACTTTGTCGGGCGGTGAACGTCAAATGCTGGCAGTTGGGCGCGCCCTGATGGGGCAACCCAAATTACTGATGCTCGATGAGCCCAGCCTGGGCTTGGCACCTCTCGTCGTTAAGGAAATTTTCAGCATCATTGAGCGCCTGCGCGAAAGTGGCGTAAGTATCCTATTGGTTGAGCAAAACGCTCGCGCTGCGTTAGCGGTTGCTGATTACGCCTATGTGCTGGAAACAGGCGACATCAGTTTGCAGGGACCCGCAGGCGAGTTGGCCAAAGATCCCCGGGTTATCGAGACCTACCTAGGCTCGGGCAAGAAAAAGTAAAGCGTCGGCTCACAACAGATCGTAATTTGGTTTTAACTATGCAGTTTTATAGAGATGGTTTTCGCGGCGGTAATCCGGATATCAAACAAGCCGCCCAGAATCGACGCAACCGTGGTCCAAACGAGCCCTTACCTGAAACCGTTGATGTGCTGATTGCAGGCACTGGCCCGGCGGGCTTGTGCTTGGCCGCGCAGTTGGCGCAATTCCCCGAGATCGAAGCTTTGATTGTTGAGCGCATGCCCAGCAACATCATCAAGGGCAAAGCTGACGGCATTAACACCCGATCAATGGAAATGTTCCAAGCCTTTGGCTTTGCAGATAAGGTTAAACGCGAGACCTATTGGGTGAATCAAACGGCATTTTGGATGCCAGACCCTGCTAACCCCGCGCAGATCAAGCGTGTGGGGCGGGTGCAAGACGTGGCCGACGACAGCTCAGAGATGCCGCATATATTGATTAACCAAGCGCGCTTGCACGAGTTGTTTTTGGAGGTCATGAAAAACGCACCCTCGCGGTTGGAACCCGACTATGGGTGGGAGATCTTGAATGTCGTGATTGACCCGACCACCGATGACCATCCCGTCACTGTGACCTTGAGCGATGCCTTGGGCCTGAATTGGGGGGCGACCCGCCAAGTGCGCGCCAACTATGTGGTGGGTTGCGACGGGGCACACTCAGCCGTTCGAAAAGCAATTGGTGGCGAGTTACACGGCGATGCCGCCAACCAGGCGTGGGGGGTGATGGATCTTTTAGCCAACACCGATTTCCCAGACATCCGCCAAAAATGTTTGATTTCCTCGGCGAGCGAGGGCAACTTGTTGCTCTTGCCGCGCGAGGGTGGTTATATCTTCCGTATCTACGTTGAGCTCGATAAGCTCAATGTGGGAGAGCGGGCAGCACAGCGCAAGCTGTCCCAAGTGGACATGTTGGCCGCTGCCAATCGCATCATCAGCCCTTACTCGATCGACGTGAAAGAGGTTGTTTGGTGGTCGATTTATGACATTGGGCACAGCATCACCGATAAGTTCGATGATGTCCCAGAGGGTGTTGACCGTAACCCCCGAGTTTTCACAGCAGGCGACGCTTGCCATACCCATTCGCCTAAGGCTGGCCAAGGCATGAACGTTTCCATGCAAGACACATTCAACTTGGGGTGGAAGTTGGTGCATGTGCTGCAGGGCCGCGCCGACGCGAAGCTGCTTCGCAGCTATTCAAAGGAACGCTTTACCGAGGCGAAGCGGTTGGTTGAGACCGATCATAAGTGGGCACGCGTGATGTCCGCTCCCACAACGCAGGCCGAGCGAGAGGGACGAGAGGAGCCTCGCATCATCCGCCAGTTCAAAGATAATTTGGAATTCACTGGCGGCAATGCCGTTCACTACGATGCGTCCAACTTGTTCGCAGCCGATGCTTACCAAGCGCTGGCTGTCGGGGAGGTGGTTGGGCGTCGTTTCCACTCGGCGCCAGTGGTGCGCGTGGCTGATGCCAAGCAAATGCAGTTAGGCCACGTGGCGCAAGCCGATGCCCGTTGGCGGCTGTATGTGTTTGCCGGTCATGGCGACAGCGCGGAGCGTGGCGCCCCCGTTCACACCCTGGTGGACTGGCTGGCCACTGCCGCCGATTCACCCGTTGTTAGGCACACGCGGCCCGGCGAAGACATCGACGCCGTAATCGATGTGCGCGTGGTTTTCCAGCAGACCTTTTATCAATTGGCTTATGAAAAAATGCCCGATTTGCTGCACCCTAAAACCGGCAAACTGGGTTTGCAAGACCATGAAAAGGTTTTTTGCGTCGACCACAAAGGGGGCGGGGACATCTTTGACATGCGTGGCATTGACCGTGCGCAGGGATGCATGGTTGCGGTTCGCCCAGATCAGTACGTGGCCCATGTGTTGCCGTTGGATGGCCACGCGGCGCTGTCGCGGTTTTTTGCTGGTATTTTGAATAGCGGCCGCTGATTCACTCGCGTTGGTAAATCTTCATCAATAACCGGTGTAATTTGGCGAGTTCTGCTTTGGTCAGGTGTCCCGCAGCTTCGTTTTCCGATGTGGCAGCAACTGCCTCAGCCTCTTTCATTAAGGTCAAACCGGTGGGTGTGAGTGAAAGGCCAACTGCGCGGCCATCGGTTGGATGAGGGGTGCGTTTGATAAGGCGGCGTTTCTCAAATGTGCGCAGAAAAACGACCATATTAGGGGGTAGCAGGTTCAGTGCCGAGCACATCTGTCGCGAGGTGACACCTGGGTTGTGATGTATCACTGATAGCACCGAGAAATCGACGGGGCTCAATTCGAAACGGGCCATATTCTCGGTGAACCGCCCGATGATGGTCAGCGCAGCGCGTCGGGCGTTGTAGCCAATCAATGATTCGAGTGTGCTGAGATCTAGTGAGTCACTCATGGCGAGGAAAGCTGGGTGCGGATGATAACCAATCGCATATTAAACTCCGGTAAAACCCAATATTTTAAAGCCTTGCCTGGCCCAGCCCACCGGGGGGCATTGGTGTCAACAGTCGCACAGATTCTGCTCCATGCCCACCCCATAAGGGCGAGGTGTGTGAGACGCAGGTAGTCGCCCGCGATTGCACTCAGGGTTGCAATGCCACTGGGCTTTTTAGACACCGCGATCGCCTCCGTTGTGATGGTGCGCAACTGATTGAATTGGGTGATCACTTGTGAGCCAAAAGCCTCTGTACCGTCGATATCATGGATAAGCCGGTCGCACAGTTGATCGAGATTCCCGCCGCCGTCAGCAAGTACCTTGCGCATCAGCAAGTCCAGTGCCTGAATTTCATTGGTACCTTCGTAGATCATCGCAATGCGCGCATCTCTGACGTGTTGCTCAATACCCCATTCACGCACATAGCCGTGGCCGCCGAAGACCTGCATGCAATCGCTCGTACCATGAAAGCCCTGATCTGTGCAGGCTGACTTCAAGATGGGGGTCACCAGCGCGCACCAGCGGTCGGCCGCCTCGCGCTGGTCGGCGTCGGGGTGGTGCTTGGCGATGTCCAGGGCCAGGCTGGTCTCATAAGCCAACACCCGCGAGGTATCTATCCAGACGCGCTGCGTATTCAAAATGCGCTCAATGGCAGGGTGCTCAATGATCAGATCGGGCCCCTGGTTATTCTTGCTTGCCTGACTTTGTGTTGGCTGTGCCGTTGGCGCGCGCATCTGTCGCCGCTCGTGAGCATACGCATTTGCCTTTTGCCATGCCGCATCTAACAAGCCGACGCCCTGCAATGCAACATGCAGTCGGGCTGCGTTCATCATGATGAACATTGCATTGAGGCCCCTGTTGGCTTCGCCGACCATCCAGCCTATCGCGTCATCAAATCGCATCACACAGGTCGGGCTAGCGTGAATGCCCATCTTTTCCTCGATCCGGTCGCAGTAGACAGCGCTACGCGTACCATCCTCGTAATGCTTGGGAACCAGAAAAAGTGACAGCCCCTTTGGTCCTGGCGGCGCATCGGGCAAACGGGCAAGCACCAAGTGCACGATGTTTTCGGTAAGGTCATGCTCGCCGCCCGAAATGAAGATCTTGGTTCCTCTGATACGAAATTCGCCACCAGCGATCGGGTACGCTTTGGTATTCACGCGCCCCAAGTCACTACCAGCGTGTTGCTCGGTTAGGCACATGGTGGCCAACCATTCGCCCGTACCAATTTTGCCGAGGTATGCCGCTTTGAGCTCGTCATTGGCGTGGTGTTTAATGCACTCATAGGCCCCGTGTAATAGCCCGGGTGCCATCGTCCAGCCATGATTGGCGGCCGATAACCACTCATACAAGATGCTGTCAAGGATCGCGGGCAGTCCCTGTCCACCATCCACTGTATCGGTTGTCAGTGACGCCCACCCCGCCCTCCAAAACGCCTGATAAGTCGTGGCAAATCCTTCGGGCATCGTTACCTGACCCTCATTGAAGTGCGCGCCTTCAGCGTCACCTATTCTGTTGAGAGGTGCAACTTCGTCACTGATAAATTTCCCAACCTCTTCGAAGATTTGCGTTATCAAATCAGTATCGACTTCTTGAAAAGTGGGTAACTCGGCCAATCGTTTTGACGCGTGTAAAACGGCCTCTAAGATGAAGATAGCCTCTTCGGTGTGGGGTTTGTAATTCATCTGAAATCGGGTGTCATGCTTACCTTCAGCGTGGCGCCATGCGCAGGGCGCCGTCGAGTCTGATGACTTCACCGTTGAGGTGGTCATTGCCGACAATATGGCAGGCTAACTGGGCGAATTCCGATGGCTTTCCCAGTCGCGCTGGAAACGGTATCGAGGCGGCGAGGGATTGCTGAACAGGCTCGGGCAGAGTGGCCATCAAGGGCGTTGCAAACAAGCCGGGGGCAATCGTGCAGACTCGGATACCGTGTTGTGCCAAGTCGCGCGCCATAGGCAAGGTCATGCTGACCAATCCACCTTTTGAGGCGCTGTAGGCTTGCTGTCCTACTTGACCATCAAATGCGGCCACTGATGCAGTGAATACCAGTACACCGCGTTGGCCGTCCTCACAAGGCGACAACTTTGCGCAAGTCGCAGCAAACAAGCGGCTGATGTTATAAGACCCAAGCAGATTGACATTGATAACGCGCGCAAAGTCATCCAGGGGGGCCGCATTGCCGTCTTTACCAACGATGCGTTTGGCCGTGCCGATGCCGGCGATATTCATGAGAATTCTCGAAGGTCCGTGTGCTTCGGTTGCAGCGGCCAGCGCCGCCTCGACACTCGCGGTATCGGTGATGTCGCAGGAGCAGGCGATGCCACCGATGTCGGCAGCGACCTCTTTAGCCTGGGCCAAATTAACATCAAGAACCGCGACTTTTGCGCCCAAGCGTGCGAGTTCACGTGCTGTTGCCTCCCCTAATCCCGATGCGCCGCCGGTAACGAGCGCGGCCTGTCCTTGGATGTGCATATAGATTCCTATGGTCTCAGTTGGGTCGAATGAGGTGGGCCGCTGTGCCGTTATAGAGGGCTTGCACCAGATCGTCGCGGTGTTTCAGTACAGCGCGCTGGTTAATTGAGCCCTTATCGGTGACTTCGCCTTTGTCGATCGACGGGGGCTCGCTAAGCAAAACGGCGCGGGCGATACGGGTGGTACTGCCCGTTGCAGCTACTGCCAGTTGGTTGATCAACCGTTGAAAGTACGCCTGAACTGGCGCACTGGTGAGAACGTCGGCGAGCGATGTCGATGCGTCCAGCTGCGCTAATGCGCGAATACTTGCGGTGGGCAATATCAGGGCGCCGACTTCATCGCGATTCAATCCGGTGACAACCACATCCTGTACGTAGGGCGCACCAGCCGCAATGACCCGCGCGCGCAATGGGCCTACACTCACAAAGGAGCCGGTGGTGAGTTTGAAGTCTTCAGCGATTCGCCCATCGAACTTCAAGCCCTTATGGACGTCATGCGCATCGATCCATTGAACCGCGTCACCGGAGCGGAAGTATCCCTCCTCATCAAAACTGGCGGCTGTTTCGTCGGCAGCGCGCCAGTAACCGACCGTGATGTTGGGGCCTTTGTAGCGGACTTCAATTTTGTCCTCATCGGGCACCAATTTAACCGTGATGCCAGGAGCGGGAATACCCAGATCTCCTGCTGCCACATTCGGACTGGTGACAAAGAGGGCGAAGGGGCCAGATTCGGTCATGCCCAGTCCCGTCGTCATGGCGATGCGTTCGCCTAATTCAGCTTCCTCGCTCTCGTACAAACGATCCCAAACCGGTTGCGGTAGCGCTGCACCGGCGTAGAAAAACATCTGCACGCGGCTCAGCAGATTTTTACGCAACGCGGCATCTGCTTTCATGGCGTTGGCAATCTGCTCAAAGCCGGTCGGGACATTGAAGTAAACGGTGGGCGCGATCTCACGGAGATTGCGTAATGTCTCTTTTATAAGCGCAGGCGTTGGCTTGCCATCATCGATGAACATCGTGCCGCCGTTGTATATCACCATGCCAAAGTTGTGGTTGCCGCCAAACGTGTGATTCCAGGGCAACCAATCAATCAGGACCGGCGGCACCTGCGTAAGGACCGGCATGGATTGACACATTTGCTGTTGGTTCGCACACCACATCCCCTGTGTGTTGATCACGGCTTTCGGGAGTTTAGTCGAGCCCGAGGTGAATAAAAATTTTGCTACGGTATCAGCAGTCACGGTTTCCATGCGCGCTTGCACTTGAGCGGTGACGGGGGTACTACACAAGGCTCCGAACGTGGTACAGGGACGGTTATCGAGCGCGCCGTGCGTCAGTACCACTTCCATTTCTGGGTTCAATGCACTTGAGATCGCCTTGCCGTATCGGGTGACATCTGCGGCAAATACCAATCCGGGCGTTATGGTCTGGGCGATGTGGCGTAGCTTCTCGAAATCTTGGCTAATGGTTGAATAGGCGGGTGATGCTGGGCAAAAGGGGACGCCCGCCATCAGGCAGCCCAGTGCAAGCAGGGCGTGCTCGAGGTCATTTTCGGAGAGGATGAGTACGGGTTTGTCAGCACTCAACCCCCGGTTGATGAGGCCTTGAGCGATGTGTTGTGCCGTTTCATAAGCCTGTTTGTAGCTGATGTGGCGCCAGTCACCAAAGGAGCCATCATCGTTTTTCTCACGGCGTGCGAAGAGTGTTTTCTCGGGCGACCGCTCCGCCCATTGGATCAGGCGATCCGTCAAGCGTATGGGGTAGGGTGCCAGGGGCTGTGACGCTGTCATGTAAATGACCCCGTTGGCCTCGCGCCGCACGTCCACTTGGGTGACGCCAAATTCAAGTTTACGGAATTTTGCTGTGTGCATGGTAAGTACCGCCCTCGTTTATTGTTTGCTGACCTTAGCGACCCGTCCCTCTAAGAAGTCGCGCATACGTTGTTTAGCCTCTGGGGCTGCTTGTGCGATCGCCGCCATCATGGACTCGGTGATAAAGCCTTGGTCGGCGGGCTGTTCTGCAATGCGTGGGAGTACGTGGGTGAGCGCGTAGTTGGTCAGTGGCGCATTGGTTGCGATGCGTTGCGCTAATTGCATAGCTTTTTCGAACGCAGTGCCGGTCGGTACCAGGTATTGCGCAAAGCCAGCGCGCTCGCCATCAATCGCGTTGTAAACCCGCCCAGTCAGCATCATGTCGGTCATGCGCGGCACACCGATTAGACGAGGAATCCGCACTGAGCCCCCGCCGCCCACGAAAATACCACGTGTGCCTTCGGGCAGGGCAAAAAAAGCGGACTCGTCAGCGACGCGGATGTGACACGCACTGGCCAGCTCAAGTCCGCCGCCCACGACAGCGCCATGCAGTGCAGCGACGACTGGAACCGGACCGTATTGGATTCGTTCGAGCGCGCTATGCCATGAGCGTGAGTGATACATGCCTTCGCCTGCATCACGCTCTTTCAAGTCGCTGAGGTCGAGACCTGCGCAGAAGTGTTCCCCCGAACCATTGATGACGGCAGCGCTCGCACTGGGTGGTAAGTTTTCGAACAAGTGGCGCAGAGAGGCGATCAATGCGTCGTTCAGCGCGTTGCGTTTGCTGGCACGGGTCAGCGTGATTACCGCGATGTCATTGCGCATTTCAAATGTGATGTCAGGGTTATTTTGCATAGTACTTGTAGGGATTGCGTGTGAATTTTGATCATATTATAGTTATTTTTAATAACTAAAAAATGCGGAATTACCCTAGG
>TARA_B110000503_G_scaffold43983_2_pt1 | contig 17024 bp, 16 predicted proteins | sample TARA_B110000503 | Tara Oceans TARA_B110000503 (sample SAMEA4397472) | marine metagenome | biome: Polar Biome; feature: [SRF] surface water layer (ENVO:00010504); material: water (ENVO:00002006), including particulate matter (ENVO:01000060) such as... | depth 5 m | reverse complement strand
ACATAATTTAATTTTCTGATTTCTTGTTTTTCAATATCATTCTGATAGCCACCAGACTCAATTAAAATAGCAGAAGTCCCCCACTTTTGAATATTATCGCCAAAAGCTCTTGGCTCAAAATCATCATTGTAACGCCCTACTTGACCTGGAGCAAAATCTTGTACTAGTTCATTCATAAAAACAATTACTCTCATAGCGTTTCCCCTCACTTCATTAATATCTTTTTCATAGTTATAAGCAGGAGCTAAATAAGATATGGTTGCTGGTTTGGCAGTTCTTTCCGTATTGTAATACCTACTCTGATCATGAAGATTAAAGCCAAAATTTGCAGATAAACTATCTCTAACCCTTTTAAGCGTTTGCCCTTCGGGCGATGCTAAATCTAAGGCATCTCTATTAATATCTATTCCTAGCGTGTTTCTTCTTGTAAATAACGCAGCACCATCCGGATTAAGCATGGGTAAAAAATGAAGATTTAGTTTTTTAAGCAACAGATCTCTGGTTGGGTTAGCAGTGGGAGAAGTAAAAAAGCGCAAGATGTCAAAAATAGCCTGAGTAGCGGTGGACTCGTCTCCATGCATTTGTGACCAAAGAAAAATAGATGTCTTTCCTGTTCCTAAACTAAGCAAATTAAGGCTCCTACCATCTATAGAGCTTCCTACCTGTCTAATAGCAACTCCTGGCTTGTTTTTTAAGGTTTTAATGAGCGGCGTAATATCTTCGTGTTTTATTCTACGCATGTTTAAACTAGGTTCTTTATATTGCTCATATTGGCTTACTAACTGGCTAGTTAACTCAGACTTTTGTGCGTGAATTTGACAACCCAGACAGGAAAATATAATAAGATATACTGTTTTTTTTAGCAATGACATATTTAATTGTTTTGTCTTGGGTTTTGTTTAAATTTTAATTTTTTTGTAGCCTTTCTAATTTTTAACATGAATAATTCTCCAGGGTCAGTTTTAGACGTTCTATACCCACTGTCTATTTCTTTCCATAAAGGATGATTTTCAAAAAGAGTGTATTCATAATGGCCTATAAGATAGTCTATTGAATACCTTTTTTTTAAGTATTTAATTAAACCTATGTTGGCATTTAATTGCGCTTTAGTTAAAGGCGTTTCTTCAGTACCTCCAACATTTTCTATTCCTATAGCTGTATGATTAAGTCCAATAACATGTCTGGCCATATGTGTTTCCGGCATGAGCCTGTAAATAGTACCATCTCTATCAATTAAAAACTGAGATGACACATTTAAACCACTCTGACTCACTAGTTCTGGTCTCCAGTTGGGAAGTGAATCTGGATAAAACACTTCAAATGACTCTTTTAAGGTTGGAATAGCGGTCCAATGCACAACAACCATTTTAGGCCTTATAGTGATGTTATCTTGATTTATACCATATCTTTTTTGAAGATATTCTTTGGTGAGATCTATTCTTGAATCATTAAAACTAATAGGCTTGTTTACAATAGGGAGTGTAATGGCGCATGAGGTTAATAAAATTAAAGAAAGACTTAAAAGCAGAAATCTCATAGAGGATGATTTTAACTGTCATAAATCTACAAATAATAGATAGTATTGTAAGAAAATGATCTCTATAAAAAAATTAAAATGAGTAATAAAATAAGATAATTTGTATTTTTGTACAGCTATGAAAGAAGAAAAAAAACCAGATGCTGTAGTATTTGACGCTAAAACTCAGACCTATAATGCAAGTTTACTGCCTTACGCTACTGGTGTAGGAGCTCCCCAAATCGCACCTCCAGATGTTAGCAGTTGGAAAAATACCCAAGTTCAGGCTGCTAATCATGAGTTTAAAGCACAATTTAATGCCCTGAGAGAACAGTATGATAAAATGATGCTGTCCTATGCTTTTAACAGTAAAATTTACAACGCTAAGTTTAACTTTGAACCCATTATTGGGGAGACATATTATCTATACTTAGACAAAAATGGAAATGATTTTTTATCTTTAATATCACCAACACAATGTTCTTTTAACTACAGTGCAACTTGTACCTTAGGTCCAGATAAAATGTGGATTAAAAGAGAGGTATCTGAATAATATAAATACCTTTATAATTATAATTTCAGTGCTATGAAATGGTTTAAAAGAATTTTAGTAGTAGCGGCCGTCGCTATAACTGCTGCCCTTTATATAAATTACCCAAAGCTTACTCTAATATCCGGGTACAGTGCTAAATATATGGGGTCATCCGTATTTATCGCCAACCACAAACAGAAGTATATAGAGAAAAATGATAGTTTTATTCCCAATATAAAGTTTGCCTCAAATGTGATTAATGATCCTTTGAAAACAGTATCGGCGAGTGTTTTTGGTTTTCAAAAACGCGAAGCTATATTCAAAAAAGGGCTAGGAGTTATTTTACTTCCAATTGGAGTAAAAGAAGCAGATTTAGGTCCTTTTCTTGTGCCTAATAGGTTGTCTACACCTACAGAAAAACCTTATCCTAAAGGAGATAAGGCACCCATAGACACCTTAATGTCTGGAGTAAATTACGCCCAGATTGAGAAATCTTTAGACCTTGTTTTTAGCGATCCAATGGTTCAGAAAACAAGAACTGCGCTTATTTTGTATAAAGGACAACTTCTAGGAGAGCGCTATATAGATGGTTTTAGTTCAGAAACACCTATTTTAGGTTGGTCTATGACCAAAAGTGTTATAGCTACTCTCTATGGAATTCTTGAGTATCGGGGTGTTTTAAAAGTATCTGATTCTGTAAAATTAACACATTGGAAAGGAGATAAGAGAGCTTCTATTACTATAAATGACCTACTGCGAATGCAAAGTGGTTTGGCATTTGAAGAAAATTATGATGATATTTCAGATGTCACTAAAATGTTGTTTAATGCCTCTGATATGGGACAAATTGCTATTGACAGGCCTAGTATTGCTGTTCCTGGCGTACTTTGGTCCTACTCTTCTGGGACTACTAACATTTTATCTAAATATCTCAATGCCTTTTCAGAGGACAAACAGGCATATTTAAATTTTCCATATGCATCATTAATTGACAGAATTGGCATGCATTCTATGATTTTAGAAACAGATATGACTCAAAACTTTGTTGGTTCCTCATATGGATGGGCTAGTACAAGAGACTGGGCTAAATTTGGGCAATTGTATTTAAATGAAGGTATTTGGGAAGGAGACAGACTTTTTGACCCCCAATGGATACAATATATTACCACCCCAACTAAGGCTTCAGAGGGGGAATACGGCGCACACTTTTGGCTAAATGCCTCTGGTTTATTAAAAGATGTTCCTAGGGATATGTACAGCGCCAACGGCCATGACGGGCAGCACGTATATATCATTCCATCTAAGGATTTAGTGATTGTTAGAACTGGCTTGGAAGAAAACCCAAATTATAGGGCTAATGATTTTATAGCAGCTGTAATAGCTGCTATTGATCAAAATAGTTTTTAGTTAATTTTTATAATGTATTTAAATATATACGCTAAGAGGCTAAAAGGCAATGAGTATTTAAATTACACTACATTAAATAGGGAATATTAACCCCTAAGAAATCCAGCCGTTTTTATTAAAATTAGGCTTGCGCTTTTCTAAAAAGGCGTTTCTTCCCTCCTTAGCTTCCTCTGTCATATAGGCCAATCTAGTGGCTTCTCCAGCAAACACCTGCTGGCCCACCATACCATCATCTGTGAGGTTCATAGCAAACTTGAGCATTTTTATACTCATAGGTGATTTTTCTAGAATTTCTTGTGCCCACTCATAGGCTGTATTTTCTAAATCACAATGTGGAATCACAGCATTTACCATGCCCATTTCTAAAGCCTCTTGTGCCGTGTAGTTCCTGCCCAAGAAAAATATTTCTCTAGCCTTTTTCTGTCCTACCATTTTAGCTAAATAAGCAGATCCATAACCACCGTCAAAACTAGTTACATCTGCGTCTGTTTGCTTAAAAATTGCGTGTTCCATGCTGGCTATGGTTAAATCACAAACCACATGCAAGCTGTGCCCCCCTCCTACAGCCCATCCAGGAACCACTGCGATTACTACTTTTGGCATAAAGCGAATGAGTCTTTGAACTTCTAATATGTTTAAGCGCTGCAAGCCGTCCTCTCCTACGTAGCCCTTTTGACCTCTAGCGTTTTGATCTCCACCGCTACAAAATGAAAAGACACCGTCTTTTGGAGAAGGTCCCTCACCGCTTAGTAAAACAACCCCAATAGAGGGGTCTTCTTGTGCGTCGTAGAATGCTTGATATAGCTCAGAAGTGGTTTTTGGCCTAAAGGCATTCCTAACTTCTGGCCTGTTAAAGGCTATTCTAGCTACTCCATTAGATTTTTTATATGTGATGTCTTCAAATTTTTTGACTTCTTTCCAAACTATAGGGTCCATATCAAGATTTTTTAAGCAAGTTAATGATTCTTATTTTTTTCTGTAATCCAAAGTGATAAAAATTTAGAAGCTTGAAAAGCTTGCTGTGAGAGCATATTACCAATAAAATTCTTAGTCCTGTGGTTTTCTAAAGTGGCTAATAAGATTTTAATAGTTTCTAAAAAAGTATTTCTATGCAGCTCTTTGGAGAAGAAATTATTTATATATGTATAACCGAGCTGTCTTTTCTCTTCCCATAAATTTTTATCCTGGTAGAGTTGTATGGCTTTTTGAGCAAAAGCCGATGCCTCTTGAGTGATCAGTCCAGGCCAAAATTCATTATACTGCATGCCCTCTGCTCCTATAGGTGTTGTAATATTGGGAACTCCATGCCTAAATCCTTCCAAAATTTTGCCTTTTATCCCTGCGCCAAACCTAAGAGGTGCCAAGTTTACACGAGCTTTTTCCATGGCATTAGCTACCTTGGGTATCTGTCCTTTTATATAAAAACCTTTTTTTGGATGGTGTAATTGTAAAATTTGTTTTGGCAAATAGGCACCATAGATTTCTACAGTTGCCTGTGGAAGAGTTTTTAAAATTTCAGGCCAAATACTTTCATAAAGCCATTTAATAGCGTCTATATTTGGTTTATGGAAGCCATTACCAATAAATACATAGCCACTTCTTTGTTCAAAAGAAGCCTGTACTTCTTGAACTTCTTTAGTAATATGCTCATAGGTAATAGGCAAGAGGTATAGTAAAAAAGATGGGACAGTAAAATTAGTAATGAGCTGTTCATATTCAAATGAAGAGACTATTAAGCTTAGATCAGACCTAAAAATACTGGCCAGTTCTCTTTTACTCAGCTCCAGGTTCATCCAAGAGGATAAGTTGAAATCACTTTCATTTTTTGAAGCATTTTCTCTTGCGCTTCTTAGAGAATGTAGGTCTTCTGTATCTAAAATTCTAAGCGCATTGGGTATTAATTCTCTGACCCGCCAGCCAAATTGTTCTTCAGAAATAAAGCGATCAAATAACACAATTTCTGGAGAAAGGTTTCTAACATAGTGATCAAAAGAGCTGCTGTTTAGCAGTATTCTCTCTGTAGTGAAGTCTAGCTCTTGTATAGCTGTTCTCAATTTTTCATCTGTGCTTGTAGCCGCAATATAAATCTGATATCCGTCAGATTTAAAAAATTCTAATACTCCCAAAAGTCTTGTCCCAGCTGCTGTAGCATTTGCTTCTGGCCAAACCGTACTAATACAAAGAAGTTTTTTCTGCATTACAGCTTTTATTTATTAAACTTTTCAGGATTTCAAAATTTGATACAAGACTCCATTTTGAGTTTAATTGTGAGCTAAGTTTTAAGAGTGTTTTTTTAGTTTAGATATGGTCTAGATTTGAAACTTAGTTAAAAGTTAATTTTTAAATTGAAAATTAACTTTTATTGGCAAACATCTGAGAAAGCTTTAGCCTTAATTTTCTCTCGTAATCTTCTTCTAGCCACTCTTTATAGTTTTTAGTATTATTCATTATACAATAAGAATAGAGTCTAATTCTGTAGGCAATTTCCTCTTTTAAAAGCTTGGCGAGAATTCTAGCCTCAAAAACGTCTTCACTATTCTCAAAACAAATAATAGCGTGTTGCTCTATACTTCTATCTAATACTTCTTTAGATTTTAATCCCTGATTAAAAATTTCCTTATAAACTGCCTTTACGTCAAAGCTTAAATTTGAAGATTTTTTAAATTTTAGCCTTAAAACATAGGGCATGTCATAGACAAAATCCCTTTCTATATCCTCGTCATTTTTAATATTTTCTAGATAAAAGTCTGGAAAATGAAATATTTCTTGCCAGTCTATTGGAGCGTCCCAAGGGCCAAAACGAGCTATATTGTTTCCCATATCTATCACATTAAACATTTCTTTGTTTTCTAAAAATCTAGACCCTCTTCCTATCATTTGAAAATACAGAGTAAGAGACCTAGTGGCTCTATTTAGTATAATGGTTTCTACAGAAGGCTCATCAAAACCTGTGGTGAGAATACTCACAGAAGTTAAAATAGCACTGGGTGTATTAGAAAACCAATCTAAAATTTCTTTACGTTCTACAGCACTGTTTTTATTGTCTAAATGCCTAATGTCGTGACCTGCCTTTTTAAAGGTTTCATACACGTATTTTGAGGTATTAATACCATTGTTAAAAATAAGGGTTTTTGTACCTAAAGCTATTTCTTCATAGGCCTCTAAAAGCTGAGATAACATAGAGTGATTGCCGTAAAAAGCATCTGAAGATTTTACAGTGTAATCTCCATTAATTCCCAGTTTTAGAGTTTTTAAACTCACATTCTTATTGTAAAGATCTGCCTTAGCTAAAAACTTTTGATCTATTAAAGAAGTGATGGACTCTCCTACAATGAGCTTTTTGTAGTGGTCTTTCATAGGCAGTTTTATGTTAGAACTCAAAGGTGTAGCAGTCACTCCAAGAATAACAGCATGTTTAAAGAACTTCATGAGTTTTCTAAAAGAATTGTAGTGGGCTTCATCTATGATAACAAGTCCTATGTCATCTAAACTCACTTTTTCTTCTTGGAGCCTATTATTTAGGGTTTCTACCATGGCCACAAAGCAGCTAAAATCTTCTTGGTCTTCTAAAGACTTTACATCTGAGTTAATAATCTTATTGTGCACTCCAAAACCAGCTAACATTTTTGAGGTCTGAGTACTGAGCTCAATTCTGTGAGTAAGTACCACTACTTTTTTTCCTTTAGTGGCTATATATCTTTTTGCAATCTCAGAAAACACTACTGTTTTACCTCCCCCTGTAGGTAGCTGATACAACAAGTTAATATCTTCTGGTGCCTCGTTGAGATAATCAAAAATGGCATCTAAATCATTTTGTTGGTAATCGTATAATGTCTTTTCAGAAAATTTAGTCAAAACGGCCAAAGAGCAGTGATTTATAGGTTTTAATAACTTAAGATTTTAGGATTCTTCCCAAAAAATGAAACATACAAAATTAACAGATTTTTACCGCTGATAAAAACATTACGTTAAAAAGATTTTTATTAATATCCCTTCTCTGTATTTACTTGATTCAAAAGGGGTTGACCATTTATTAATGCGTTATAATTGGCTAAAATCTGAGGAACTACAGACTCTGGGCTTGAAATACTAGCACAATGAGGGGTTATATGTACTTTTGGATGCTTCCAAAAGACGTGCTCTTTGTCTAGTGGCTCATGATGAAACACATCTATGGCTGCACCGGAAAGCTGTCCACTATTTAAGGCCTTAAGAAGGTCTGTTTCTAATAAATGTGGTCCTCTAGCTACATGAATTAAAAAAGCGCCTTTAGGAAGTGCAGAAAAGGTAGCAATATTAAGTATTCCCTCAGTTGTTGGGGTTAACGGTAAAAGACAAATTAAAATATTTGAACGGCTTAAAAATGTGTTCAAATGATCCTTATCATAGGACTTCACTCCTGAAATGTTTTTTTTAGTCACAGACCAGCCTTGCACCTTAAAACCTTGTCTTTCTAATGCGCTTGCGGCTCCAGCACCTAAAACACCTAAACCCATTACACCAATTGTCACATCTTTTTTTCTCAAATAAGGTTGTTGTGACCATAGAGTGTCATGCTGCTTCACCTTATAGTCATAAAGTCCTTTTAAATGTGCGTACACCTGAGCAGTCACAAACTCTTCCATATCTGTAATAAGCATAGGGTCTACTACTCTAGTCATAGGAATAGATGTGCAATATGAAGAATCTTCAAAAATAAAATCAACACCAGCTCCCATAGAAGCCACACATTTAAGGTTTGGATACTGAGATAGATGTCCATGAGCTTGTTTCCAAACTAAGGCCATTGTAATAGACTCTTTATCATGTGGTTCTCTAAAATCTACCACCTTAACTGAGCTGTCTATGACTTTAAAAGCTGCCAACCATTCAGGCATTTTATCATCTTGCCTTATTATTAAAATACCCATCTATATCATTTATTAAGGACCTGTAGCGAAAAGACACAATTTTCAAATTACAAATGGTAAGTTAACCACTTAGGTTTTAACTCACTCACTATCAACTATTTTTCAATTAAATGCTAATTTACTAATTACTTGTTAATAACTGATATTTCAAATATTAAGAGAGATCCTATTAAATTAAAGAGAAAGTCAATTAATCATCTATCATATTTATGCACTTCTCAAAATCATAAGCATTAGGCCAAGCCTGACTGGTCTCGTATATCTTTAAAATATCTAATTTAAATTCTGAAACTAATTGATGATAATTTACATATTGGACTGCTTGTTTGTAAGAACTTAAAAAACTTTTAAAAAAAGCTAAACCCTGAGGTTTGTCCTCACTAAAAGTATACATAAGACCCAGATTAAACCACATAAATGAAGCAATTAGCTCAGGAGCTACTCCTAAGGTTCCAAAGTGCTTAATATACTTTTGTGCCATAGACCTTCTTGCCTTTGGATGTTTTCTTTTAAGGGGGAAATACTCATTGGCTATCTTCACCCTAGCCTGTTCTATTATTTTCTCTTCATTGGGGTTAAATACAAAGTTAAAATAGGTCTTTACCTCTGGGAATTTCTCATAAAGCTCTGTCACCAGTAAAGAAATATGGTCTTTATTTAAAGAGTTTAAATGTTTTTCTAAGGCACGTTTACTCATAATTAAGTCAATATTTTAGTCTGTTTTGTGTGTCACTAATAACTTTGAAGAAACGACACTACTCAGAACTTCTGACTTTCTGTGTAAATAAGAAATAGTCATACTCTGATCAAAGGACTCTTTATGCAATACACTAATAAGTGTACCAAGTTCCAGTGCTTTGCTATTTAGAAAGTTGAGAAGTGCTTCAGAAGAGGGGTTTACTGCAGAAAGAATAACCTCGTCATTTTCTTTGCAATTTTTGAGTGCAATATATTTTTGCTCCTTAACCCTTCCATCTAAATCTGGGATTGGGGAACCGTGAGGATCTGACTGTGGATAATTTAATATTTCATCCATTCTGTCAAATAAAATAGGCGATTGAATGTGCTCTACTTGTTTTGCAATTTGGTGTACCTCTTCCCAACCAAAGCCCATTTTTTCTACTAAGAACATTTCAGTGAGCCTGTGTTTTCTCACAATTAATGCGGCTTTTTTTTGTCCAATAACTGTTAATCTCAAAGGTTTATAGCTAGTGTATTCTACCAATCCTTTTTCTGCTAATTTTTTAACCATTCCAGTTACGGTAGGCATTTTAATTTCTAGCATTTTACTAATATCATTTACAGTGGCTGCCCCCTTTTTATCTATCAGAGAGTAAAGTGCCTTTAAATAGTTCTCTTCTGTTTGTGATATCATAAATGCTAATTTATCATTAAATAAAACTATCTCTTTAAAATATTGATATTTTTTTGTTAGGTTTAACTAACTTTTTAATTAAACTTGTCTAAATTTTAAAGTTTCTTATGTTTCCAATCGCCTCAAATTAATTGTAATGTCTGAAATACAGGAGACATAGTTTCTAAAGGAGTTTCATTAGATATTGATCTTATTTTTCCTAATGGTATTAAATTACTGGCTGGCGTAACAGCCATGGATGTATAGTGTTGAAAACAACATAAGAGAACGACAGTTGTTTACAGAAAAACTCACTGCCACTTGGAATTTGGGATATACATTTAAAAATCTAGGAATAAATATAGAAGATCCTTTTGATAAAAATGTAACATTTGACAATAATGGTCAAGCCATGGCAACGCCAGACAATCCTTACGGACTTACCTTTGACCCTACTTATCTATTTGGACCCAATCAAGGATTTAGAATGTTTTTAGGATATAGATATCAAATTTTATACAAAACTTAAAGTTTTCATAAAAGGAAGGGGCTAAATAGCCAAAATTTTGGATAAAAGTAGATAAATCCGTAATATGGGCTTTAGTTGAAATTAGAAATAAAAATTCCTAAATGAGGCAGTTAAAGATTGTTAAACAAGTTACCAATCGGGAGTCAAAATCCTTAGATAAATATTTACAGGACATTAGTAAAATAGACTTAATTAATGCCCAAGAAGAGGTAGAATTGGCTCAGAAAATTAGGGATGGAGACCAGCAAGCCTTAGAAAAGTTAACAACAGCTAACCTTAGGTTTGTAGTCTCTGTTGCTAAACAATACCAAAATCAAGGACTTACACTACCAGACCTTATAAATGAAGGTAATTTAGGTCTTGTAAAAGCTGCTAAAAGATTTGATGAAACCAGAGGTTTTAAGTTTATCTCCTACGCTGTATGGTGGATACGCCAGGCCATATTACAAGCATTGGCAGAACAAGCTAGAATTGTAAGATTACCACTAAATAAAATTGGGTCTATAAACAAAATAAATAAAGCCTTCTCCTATTTGGAGCAAGCACACCAAAGACCACCATCTCCAGAAGAAATTGCTGTAGAGTTAGAAATGACTGTCAGTGAAGTAAAACAATCACTAAAAAATTCAGGAAGGCACTTATCTATGGACGCCCCACTAATAGACGGTGAAAGTTCAAGCCTCTATGATGTTTTAGACTACGGCGAATCTCCTAGGCCAGACCACGCATTAATGCAAAGTTCTCTACACACAGAAATTACCAGAGCTTTAGATACTTTGTCTCCTAGAGAAGCAGACGTAATAAAATTATTTTATGGCATTGGAGAACAACCCCCTATGACATTAGCAGAAATAGGACTTACCTTTGACCTCACTAGAGAAAGAGTAAGACAAATTAGAGAAAAAGCCATTAGAAAACTCAGGCATAACTCAAAAAATAAACTACTAAAAACTTATTTAGGCTAAACTATTCATTTTGAATAGTTTATTGTTTTTTCCATATTTGTTTTAATAACTTAACCAATTACTATGAAACCATATTATATTTTTATTGGATTATTTGTATTCACTGCTTGTAAAAATAACCAGGAAATAATAGAAACTTTTGAGGAAAAAGTGGACAGAATACACACTAAGGCTATCACCATTGACACCCACAATGATATTAACACTGCTAATTTTACTGACAGTATTAATTATACTCAAAGGTTAGACACCCAAGTAAATCTCCCAAAAATGGAAGAAGGTAGTTTAGATGTTAGCTGGCTTATTGTGTATACTGGTCAAGAAGAACTCAATGATGCTGGATACTTAAAAGCCAAAGAAAATGCACTAGAAAAATTTGTTGCTATTCATAAACTTACAGAAGAAATAGCGCCAAATCAGATAGGCCTTGCTACCAGTTCAAAAGAAGTGAGAGCGCTGTTGGCAGCAGGTAAAAAAGTAGCCATGATTGGCGTGGAAAATGCATACCCAATTGGTTTAGATATTCGTAACTTTGAAAAATATCATCAACTTGGAGCTCGCTATATTTCTCTCTCACACAACGGTCACAGTCAGTTTTCAGATTCAAATACAGGAGAAGCAGACCAGATTTGGCTTCACAACGGTCTTAGTGAATTTGGTAAAGAGGCCATAAAGGAAATGAATAGGTTGGGTATAATGATAGATATTTCTCACCCATCTAAAGAAGCCATGAAACAGATGATTGCCCTTTCTAAAGCACCCATTATTGCCTCTCACTCCTCTGCAAGAGCCCTTTGTAATCATTCTAGAAATTTAGATGATGAACAGTTACTGATGCTTAAGGAAAACGGTGGAGTTATTCAGACGGTTGCCTTTGCTTCTTATTTGAATACAGAAAAATATGAAGCAAGAAATGCCTATACAAAAGATATATACAAAAGTATAGCGTCAGAGATGAAAATAGATTGGTATGAAAGAAATGAAATAGCTGGACTTAATGAGACTCAGAGAATCACTTTTATGGAGCAGTACCCCAAAGTAGTAGCTATTGCTAAAGAACGATTAAAATCTGATCTAAACGCACCTGAAGAAGTTTCAGTAGTAGATTTTGTAAATCATATAGATTATTTGGTAAATCTAATTGGAATTGACCATGTAGGAATTAGTTCAGACTTTGATGGTGGTGGAGGTGTGAAAGATTGGTCTGATGCTTCTGAAACTAAGAATGTCACAACAGAATTAGTGAAAAGAGGGTACAATCAAGAACAGATAAACAAGTTGTGGGGAGAAAATTTATTAAGGGTTTTAGATGAGGTACAGCTTTTAAGCAGCCAAATGAATTCTTAATTTAGCATTTAAAAAATAATAAATAGCATGAACACCAGATCAGACGCCTTTTTAAGTCTTAGACCAGAAATACAAAATGTCCAGCTTAATTCTGCTAGCCTTCAGGAAGAGTCTTTTCAAAATCAAAGTCTGAGACCTATATTAAAACTTCAGAATAATCTACTTATACTGGTACTCAAGCAATACTTCTTAAAACATAAAAATACTTTTTATAGCTTGAGTCTAGAAAAGAGAATGCAGTTTATAGAAAATGCTTTACAAAAAGATATTAAGTTTAGAAATCTTTTAAAGGGAATGGTTGTGGGGTGTTTTACAGAAGAAGAATACAAAATTTATATTCAAAACTCATCTGCCTTAAATAAAAGGATCATGTCCATGTTATTGCAGCGCTACCAGAGTCAAATACAACTATTTGAAAGCCCGTGATATTTTACAATTTATAAGAGTTTAAACTATTTTTTTAACTAAAAAAGGTTGACCGTTTATGTCAGTTGTGAGTATATCACTCATCAGGTCTAAAAAAGGCCTTGAATGATTAAAATCTTTAATGGTGTTGCTGACAAAATCTGCTGACAAAATTTCAGCATTTGTCAATTTTTTAACAAAAACAAAGTTCTTCCTTCTAAGGAGCTTAATTTCAGAGTGTTCCTTGTCAAAACCTTTTGGTGATGTTTTAAGAGTTTCTCCTGAAAAAGATCCCCAAGTTTTTTTAAATGATGCTCCTTTTAAAAAAGCGTGAAAATCACTAGCATCTTGCTCTATTTCCTTTCTAATTCTATATAAATCTTCCTTATTTGGCTCCCAAAAACCAACAGCCAAGAAGGAAGCATCTGGTTTTAAATGGATGTAATAACCACCTCTAAGAGCGCTACCAGTCCTGCTAAAAGAAGCAGAAAAATAATCTTTATAAGGTGTTTTATCCTTCGAGAATCTTACATCTCTATAAATCCTATACATCTTTAGCTTATCAAGGTTATCTGTAGCAGACATGCCAAGTTGCACCCACTCAAATACTTCTTTAGTAAATGCTTGATGGATTTTGAATATCTCTTTTTTAGATTCAAACCAATCTCTATTATTATTTTTGGAAAGAGTAATTAAAAAATCTAAAACCTCAGTTGTAATCATGTTTTCTAAAATTTAGGACCCACTAAGCATTGCTTTTAAACACTTACAGCCATTTTTTCTTACTAAAATAGAAAAGCATGCCTATAAAACACATTCCCATAAGAATTAATACATACCCATAGCCAAACTTCCAATGAAGTTCAGGCATATCAACAAAATTCATTCCATAGACTCCTGCTATAAACGTTAAGGGAATAAAAATAGAGGCCATAATGGTAAGTACCTTCATGACTTCATTCATCTTATTGCTCATAGTGCTCATATAAAGTTCCATAAGGTTTATACTGAGCTCTTTATATAACTGTAAGGTTTCGTTAATCTCGGTAGCGTGGTCTAATAAGTCCCTTAAAAAGACTTTGGTTTCTGCACTAATTAAAGGATGTTTAGAATCTAAAAGTCTCTCAACCAAGTCTTTAGTTGGGTATATGTGTTGTCTCAGCTTTAATATTTCCTTTTTTAATTGTTGTATTTCAATACCATGAGACTGATTGGGATTTTCATATACACTGTTTTCTAACTCTTCAAGTTTACTACCCAAATGTTCTAGAGCAATAAAATAATGATCTACCATTGCGTCTAGCAATGCAAAAAATAGATAATCTGCACCCCTAGCTCTAATTCGTGATTCTTCTAATGACAACCTAGTTCTAACTCCGTCATATACATCATCTTCTAGTTCTTGAAAGACAACCACTGTATTTTCTAGGAGTACCAAAGCTACATGCTCGTAATTAATTTCTTGATTTTTATCTAAATAAACCATTTTAAAAACACCAAAAACATAGTGATCAAAATCATCTATTTTTGGTCTTTGTTCTGTGTCTACTGCGTCTTCTAAGCTAAGTACATTTAGGTTAAAGGCAGTACCTAATTTTTTAATGAGATCCTCATCATTAAGCCCTATAATATTGAGCCAATACGTTTGATTTTTATTAGAAAAATGACTAATCACCTCTTCTGATAAAGAAATCTTCTTATGTAAAAATGTATCTATAGTATATGAAAATAAAGAAATTGATTTTTCAATATGTGCTTTGTTTCCATAATATTTAATGGTCCCCGGAGCTTTTCCAGACTTTTGAGCACTTCTTGTTTTTTTTGTTGACTTAGATTTAATTGGTTGTCCTTTCATGTTTTAAAATCTATTTAAAAGTAATCAATATCTAAGAGATGAAAAAACTATTTACCTTGGTACTCTGCAAATAGAATTTCCTTTAAATGCAACCCAGATCCTGGTGCTACATAGGGAATAAAATCATCTAAATCTCTATATAACAGCTGTTTTAGTTCTTGTAAACTAATACTTTTATTACCCAAACTAACTAGAGCACCCATAATAAGCCTCACTTGATACCTTAAAAAACCTTTTCCCCTAATCTCAAGCACATATGATTTTTGAGGAAAGAAACTGGCGCTTATTTCGGTATTTTTTCTTATTTCACAACTGTCTATAGTGCGTATGGTTTGACCATTTTTATTGTCATTTTTAGTAGTGAAGTTTTTAAAGTCATGAGTGCCTGCAAAAATTCCGGCTGCCTCTATCATAAGAGTGATGTCTAATTCCTCCTGATAGTTAGCCATTAATGGAGCACAAAAGGGGTGGTTTTTTTTTCCAAATGAAAATAGATAACAATATGTCTTCTCAGTGACAGTCTGTATAATATTAAACTGCTCTCCTACTTCACTAATACTTAATATTTTAATATCTGGAGGTAGGTTCACATTAAATAACACTTTGAAAGCCTCTAAGTTTTCTAGAGGTTTCTCTTCTAAAAACAATTCAAACGCTCCTGCTAAGGAAGAAACTCTAGCGTCGGTTCTGCCAGCTCCAAGGATTTTAAAAGTATGATCTTTTAAAATAAACTTAAGTGTTTTAGTAAGCATGCTCTCAAGAGTCTTAAATCCTGGTTGTTTTTGCCAACCATTAAATCTAAAACCTAAGTATGATAGCCTAATTAAATAATAATATTTTTTTTTATGCATAAAACTAAATCAGTTTAAATATCAAAAAAAAAGCCAGACGGAAAGCCTGGCATTAAAATATATTAGGATTCTTATTGGTAAACGTCTTGAGTGATCTCAAAAACTTTTACAGAACCATATTCATTTACTAAGGGCTGAATTAAACTGGCCTTTCCTATAAATACCATTTGCAGATGATCTTTTGGAAAATAGCGCTCTATAATTACCTTAGCCTTTTTTACTGTTAAACCGTCTACTGTAGCGCTAAAATTGTCAATATAATTCAATGGAATTCCGTAAATAAAAGCATCTGTATAAAATCTAGCAATGGCTGCATTGGTCTCATAGTCTGGAGGAAACTGCCCTTTTACATAATTTTTAGCAGAAGTCAGTGTTTTTTCGTCTATAGCACCGTCAAAAATTTTTTGATAAGTTTTTAAGGCAAGCGCTATTGTTTCTTTTGTCGATTCATTGGCTGTAAAGGTGCTCATGTTAAAAGTGCCCCCTTCTTTTAAAGCATTAAAACTACTTCTGGCACCATAGGTAAGTCCAGAGTTTACCCTGAGTTCATCATTGAGCATTGAGGTAAAACGCCCACCTAAAATTGTATTAATTACTTGAATTGCTATAAAGTCTTCTGTATTTCTAGCCACTCCTAAACCACCAATAAGCATGGTAGTTTCTCTGGCGTCTTGTTTATTTACAATCACTACTTTAGCTTCTGTAGGAGCCTTAATACTTATTGCTGGCGTTGGAGGTGGTGTGTTGTTCTCCCAACTTACAAACAAATTTTCGATAGCCTGTTTCATAGCTAAAAGATTAAAATCTCCTACAACGGCCATCACCGTTCCTCTTGGAGTATAATGTGCTCTATAAAATTCATTAAGATCAGAAGCAGTAATAGATCCCAGACTATTTTTAGTGCCTGAGGCTATATTGGCATAAGGATGGTCTTTGTAAACCATGGCATTAAAATAATTATTAATCACGCTTCTAGGGCTTTCTCGCATTTGATCTATACTAGCAATGGCCCTTTGAGACATTTTTTCAAACTCATCTGCAGGAAAGACGGGCTGTGTAATCATTTCTGCTAGAATAGGCAGTACTAAATCTTGGTCTTTGTTTACAAAAGTAGCTGCTAGGCTAGCTGACTCTGTACTGGCACCGTTAGAAATAGAAGCCCCTATGAAATCTAGTGTTTCTTCTATTTGGGCTTTTGTATAGCGTTTAGTCCCAGTAGAAAGTGCATCGGCAGTGAGGCTAGCCAATCCTGCTTTTGCATGGCTGTCATAACGTACCCCTGCTGGAAAGACAGCTCTAAAATGAACCAATGGCACTTCTTTTTGCACCACAAAATAAACAGTAAGTCCGTTG
>TARA_B110000503_G_scaffold36501_1_pt1 | contig 17054 bp, 20 predicted proteins | sample TARA_B110000503 | Tara Oceans TARA_B110000503 (sample SAMEA4397472) | marine metagenome | biome: Polar Biome; feature: [SRF] surface water layer (ENVO:00010504); material: water (ENVO:00002006), including particulate matter (ENVO:01000060) such as... | depth 5 m | reverse complement strand
GGAGTCAATAATTTAGGATCTATAAAGGCTTTAATGAGTTTTTTTGGGATATTGGCTTCAGCCGCCTCACCTTTTATTTTTGGGATAGTTTTAGATCAAGGAGACACGTTAAATATCTTAATAATTGGAACAATCATCTTAATCATTATCTTTTCCTCTATAAGTTACTTAGGTAAATTTATTAAATAACATAACCTAACTTAAAAGCCTCGATTGCAATTTGTGCACATCCCCTTGAATCAGACAATGCATCGTGATGCTTTAAAGGTATTCTTAAATTTTTACAGACTGTGTTAAGCTTATTATTTTCAAAATCCCAAAATTTTCTAGATATTTGAACGGTATCCGCAAAATTTTGATGAGGTATAGGCAATCTATAGTGATTGCAACAAGCGTGTAATACACTTTTATCAAAGGGGGCATTATGAGCAAAAAATAAATCAATATCTTTCAAGTCTTCCCAAACAAGCTTCCATATTTTATCAAAAGTTTTTTCTTTTTTTACCATATCCCATGTAATTCCATGAATTTCTGTAAAAAAAAAATCAAAAGATGGGGGTTTAATTAGATATGATTTTTTATTTAAAATTTTTGTTTTATTAAAAATGACATAACCAATTTGACAAGCACTCTTTCTATCACTATTTGCTGTTTCAAAATCTATAGCCGCAAACAATTCCATAATATTATTTAATTTTTTCAAGCATATTATCAAAATATCCATTAGAGCTTTTTTGAAATTTTTTTAATTTACTTCCGATATCAATTATTGATTTTTTATTATGATAAAAAATATGCCCAACAGTTGAGATATTTTTTTTTAATGACCCTGTAGAAATTGCAATATCAATAGGATCTTTTACTTTTTGAAAGAATAAGGAACTGCCGCATTTAAAGCAAAAACCTCTCCTAAAGTTTTTAGAAGAATGATACCACTTTAAAGATGATTTTTTGGTTAATTTAAAGTTATTTAATTTGGCTTTTGTATAACTGCTAAATTCTCCATTGGACTTCTGACACATAGTACAATGACAAATTACAGCCTTTCTCGTTTCTTTATAAATTTTAAAAGAAACACTTTTACAAAGACAGCCTCCTTGAATCATTTAGATAGTTCAGATTTTTGATTTTCTATATTAGACTTAATTAGAGAAATGCCTTTTTCTTTCTTAAATTCATAAGATTGATTGAAAGTTTCTAGTTGCCATCCTTGCATTCTTTTTTGAAGAGATTCTATATTATCTAATTTCCATTGATTTAAGGTATTTTCATCTTTCCAAACTTGTTTTTCTTCGTTTGTTCTTGAGCATCCATAACAATAACCAGTAATGGGGTCTGTTTTACAAATACTAATACAAGGCGAAGTAACTTTTGATTCCGTCATAATTAATCTCCTAATTAACTATTATATAGATTTTCTTCATAATAAAATAATCTTAATTGGTATTTGAAAAATATTAAAATTGTTGTACTTTATTCGCTCGTTCCGCAGTAGCTCAGCGGTAGAGCATTCGACTGTTAATCGACAGGTCGTAGGTTCGAATCCTACCTGCGGAGCCAGTAATATAGATGCCCTCCAAACAATTCACCGCTACAATTCTATTAATACTGGCAGCCCTTATATGGGGTACGGCATTTGTTGCTCAATCTACAGGGATGGAGTTTATCGGACCGCTCACATTTACTAATATACGTTTTTTAATTGGTGCTCTTCTAGTTGCTCCCCTAGCATTCAAGGAAAGAGAATTATTTTTTAATGTTGAAGATGCTAAAAAAATAAAACTATATATCATTCTTTTTTTAACAGGCTGCTCATTGTTAATAGCTTCTTATTTGCAGCAATATGCATTACTTTACACAAAGATAGGAAATGCAGCTTTTTTAACAATACTGTACGTTCCCTTTGTTCCTATTATTTCTCGTTTTTTTCTCAAAAAGAAAATTCACTGGTCTATATGGTTTTCAGTTAGTATTTGTTTAATTGGCTCTTATTACCTAACTTCCCAAAGTGATTTTGAGGCAAAATTTGCAGATATACTAGTGGTTATTTGTGCTATCTTTTTTGCTATTCATTGTATTTTAATAGATGAGTTTTTTGAAATAATTGATGCCCCATTTACGTTAGCATCAACACAATTCTTTATATGTTTTATAATAAGTTTACCTTTAATTTTTATATTTGAGGAACCTACTTTATCTGGAATATATAAAGAGTTATTTGAAATATTGTATGTTGGTATAATGTCAACAGGAATTGCTTATACTCTTCAGATAATTGGACAGCGGTATGTGAAGCCATCAACTGCTGCCATCACATTTTCTTTAGAGGGTGTATTTGGCGCTCTATCTGCATGGATTATTCTTGGTCAATTTTTATCCTTTGTTCAAATGATTGGGTGTTTATTAATTATTGTGGGTGTCTTAATTGCTCAATTAATTCCTCTTATTAATCAAGAGGCAGCAGATCAAAGATTTTATGATAATTAACTTTTATAATTAGTTAGCAATTGCCAACTCATCAAAATTACTCGTATAAGCTGGACTAAGATTTGTTCTTTTAGTTAGGTGAAGACGCTCATAATTCTCTTTTGCTATGGAAATACTACCTCCTCCATATCTACTATTGATCAAATCAAATGTTTTATTAAGTCTGGCTAATCTTTGGCTTCTTATTTTGCATTCGCTATCAAACAAGTCATTATTATAAAAATTTTCTAAATGAAGATCCGATAGAATTACTCCTGCTTTTTTGTAAAATATACCTTCTTGAAAAATACTTTGCAGAGCTTCTAAAGATTTATTAACTATATCAAAAATATGATTGGTTGGATTAATAAAAGAAAGTGTTTTGATGCAATGATATTGTTTTGTATTTTTATTAAATTTATTAGATCTGATGAAAACAGATATACTTTTAACTTGTAATTTTTCACTTCTGATCTTTTCAGAAGCTCGAGTAGCATAAGAGACTATTCTTTTTTCCAGATCATCTTTATTAGTAAGGTAACTTTCGAAAGATCTAGAAACTATACATTGGTTTCTAATTGAAGATCCTGAGTTGAGATTCAGGCAAACCTCACCTTTCAACTCCCTATAAGTTCTCTCTCCAACTACTCCCAGATGCTGTCTGATCCATCTTGGATCTTTTTTAGATAAATCATCAGCTGTATATACCTGGTTCGATTTTAAGAAATCTGAAATACGAGCTCCAATACCCCAAATTTCTTGAACATCGAGTATTTTTAGAGCTAACTCTATTTCTTTTTTATTCATCAGACTTACAACTTGGGATCCTGCTTCATCTTTTTTTGCTAAAAAATTTGCAACCTTACAAAGAGTTTTATTGGGCGCAATACCAATACTTACTGGTACGCCAATCCACTTATGGATAATATTCTTTATGTTTAGAGACCTAGAATAAAAAGATCTAGCTGAAAACTTATTTAAAACTAAAAAAGCCTCGTCTATAGAATAAATTTCTAAATCATCAGATAGTTCTTTGAGCACACTCATTACTCTTGCAGAAATATTTCCATAAAGATTATAGTTGGATGAATAAACATGTACCTTATTTTTTTTAACTAATTCTTTTATCTGAAAAAAAGGCACGCCCATCTTGATGCCTACTTTTTTAGCTTGTGAACTTCTGGCAACCACACAACCATCGTTATTAGATAAAACAACTACGGGTTTGTTAAGGAGGTATGGGTTAAAAATAGATTCACAGGAAGCGTAAAAAGAATTGCAGTCCACTAAAGCTAAACATTGCATCGTTTAATGTTTAATAAATTGGTGAATAGCACTTGTCACCACTCCCCAAATAATTAAATCCTCTTTATTTTTAATCTCTATATTTGAATATAAAGGGTTTTCGGCCTTGAGTTGGGGATTGCCCTGAATATCAAATATCAATCTTTTAACTGTTAATTCATCAAAAATAGATGCAATCACAATATCTTTGTTTTTTGCATCAAGACTACGATCAATAATTAAAATATCCCCTTCATATATTCCTATATTAATCATAGAGTCCCCACCCACTCTAATAAGAAAAGTAGAAGCTTGATTTTTAATCAATAGCTTATCTATGCTTAAATTTTTTTCCAAATAATCATCAGCTGGAGAAGGGAATCCTGCAGAAACTTTAGAGATGACATAGGGTATAGAGTAAGAAGGCCGATCTATTTTGTTCATATTTTGTTCTTTTATACTAAATATTTATATAATAGTGAAGTTTTTAAAAAAATTACTGGGGATTATTATCGGAATCGTTAGATGAAGAAATTTGTTGATTGAGAATAGCTAGTTTTTCACAAAGACTTTTAGTGTTGTTTATAAAGGTATAGAGAATTAGATACATTCCTATGAAGATAATAATACTTTCGAAACTAAAAATATCTGGAGAATGAAGAAATACTTTATTAATAACAATTGAGCAAATAAAGCTAGTAACTAGGGGCGCTAGCCTAGAAAAAATAAGGAAGTTTCTTACCTGTATAGATCTTTGTTCAATTAAACTACTCATATATGTTATATATAATGCTTAAGTATTGAAGTAAATAACAATGAGTATAATAAAAAAAATTAATATAACCGCTAAAAGCGAAGCCGATACTTTCTATATAGAGGAAGCTTATTTAGAAAGTAATGCAGGTATAGTTGGAGATCGATATTATAATAATTATGAGAAACCAAGCGATCAAATCAGCCTAATAGAACAAGAAATAATTGAAGATTTTGAAAAAAAAATAAATCAAAAAATAGAACATAAAGATTTTAGAAGAAATGTAATTACCGAAGGTATTCCATTAACGAAACTCATAAACAAAAAAATTCAAATAGGCAATGAAGTAGTTTTAAAAATTCATGAAATATGCGAACCTTGTCATTACCTACAAAAAAAACTTAAGATCGATAATCTTGTTAAGCTTTTAGTAAATAAGAGCGGTGTTAAAGCAGAAATAATCACTTCAGGTAAAATTAAAATAAATGATAAATTAATTATTCTTGATTAGGCTCTTTATCTTTTTTTAAAAAATCAAATATTTTAAAAATTCTTTTAGTTTTACCTGGGGTCACTAAGGATAAAGGATTGATAGTTACGGATGTTTCGCCGTCTACTTTATTTACTGAAAAGTTAGCTCCTAAAAGACTTTCATTTTTATTATTAGTTAGAATTTTATTAAATAAAGGAATTTGGTCAATATATTTATCAAATAAATATAAAGGACCATAAAAACCATCAAAGCTGGAAGTTTTTTTAATAGGGTTGACTTCTCCACTAAAAGTAAAGCCCACCAATCCTCCAATAATAAATGCATCTTTTACATATATTAAATCGTTTTCTTTTGTAATAGGGGCTTCCATGTAACTAAAACTTTTTTGCGTATCATTAATTAAAGAAACAATATCAAAAAATCTTGTTGATTTTATTAAATTTTCAAATTTAGTATCATCCTTAAGTCTAAAATCTTTTATTCTTAAAATTGAACTATGTTCCTTGGAAGAACTATACTTACCTTTAATAAACATACTGCCTCCCGAAATATCATTTGATATTTTTCTAGCAGCTAATATTTCACCTGCATTAATTGAATAACCATACACATTGCTTGGACCTTCCAAATTTGGATATATAAAAAACTCAAGCTCTCTCAACTCATCAAAGATTGCAAGTTCTTCAAATTTTTCTTTATATATTAGATTGATATTAACATTTTTAAGTTGGTAATTTTTAGAAATTATTAAATTTTCAATAAACCAACTAATTATAATTTTCTTATTTGTTTTTTTACTTCCTTTTGGAAAAAAACTATTTAATAGTGAATATTCTAAATTTTTAGATTTTAATAAAAATTTAGCCTCATTATCACTTAACTCTAATGAGCCACCAATGTCATTTATTTGGTCTAATTCATATTCAAATTTAATTAAATTTAATTCATTATTATTAATTAAAAGCTCAATATTTGCTTCTTTATTTTTAAATTTATATGTTTCCGCTTGAGTTGAATTAAAAATCAATATTAAAAAAATTATAAAACTATTTTTTATTAGCGTCAATTAAACTACTTTCCAAAAATTCAAAAATATTTCCATCTAAAATGCTTTCCGTGTCTGACGATTGATGATTTGTTCTTAAGTCTTTAATCATCTTATATGGATGAAGAACGTATGATCTAATTTGATGTCCCCAGCCGATATCTTTTTTGACACTTTCCGATTTCGTTTTTTGTTCATTTTTAATATTTAATTCATGCTCATATAATCTTGATTTCAACATCTTCATGGCAGTTTCTTTATTTCTATGTTGGGATCTTTCAGCCTGACTTTGGACTACAATATTTAATTTAAGATGAGTAATTCTAATAGCGCTATCAGTAGTATTGATATGTTGCCCTCCAGCTCCTTGAGCCCTAAATGTGTCAATTCTTAAATCTTTTGGATTAATTTCTATATTAATATTTTCATCAACTTCAGGATAAACCCAAACACTAGAAAAACTGGTGTGTCTTCTTCCATTAGAATCAAAAGGCGATATTCTCACTAATCTATGTATGCCGGATTCATTTTTCAAATACCCATAAGCCTTAAACCCTTTGATTAAATAAGTAGTGGATTTAATTCCAGCCTCTTCCCCTTTTTGCTTATCTATTAGATTATAGCTATACTCATTTTTATCACAAAATTTGAGATACATTCTTTCCAGCATTTCTGCCCAATCCTGACTTTCCGTTCCTCCCGCACCAGCATGAATTTCAACAAAAGCATTATAGCTATCCGTCTCACCACTTAGTAAAGTTTGAATTTTTAAATTATTGATATCTTTTTGAACGAAATTTAGATTTTTTTTAATTTCATTAATATCCTTATCGCTTAGGTCATCATATAATGCCTCATATTCAAATAGTTCATTATATGAGTTATCAATTTCCTTAAATGATTCAATAAGGTTAGATTTATATTTTAAATCTATTTGTAATTTATTAATTTTTTCTATTTCCTCCCATATTGATGGGTCTTGTAATTTTTTATTTATTTCATTTATTGAAAATTGAAGGTTATCGTAGTCAAAGACCCCCCCTTACAATTTGTAAATCTTCATTAACTATTTTTAGCAAACTGCTAAATTCAAATTTATCCATTAATTAATTCCTTTTAAACTATTATTCATATTACTAATTATATTTAATTGATCTAATGTAAAATAGTCTTCTACACTATTTTCCCGATATTCATCAAGAATTTTATAATCATTAGAATCTACATATTTTCTAATCATTTCCTTTGGAATATTGAATTTTACACTCTTATCAGTATTACTGGATTCTAGGTAATTAGTAATAAAGCTTTTAAATATAGGTAAAGCTACAGATGAGCCTGTTTCTTTGTAGCCAATTTTTTTTGGGCTATCATAGCCCACATAGACACCAATAATCATTTCAGGAGTTAATCCAAAAAACCACAAATCTTTACTTTCATTTGTTGTTCCAGTTTTACCGGCAATTGGGTAGTCTATATTTTTTAAAGATTTGCCCGTACCATTTTTTACAGCTCCTTGGAGAATATTTAATATTTGAAAAGAAGTCTGCTCATCCAAAACCCTCTCTCTTTTATTTTTTATATTTGGGACTCTATAAGATCTTGATTCCTTAGGGTAAATACAATAATCACATTCTAGAAAATAGGAATTATCAACAGAGTAACCTTTGTCGGTTACAATTTTTTTTATAATTTTAGGTTCTATTTTATATCCGCCATTAACAAAAATAGCATAGTTTTTAACTAGTGTTATTAGATTTTGCTCAACCGACCCGAGCAGTAAGGAGTATATTTCTTCATTATTATTTTCATATAATGAGATTTTATTAAAAAAATTATTAATTTCATTAAGACCTAAATCTAATCCAATTTTAAGAGTTACTAAATTATTTGAAGTTTCAAGAGCTTTTCTAAAAGATATATTCCCATACGATTTATTAGAATAGTTTTTTGGGATCCATAAAGGCAAGTTAGGTCCTTGTGAAAGTGAAATTTGTGAATCTAATATTAACGAATTAGGAAGGAATTTTTTATTAGATAATCCTAGTGCATAAATAAAAGGCTTTATTGAGGATCCCGGCTGCCTAAATGCCTGTGTCGCTCGATTGAAATTACTATCTGTATAATTAACACCGCCAACTAACGCTAATATGTTTCCGTTGAATGGATTCAATACGACGATTGCTCCATTTATTTCTGGTGGTTGCATTAAGAAGAACTCATTATTAATTTTTGATATAAAAAAATGATCTCCTTTTTTTAAAAAATCGATAGGAGATACTCTATTTGGACCATATGAGTTAATTTCAAGATTAAGATTTTTCCTCTTACCTTCTAATAAGAATATTATCGATTCTTTATTATTCTCAATTACGACCCCCTCTTCCCAATGATTGAGGTATTCTTTATTGAATTCTGATAACGCCTGATCATAACTACCATTCCAATTTCTGTATTTTTTTTCATGTAAACCTAGTGAATCAACTAGAGATTTCTGAGCTATTTTTTGTATTTTTGGGTTAATAGTAGATTGTACATAGTAAGCACTATCCAAACCTTTGTTCATATTTTTGATTTGATTTAAAATAAAATCAGTATCATAGCTCTTATTATATTTTTTAATATCGTACTCTGAAGTCCAAATCTCCTTTTTAGTCAATTCATCTAATGTATTTAAATCTATAAAATTACTTTCATGCATTTGCCTAAGAACATAATTTCGTCTTTCAAATGCCTTTTGATAATTTTTTTTAATATCGTAATTATTTGGACCTTTAGGTAATGCAGCTAAGTAAGCATATTCATCAATTGTTAAGTCATAAATAGATTTATTAAAATAATTACTTGCCGCTGTAGCAATACCATAAGACCTTCTACCGAAGTAAATTTCATTTAAATAAAGTTCCAATATGTACTCTTTGGAATATTCTCTCTCAATTCTAATAGAAAGAATGAGTTCCTTAATTTTTCTTGTAAGCGTCCTCTCATTTGTTAGAAGTATATTTTTAACAAGTTGCTGAGTAATAGTAGAAGCACCTATATAATTACGAGAATCTTTAAATAAAATATTATTAATATTAACGAATATTGATCTGAATATTCCTTGCAAATCAAAACCTTGATGTAAAAAGAAATTTTTATCTTCAGCAGCCAGTATTGCATTTACCATTTCGGTTGGGATTTGATTGTATTCTAGGTAAAATCTATCTTTATTTCCAACGTGATAGAGTAATTCATAGTCAGTATCATAGATTTTTGTTATTTCATTTGGAAAATAATCAGATATATTTGAACTAGGTAATTTGGACTGAATATTCCATAAGGTTACTACAATGATAGAGCTTACCAATAAGGCCCCTATAAAAATGAATTTAAATAATAATAATAAAAGTTTCATAAAATGATTATAACCAACAACACTTTAACATACACAAAAGGAATTTATAAATGTCAAAAAGAATTTTTATTGACGGCTCAACAAGCACTGAACTGTCAATTACTGCAACTAACGACCAAAATATCGAATATTTCGATTTTTCTGTAAACGAATCGAAGAGTAAAAAGAGTAACATCTATCTTTGTACTGTTTCTCGTGTAGAGCCCTCTTTGCAGGCTGCTTTTGTCGATTATGGAGAGGAAAAGAAGGCCTTTCTTCCATTTGATGAAATTCACCCTAGTTATTTTAAGATTCCACAAGCAGATAAAATAGTAGTAGATCCAAATGATGATATAGGAGAAGTAGTTGATGATGAAAAAACTAGTAAAAAAAACTTTTTAGATTTTTACAGGAAATACAAAATTCAAGATGTTATAAAAAAAGATCAGGTCATTTTAATTCAAATTATTAAAGAAGAAAGAGGAAGTAAGGGAGCTGCAGTAAGTACATTTATTTCATTACCAGGAAGATTCTGCGTACTTTTACCTAATAATTCAGCAAGTGGAGGGGTTTCCAAAAAAATCAGCAGTCCTCAAGAAAGAAAAAGATTGAAGACAATTCATGAAAAACTAAATTTACCAGATGGAATGTCTTTAATAGTAAGAACAAATGCAATTGGATCAAGTACTGAGGTTATAAATAGTGATTTTAATTATTTAAAAAAATTATGGACAGAAATAAGAACGGAAACTTTAAAATCAAAAGCACCTAAACTAATTTACGAATTAGATAGTCCATTAATTAAAATTGTTAGAGATATTTATAACGAGTCTTTTTCAGAGATATTAGTTTCAGACTCGCAAACATATAAAGAATTTAAAAAAATTGAAAAAGACTTCACGAGCAGTAAAAAATCAATAGTTAAACAATATAAAGGAGCTGGGGCATTATTAGAATCTCATGGAATAAAAAATCCAATTCAAGGAATAAGTAATACAAATGTTTATATGAAATCGGGAAGCTATTTAGTTATTAATCCCACAGAAGCTTTAACCTCATTTGATATCAACTCAGGTAAATCTACTTCTCAAAAAAATATAGAAATTACAGCTTTAAACACAAATCTAGAATCATGTGATGAAATCTACAATCAAGTCATTCTAAGAAATATTGCAGGATTAATTGTTATTGATTTTATAGATATGACAAGCAATGCAAATAATTTTAAAGTAGAAAAAAAAATGAGACAATTATTTCAAAATGATAAATCAAGAGTTCAGATGAATAAAATAAGTCAATTTGGATTAATGGAAATATCAAGACAGAGAATTGGTCAAAGTACAAATGAAATATTCTTTGATATATGTGAATGCTGTAACGGAAATGGCTTGATTAAATCAAAAAATATAATTTTTCAAGAAATAATATCAATTATTAAAAATATATTAACAATTGATAAATTAGAAAAAATTGAATTAAAAATAGATAAAGAATTTTATGAAAAAAATGGTGATGAGCTTTCTAAAAGGATTGAAAGCATACCAACTAAGAAAGTTAAAATTAATTATAATTTTGTTGAAAAAGTCATAAAGATATTCGAATTTGAATCTGATTTAATTGAAAAGATAGCAGTTAATTTAAAAAATAAACAAGTTATTAATATTCAGAAAGCAAAAATTGCTGAAGACACCCCTAAAAATACTCCCGAAGATACTACGGAAGATACCACTAAAGATGAAAAAAAACATATAAGAAAAATTAAAAAGAAAAAGGTAATTGAAAATAAAAATAATTTGAAAACCAAAGACGAGATACCAGAATCTGAAAAAACTTACAGAAGGAAAATAAAAAAGAAAATTATCATTGAAGATACTGATACTAATAATAATAATAATTAACCTTAAAAATCTTTACTCTTATGAAATAATAAGAGATCAAATTTTTGAAAATTTCTTAAAAGAATCTCTTTTTAGCTTAACTGAAAATAGAAGTATCAACTTTAAATTAATTGATGATTTAAAAGAAAATGCATTTGTAATTGATGATAGTCATATTTTTTTTACAAAAGGTATTTTAAATAAAATTAAAGATGAAAATGCGCTGATTTCAATAATGCTTCATGAATACGGACATATTAAAAAAAAACATGTTTTTCAAAAGAAATTAAAGGCTCAAGAACTTAAAAGATACAGTAAATATGTAAATATGTTTTCTTTATTAGCTGGAATATCATTAAAAAGTTCAGAGATTATGTTCGGAACATCAATTTCTTTAAATGAAGGTTTAATTCAAAAATTTTTAACAAATTCAAGAAAATTTGAGAATGAAGCAGACAACATAATGTTAGATTATATGAATAATAACAAATTAAATTCTTTGTCCACAATTGAATTTCTTAAACATTTAAATGAAAATAATTTTAATAATACATACAGACAGACACATCCATCAACAGAAGAAAGAATTACTAAAATAAAAAGAAATTTATCGGAAAATTACTATGAAATTAAAAGTAAAAAATTTGATTTTATAAAAGCTAAATACTTTAATAACTCTAAAAATAAAATTTATAATAGTTTTTTTAAAAACCTTAAAAATGGGAAAGCATTAGCTATTGAGAATGATGAAATGACAGTCGCTTCATATTATGAACTATTTAAAGTAGGTATTAATAAATTAAACCCTATTAAAATTTTTGAATTAAATATAAATAAGTATAATAATCCATATATAAAATTAGAATATCTAAATTATTTAATTGATAATAATAATAAAAATATTTTATTAAATAAATTAGGATTATATAAAATTGATAAAGATGTTAAAAAAGAGTTTTATTTTTTATATATTATGGGTAAAACTTACGATTATGTTGGTAAAAAAAATGAAAGTTATTTTTATTTCTGTAATTTTTATAAAAAAATAAGTAATAATGAATTATCAAAATATTATTGCGATAAGTATGATAAAAATAAAATAGAGATAATTGATTTAGTAAATGAGATAAATGTCAATATTAATTAAAAAAAATATAGAAGAACTTATAAATAAGAAAATTATTTTAGTAACTAATAATTTTAATAAAAGTCAGATTCAACCAGCTTCATTAGATTTAACATTAAGCTCTAACTGTTACAGAATAAAAGCCTCATTTATTCCTAATAATAAAAAGGTTTCGCAATTAATAGAATCTCTAGCTCTTAGTAAGATTAATTTGAATAATGAAAATCTTCTTGAAAAAAACTGTATATATTTGTGTGAGCTTAATGAAAGCTTAAAGCTCAATATTGAATTTTCAGCAAAATCAAACCCTAAGAGCACAACTGGAAGATTGGATATTTTTACAAGACTAATAACTGATAATGGTAAGGAATATGATGTTGTTGATAAAGGATATAAAGGTAAGCTTTATTTAGAAATCATACCTCAATCCTTTAGTATAATTGTTAAAAAAGGACTTTCATTGAATCAAATAAGATTTTATAAGGATCATCAAAAAAATAATTCGTTCATCAAGTCTGAAGATATTTCAATATATATAAAGAGAAATGAAATATGCGCATATAAAGCTAAAAAAAATACAAGCGCTATTAATTTAAGTAAAATAAATCATTACAGAGTTAATGATTTTTGGGAAATAATTATTCCTAAAGATAATAATTTTATTATAGAAAAAGATGAATTTTACATATTAAGATCATTAGAAAATATTAAAATTGAAGATACTATAGCTGCAGAACTGGAACCATTTGGTGATAATTTTGGTAATTTTAGAGTTCACTATGCTGGTTTTTTTGATCCCGGATTTGGTAATACCAAATTAGGAACACCTGCTGTATTTGAATTAAGAGCTTATGACACGCCTTTTTACGTTGAAAATAAACAAAAAGTTGCTCGTTTAAATTTTTACAAATTAATTGAAAAAAGTAACAATACATATGGTAATAAAATTAAATCCAATTATCATAATCAAAAATTAAAGCTAGCTAAGCAATTTAAAAATGTTAAATAAAATTTTAGTTATAAATGGGCCTAATCTTGAAATTTTAGGCAAAAGAGAAACTGATATTTATGGAAATATTACATTAGAAGAAATTAATTCTAACCTCAAATTAATTGCTGATAAAAAAAAATCGGATATCATTTTTTATCAGTCGAATATTGAAGGTGAATTAATCAATATTATTAATACTAAAGGCAAAGATTTTAATGCTATCATTATAAATCCAGCAGCTTATACCCATACCTCACTAGCCCTATATGACTCTTTAAATAATTTATCAATTTTAAAAATTGAAGTACATATATCGAATATTTATAAAAGAGAAGAATTTAGAAAAAAATCATTGACTGCTGCTGCTTGTGATTGTGTTATTTCTGGTTTTGGTGTACAAGGATATGAAATAGCTTTAGAATATATTCTGAATAAAAATGATTGATAAAAAATTAGAAAATAGTCTTAATTTATTAATTAAGGTTTTAAAAAAAGAAAAATTAACATCTATTAAGATATCTAATAGGCTTAATACAATTGAAGTTTCAAATCAATCCAGTTCCCCTAATACTGTTAATGTAAATGATAATACAAAAAAAACTGAAATAAAGGAAATACCATTAGATACCACTTCAATAGAAACATTAGACTCGCCAATGGTTGGGATAGTATATTTATACCCTAAACCCGGATCTGCTTCTTTTATTAAGAAAGGACAAAAAATTAAAAAGGGAACTACCATTTGCTTAATCGAAGCAATGAAAACTTTTAATGAAATTAAAGCTGAAAAAGACGGTATTGTTTCAAATATATTGGTTAAAAATTCTGAGGCTGTTGAATTTGGTCAACCATTAATTGAACTAAAATAGTTTGTTTAAGAAAATCTTAATAGCTAATAGAGGCGAGATAGCAGTTCGCATAATAAGAGCATGTAAAGAATTAGGAGTTAAAACTGTAGCAGTCCATTCAGATGTAGATTCAGATGCTATGCATGTAAAGTTAGCAGATGAGAGTGTATGCATTGGAGGCTCTAATGCCGCTTCAAGCTACTTAAATATACCTAATATATTGAGCGCAATTAATATTACTGGAGCAGAAGCTGTACATCCGGGATATGGGTTTTTAAGTGAAAGTGAAAAATTTGCAGAAATTTTAGATAAATATAATGTAAAATTTATTGGACCGAGCTCAAAATCAATTCTTCAATTAGGAAATAAAAATAATGCACTAAAGTTAGCTAAAAAATATAAAATTCCAATACTTGGTTCTGGTGAAGATGGAACAATAAAAAACATAAAAGATGCAAAAGAATTTGCTAAAAAATTCAGTTACCCAATAGTTATAAAAGCATCTTATGGTGGTGGTGGTAAGGGTATGAAAGTTTTTTACACTGATGATGAAATAGAAAAACATTTCGATAATTTGAAAATTGAGGCAAAGAATTATTTCGGCAATGATTCACTATATGGTGAAAAATTTTTATCTAACGCTAAACATATTGAATTTCAAATTGTAGCTGATCCAAAAAGAAATATTATAAATATAATAGGTCAAAGAGACTGTTCAGTTCAAAGAAAGAACCAAAAATTAATAGAAGAAATACCTTCGGATTATGTGAAAATTAAAGAAATTAATAGAATAATTAAGAATATTGAAATTATGCTAACAGAGACTAAATATGAAGGTCTAGGTACATTGGAGTTTTTATATCAAGATAATGAAGTTTTCTTTATAGAAATGAACACAAGGTTACAAGTAGAGCATCCCGTAACGGAAGAAGCTTTTAATTGCGATCTAGTAAAAAAACAAATTAGAATTGCATCAGGAGACAAAATTAATACAAAAGATAAACAATTAATGCATTCGATAGAATGTAGAATAAATGCAGAAAATTCAAAAAGCTTTGCACCTAGTCCTGGTAAAATTAATTATATAAATATTCCTGGTGGAAGAGGTGTAAGGGTTGATACCGCTATATATACGAATTATAAAGTTAGCCCGCACTATGATAGTTTAATCCTAAAATTAATATGTAAAGCACCTAAAAGAGAAGAGGCAATTAAAATAATGATAAGATCATTAAACGAACTTATCATTGAAGGAATAGATACAAATATAGATTTACACAAATGGATTTTAAATCAAAAAGAATTCTTAAATGGTAGTTATAGTACTAATTGGCTTGAGAAAAATATTTCTAAATTTTAATTAACACAATTAACTAGTCTTATTTCATAAATCTTATCTGAGAATTCATTTAGCTCCTCAGTTTTAGAAAAAAACCATCCAGTAAATTCAGAATTATCTAAAGCATTAGTAATTTTTATTAAAGCTATCTGATCAACATATTTTTCAAAATCATGCAACTGACATGAAATAATACTAAAATTTAAACTTCTAAAATATGAATTATTAGAAATAAATAAATTATATTTTGTTGAAGATGATTTATCTAAAATAATTAAATTAGCTGATTTTATATGATCATCAGAAAGTAATCTAGTATTAGAACTAATTAGTAAAAATAATATCAGAAATAATATTTTCAAGAGATATAGCATCAATATTGTTGTTTGTAGTTTCATTTTCATTAAATATAATTTTAGAAGAACCTATAATAATATTTATATAAGAACCTCCTATTAAGCCATCCGCTGATATCTGGAATTTACTATCTGAAGGAATGTTGTATTTTTTATAAAATTGTAATACGACATTTGCAATAAAATCCTCATAATCAAGAGATATATTGAAAACTTCCCCCACTTTAACACCATTGATTTTTACATCATTACCAGTTGTTAAATTGCCAACATTATTGAATTTAGAATTAAGTAAAAAAAAAATATTATTTTCTTTATTTTGATTAAACTTAGTAAACAAATTAAAGAAAATCATTGCACTTATCGCAACAATCAATAGGCCTAAAATTATCTCTATATTAATTTTTTTCATTTAATTTATTTTGTAACATCCTAGCAAGATAATCTACGGTATATGAGTCGCTTGTATAGGCAAATACAATATTACCCTTACTAAAGTAATCATCATAACCAGGTATAATTGAAAAATACTTCTTGCCAAAAATACCGTTTGTTTCAATTTTTAAGATTGAATCGGAGGGAATTTGAATTTTGTCAATAATCACACCCTCTACCATAACTTTATTATCTTCTAATAAGGAAATATTATTTATATGACCAACTTCTAGTCCTGCTAGTAAAATTTTAGATTCAAAACTAATGCCATCAATAGAATTAAAGGTAGCCTGAAAATTATAATGATAATTATAAGTTGTTTTTTTTAATGAGGAAAAAATGAAAAAAGTAAAAAAAATTATAATAAAAAAAGCAGATATAAATAATTTTTTATTATTTATAAAATCAATTTCTTCAACTACTTTGGTTGCCAAGCAGTATACCCCTGAGAGTTAATATTATTTTTAGCTTTGTGTTTAAGCACTCTTCTTTTTACAAGACTCGTAGTTCTTTCAATATCCTTATCAAAAAAAGGTAATTCATCTGTAGTGCTATGAAGCCAGTTGTGGTAATTAGTAGGAAGTGAATCAGGACCAAATCCTTTAGAGTAAATGACCCATCTTTTAGAAAGTTTTTTTTTACTTACATAAAAAGTGTTACCAAA
>TARA_B110000503_G_scaffold74906_1_pt1 | contig 17069 bp, 12 predicted proteins | sample TARA_B110000503 | Tara Oceans TARA_B110000503 (sample SAMEA4397472) | marine metagenome | biome: Polar Biome; feature: [SRF] surface water layer (ENVO:00010504); material: water (ENVO:00002006), including particulate matter (ENVO:01000060) such as... | depth 5 m | reverse complement strand
TTTTAAGTGTATGTCAAACTTGGGGCTTGAACGTGTCAAATATAATTGCATAATTGTAGTAATAATACTATGCTAATGGTATTTTCGTTAATGCGACAAAAATACTCGTTGAAATGCAGGAATTTTCCTTCATTGCATTCAAAAACAGGGCTTTTAACCCCACCAAAAAAGAATTTTGGCGCCTTATTTAGCGCAAATTTTGCGATTTCGGTCAGGAGTAAGACAAATGGCTTAATAAAGTTGTGTAGATCCCTTAAACATCACGCCCCATAATCTCCAAGAAATACTTATTTTTGGCTTCTAGAAAACCCACCCATGAGCAAGCTTGTTATTGTAGGTACTATTGCCTTCGACGCTATTGAAACCCCATTTGGACAAACCGACAAAATTTTGGGTGGCGCCGCAACCTATATTGGTCTTGCCGCATCGCATTACTCAGTAGACGCCGCTCTGGTATCGGTCGTCGGCGGAGATTTCCCACAAAACCACTTAGATCTTTTGACGGGTAAAGGACTCAACACCCAAGGTGTCGAGATCAAGGCCGAAGGCAAAACCTTCTTTTGGAAAGGGCGCTACCACAACGATATGAACACGCGCGACACACTCGCTACCGAGCTCAATGTTTTGGCTGACTTTAAACCAGTCGTTCCAGAGTCTTATCGATCGGCCGAAGTGGTGCTCTTGGGCAATTTGCACCCTCTAGTCCAGCTTGAGGTCATTGCCCAAATGACAGACCCCAAGATACTCATGCTCGACACCATGAACTTTTGGATGGAGCACGCCTGGGAGGATTTGTTAAAAGTCATGGCTAAGGTAAACGTCATCAGTATAAATGACGAGGAGGCCCGCCAACTCACCGGAGAATACTCATTGGTACGTGCCGCAAAACGCATATACGAAATGGGGCCTCAGTATGTGATCATCAAAAAAGGGGAGCACGGGGCCTTGCTTTTTCATAAGCACGATATGTTTTACGCTCCGGCCCTGCCTTTAGAGGAGGTTTTTGACCCCACAGGGGCAGGAGATACTTTCGCAGGAGGATTTGCTGGTTACCTGGCACAAAACAAGAATTATAGTTTTGAAAACATGAAAACAGCCGTTATTCATGGATCGGCTTTGGCCTCGTTTTGTGTTGAAGAATTTGGGACCAAGCGGTTAGAGCGGATCGAAAGTGCTTCACTTGCCGAGCGCCTCAAACAATTTAAACAATTGACCCAATTCGATATCTAATTGAACTAACCATAGGTGCGTTATGAGTGACCCGTTAAAACATGAATGTGGTATTGCCTTGATCAGGTTGTTGAAGCCTTTGTCATATTACAAAGAAAAATACGGCTCATCCTTTTATGGAGTCAACAAGATGTACCTCCTGATGGAAAAGCAGCACAACCGCGGACAAGACGGCGCTGGTCTGGCAGGCATCAAGATGGATGTTTCTCCTGGGGAGCGCTACATCAGCAGGATCCGATCCAATGCGGCGCAGCCCATTCAGGATATTTTCGACCAAATCAACAACCGTATCAACACGGAATTTGCCCTAAACCCCGGGCTATCAGACGATATTGAATTGCAAAAAAAGATCATTCCCTACCAAGGCGAGCTGTTCTTAGGCCATGTGCGCTATGGCACATTTGGCGGCAATAGCATCGAAACGGTACACCCATTTTTGCGTCAAAACAATTGGATGCACCGCAACCTGATCATCGCCGGGAACTTCAACATGACCAATACAAACGAGCTATTTCAAAACCTGATCAAGCTCGGGATGCACCCGAAAGGAAAAGCCGACACGGTAACCGTTATGGAAAATATCGGGCATTTCTTGGACGATGCCGTACGCAAACTATACAAACAAGCCAAGGCCCAGGGGCTGAGCAAAATGGATGCCTCTACGCATATTGTCGACCACCTCAACCTAGAAAAAATTCTACGCAAGGCCTCCAAATATTGGGATGGAGGTTATGCCATGGCTGGGTTATTAGGCCATGGAGACGCTTTTGTTTTGCGTGATCCTGCTGGTATTCGGCCCGCCTATTATTATAAAGACGACGAAGTGGTCGTTGTGGCCAGTGAACGGCCAGTGATCCAAACCGTATTTAACGTGCCTTTCGAACAGATTAAGGAACTCGACCCCGGCCATGCTTTGATCATCAAAAAGTCCGGCGAGACCAAGCTCAGCAAAATTCACGAGCCGCTACCCAGGCGTTCCTGCTCTTTTGAACGCATCTACTTCTCGCGCGGCAGTGACGCCGAAATTTATCAGGAACGTAAATCCCTGGGGCGCCTATTGATGCCTAAAGTACTCAGTGCCATCGGCAACGACACCCAAAACACGGTCTTCTCTTTTATTCCTAATACGGCAGAGACCTCATTTTATGGAATGATGGAAGCCGCCCAAGAATATTTAGACCAGAAAAAAACTCAGGCCATACTTGACGAAAAAGACGGCTTGACCGCAGAACGTCTCGAAACGATTCAAGGCCAAAAAATCCGAACCGAAAAGCTGGCCATCAAAGACGTCAAGCTCAGAACATTCATTACCGAAGACAGCAGTCGCGACGACCTGGTGGCACATGTTTACGATGTGACCTACGGGGTCGTTAATCCCGAGGACAATATTGTGATTATTGACGACAGTATTGTGCGGGGCACCACGCTTAAGATGAGCATCCTTAAAATGCTCGATCGCCTTGGGCCCAAACAAATCGTGGTGGTGTCTTCGGCACCTCAGATTCGTTACCCCGACTGTTACGGTATCGATATGGCCCGTTTGGAGCAGCTTGTTGCATTCAATGCCGCCATCGCCCTCCACAAAGAACGGGGCACAGAAAGCATCATTACAGCGGTTTACCACAGCTGTAAAGCTGCGATTGCCTCGGCAGAACAAGGATTGGCTATTGAAAATCACGTTCAGGCACTTTACGCCCCATTTAGCAACGAAGAAATTTCGGATAAAATCGCGAGTATCATCTCTAGTGATCAGCTCAGCAGTAAGGTCAAAGTCATCTTTCAATCCGTTGATGATTTGCATCAGGCTTGTCCAGAGCACCTCGGCGATTGGTACTTTACCGGGAACTATCCCACCAAAGGAGGCGTTGTCGTGGTGAACCGGGCCTTTGTCCATTTTTACGAAGGCAACCCAGCACGCGCCTACTAAATCCCAGCACAAAAGGCGTTTCTGTCGTTTGTCGCGTATTCCGTTCGTTTGAACGAAAAGTTGATTCAAGGCCTTTCAAACCAAGGCCGCTTGACTTATATTTGGCTCATACCATGGCATAAGTAGGTTAAGTTCATGGTAAAATTTGGGGCAAAAAAGGCAAACGATCGTTTGCCTTTTTTTTGTTTATACCCCACATAAAAAGCCGTCGTCCTCAAAACAAAAAAGGCAGCCTCAATGGGCTGCCTTTGTCAATTCTGATATTGTTGGTGCCTACTTGTTTGCTTCGAAGCGCTGTGCTACGGCATCCCAATTAATGACATTAAAAAATGCCGACACGTAATCTGGACGACGGTTTTGGTAATTGAGGTAATAGGCGTGTTCCCAAACATCAAGTCCCAAGATCGGTGTGCCACCGCAGGTGATCCCCGGCATCAGCGGATTGTCTTGATTGGCCGTAGAACACACGTCCAATTTTCCGCCCTTGTGGACGCATAACCAAGCCCAGCCTGATCCAAATTGTGTTTTGGCTGCTGCAGAGAACAGCTCTTTAAATTGGTCGAACCCACCAAATGAATCGTCAATCGCTTGGGCTAATGCGCCTTGAGGGTTGCCGCCGCCATTTGGCTGCATCACGCTCCAAAACAATGAGTGGTTGTAAAAGCCACCAGCATTATTGCGCAATCCTTTGTTGTTCATATCACAATCGGCCAAAATAGCCTCGATATTGTGTCCTTCTAAATCGGTTCCTGCGATGGCCGCATTGAGGTTCGCGGTATAGCCTGCATGGTGCTTGCCGTGGTGGATTTCCATAGTGCGCGCATCAATGTGCGGCTCTAATGCATCATGTGCGTAGGGTAGTGTGGGTAATTCAAAAGCCATAAGTCTTAATTTTTAGTGATCACTCTTTGTGAGTCAAATTTAAGCATTTAAAAACCATTGGACTGTTATAGAAATTATAACTTTTACCTAAGGGCAGGCATTCTTAAAATAGTATCTTAGTGGAGTCACATCATCTATTGTATTTTGCCTAAAAACGTGCCCTTTGTCGTCTATAATGCCTCCGCGGGGAGCGGGAAAACTTTTGCCCTTGTCTGTTCTTTTCTCCAGAAAATGCTCGAGACCCCTCAGGCCGACCGCTACAAAAAACTCTTGGCGATCACCTTCACCAACAAGGCTGTAGCTGAGATGAAAACCCGGATCTTGTCATTGCTGCAGGAGTTCGCCAAAGGTCATTACACCAAGAGCAACGCCTCTATGGCCCAAGCCCTTCAAGACGCAACAGGGCTTTCTGCCGAGCAACTGACCCGGCGCAGCACAGATGTGCTCAAGCACCTACTCAACCATTATGCGCTGTTTCATGTTGAGACCATCGACCGATTCAACCACCGACTACTGCGCACTTTTGCTCGTGACCTCAAGCTCAGCAGCAATTTCGATGTGAGTCTCGAAGCCCCGCTATTGCTCTCGGAAGCGGTGGACCAACTTATTGATAAAGCAGGTACTGATCGCGAGATTACAGACCTCCTGATTGACTTTGCCCTTCAGAAAACAGAGGACAACAAATCATGGGACATCAGTTTTGACCTCAACAAGGTCGCCGAACTTCTGATCCAAGAAAACGACCAGCCCTATCTCAAGACCATACAAGAAAAGCCCATTAGCGATTATTTAGCTCTGGAAAAAGACTTCCGCAAGCAGCAAAAAATATTTCGTGCGCGCATTGAGCAGTATGCTGTCAATACCCTCAAAACATGCCACGACCACGAATTGGGCCAGGCCGAATTTAAGAGTGGTTATTTTTTTAAGTTCCTCTTGACCGCCAAAAACGCGCCCGAATTGCTGAAGTTTAATACAGTTTGGCAAGCAAAATTTCGGCAAGAGGATTTGTACACCAAAACCGCCCCTGCCAGTACTAAGGAATGCATTGATAGACTTATGCCTGTGTTTGTGACGGCCTACGAAGGCATCAAGCAGGCCTTTATTCAGGATCATTTTGCACGCAACGTGATCAAAAATTTGATTCCATTGGCTACCCTCGCGTCGATCAGCAGAGAATTCGAAGCGGTTAAGACGGCGCAAAACACTGTCGTGGTTAGTGATTTTAACCGGCTATTGGCCGCTGAAATCAAGGACCAACCGGCGCCTTTTATTTATGAGCGCCTTGGTGAACGCTACCGCCATTTTTTTATTGACGAATTTCAAGACACCTCAGCCATGCAATGGAACAACCTCCTGCCTCTGGTTGGGGACACCCTATCGCAATCGGACCCTGATACTCAAGCAGGAACGATTATGCTGGTGGGGGACCCGAAACAATCGATCTACCGCTGGCGTGGTGGACACCCTGAGCAATTTATGGCCCTTGCTCGGGGAGAAGGCGACCTCCCCCATATCGCCAAAGCAACAGAAACTTTAGACACGAACTACCGCAGCAAGGCCGATATCGTCGCCTTCAATAACGCATTTTTTAGCTTCGCTGCCGATATTTTAATTGACCCCGCACACCAAACACTTTATCAAAAAGGTAGTCAGCAAAAAAACAACCAACAACAACAGGGCTATGTGCAGATCGACTTTTTGGATATGGCCGACCAAGAAAGTGAAAGTGCCTGCTACCAAGATGCCATTTTGCAACAAATAAAGGATATAGAAGCCCGCCAGGTGCCTTTGGAGGATGTGTGTATCTTGACCCGCAACAACAAACAATGCAGCATGTTGGGCGCTTACCTCAGCGCCCATGGTTTTGCAGTGGTTTCCGAAGAAGCCCTCCTGATCAAGCACGACCCGGTTGTCTCGGCCCTGATGCATGTTGCCGCCCTGAGCATTTCTTATGACGATGTGATGGCCCGGGTAGAACTTGCAAGATACCTCCATGATACCCAAGGGGTCTCAGAAGCGCTTTTCGATTATTTGCAACAATACCGTGATGCGACGCCCCGAGTTTTTGAGCAACAATTGAATGTTCTGGGCATTGATTTTAGTCTAGAAACCCTATCAACTCTTGGTCTTTATGAGCGATTTGAGTATGCCATAAAGCAGTTTGGATGGGCCCCGAAAGCAGATGGTTTTGTGACCGCCTTTATGGATTGGGTTTTTCAGTTTTCCAAGCGGCCTCAAGCCAGTATTTGGTCTCTTATGGCCTATTGGGAGCAGCAAAAAGAACGCCTAAGCCTGAGCAGCAGTAAGGGGTTGGGTGCCATCACCCTAATGACCATTCATAAGGCCAAGGGGTTGGAATTTCCGGTGGTCATTTTCCCTTTTGCCGATATGGCGTTTTCGGACACCAAGGCCCGTAAGGTTTGGTATCCGCATCGGGAGCACGAATTGGACTACCTGCGCCTGAATTATGACAAGGATCACATGAAGCTTTACGGGACAGAAGGAGAACAGATCCACCAAGAAAAAAAAGCAACAGAGGTCTTCGACACACTCAATCTTTTATATGTCGCCCTCACACGAGCTGAAAACGAACTTTATATCTTTTGCAAAAAGCCTTCAGAAACAGGACAAGCCTTGACCGCCAATAAAATATTTTGGCAGTTTCTTGAAGCCAAAAACTTGTGGTCCGACAGTCAGCTGCGTTATCATTTTGGAGCATTGGCACTGGAGGCCAGCGAACATATCGCAACAGAAGATACTTCTGACCTAGATGGGGCATTTACTTACCAAGTGATTTTGCCGGAATCCCACCCCATAAGTTTTGTTGGCGCCCAACGCCGTCCAGAATTATGGTCCCCTGCGGCAGATGGTTTTGGCTCATTATTTCATGAATTTATGGCTTTGATCAAAACACCAGAAGACCAGGCGGAGGCACTGCATAAAATCACGACGCATTATTATTTAGACAAAGACCTCGCTGAAGCGCTAGAAGCCTCGGTTCAGTCTGTTCTATTGGACCCTCAACTAAGCGCCCTTTTTGATGGGACAGACCGGGTGCATTGCGAACAAAGCATCATCACCCCAGAAGGCGTTTTGCGCCCCGACCGCATCAACTACCACCAAGACGGGAGTTATAGCCTGATTGATTACAAAACAGGCGCACCAAAACCCCAAGACGAAGCACAAATTAGTCAATATGCACAGGCCCTTACCGCGATGGGTTTTAGCCTCAGACAAAAACTCCTGGTTTACCTCAAAGATTCGCCCATTGTGGTCAAAAATCTTTAATTTAGACGCCGAAAACGACACACTATGTATACCAAATTCAAAGACCATTTGACACAGGAGCTTCAAGCCATTGAAGACCAGGGTCTCTTCAAAAAAGAACGCATCATTACGTCCGCTCAAGACGCCGTGATCAAGATCTCTACTGGCCAAGAAGTCATCAACTTTTGCGCCAATAACTATTTGGGGCTTTCGTCCCATCCTGCAGTAGTGCAGGCGGCTAAAGACACCCTGGATTCCCATGGTTTTGGTATGTCCTCCGTCCGATTTATTTGCGGCACACAAGATATCCACAAGCAACTAGAAGCAGAGATTGCTTCGTTTTATCAAACCGAAGATACCATTCTTTATGCCGCGGCTTTTGATGCCAATGGAGGGGTTTTTGAGCCCTTGCTAGGACCCGAAGACGCCATCATTTCGGACAGTCTGAATCACGCTTCCATCATTGACGGGGTAAGGCTTTGTAAAGCCCAGCGCTACCGCTATCAAAACAGTGATATGGCCGATTTGGAGACGCAGCTCAAACAAGCGCAAGCCGATGGTGTGCGTTTCAAACTTATTGTAACCGATGGCGTGTTTTCAATGGATGGTCTGGTGGCTCCATTGGATCAAATTTGTGATTTGGCAGACGCTTACGACGCTTTAGTGATGATCGACGAATGCCATGCGGCCGGTTTCATTGGCCCTACGGGACGAGGCACCCTAGAAGAAAAAGGCGTTATGGGCCGGGTTGACATCATCACCGGGACCCTTGGAAAGGCCCTAGGCGGCGCTATGGGGGGCTACACTACGGGCAAAAAGGAAATTATCGAAATATTGAGACAACGGTCACGGCCGTATTTATTTTCGAATTCTCTGGCGCCTGCCATTGTCGGCGCTTCTATTAAGGTATTTGAACTTTTAAAAACCGATACCACACTCAGAGATCGATTGGCCGAAAACACGGCCTACTTCAAGGCCGGAATGATCGAAGCAGGTTTTGATATCATTGATGGCGAATCCGCGATTGTTCCTGTGATGCTCTACGACGCCAAACTGGCGCAAACCATGGCCGATATGCTTTTGGAAGAAGGAATCTATGTGATCGGCTTTTTCTATCCGGTGGTTCCTAAAGGAAAAGCCCGCATCCGTGTCCAGCTTTCTGCGGCCCACACAAAAGAACATTTGAACCAAGCGATTTCTGCATTCAAAAATGTTAAAATTAAACTCAATATCTAGAGGGCAAATTGATATTTAAGCCGCTGTTGATAGGTAATTCCAAAATTTTTAATAGATTTGTTTTTGTTAATAAATTTTAACAAGTTACTTTTGCTCTAATAACACTAAAAATTAAACATTTAGAATATGAAACATCTTAACAGTATTTTGGTTGCTGCCTGCTTTTTCTTAGTAGTTGGTGTAACTAATGCACAGGACGCAAACAATCCTTGGGCAGTAGAACTTGGTGTCAACGCCATTGATGTATATTCGTCAGGAAACGTTGATGCTGGTAGATTACCTGTATCCGTAGGTGGAGTAGATGTTAAAGGCCGTCTTTTTGACGAGTTTTTTAACGTTACAGACCATTACAACATTATCCCTGCTGTGACTAAAGTAGCGGCCGCTCGATATTTAGGAGATGGCTTCTCATTCGGAGTAGGTGGAACCATGAACAAATTGACCAAACTTGGTGACGTTCGTGTTGACGACTTAATCTACTACGCTGGAGATGCTGAATTGCGTTACAGTATGAGAGACAAAATTGGTGGCCAGTGGCTAGACCCGTCTTTGGGAATAGGTGGTGGTTATACTTGGGTTGACGATATCGGATTTGGTTCGTTAAACGCAACCGCTAGCGTTCGTTTTTGGGTTGCTGAAAACTTAGCAATCAACGTACAAAGTACTTTCAAGCACGCTATGGAAGATTTTGGAATCACACATTTCCAACACTCTATCGGTGCCGCATTTAAATTTGGTGGAAAAGATACAGATGGCGACGGCCTTTATGACAACGAAGATGCTTGTCCTGAAGTAGCTGGTCTTCGTGAATTTGGTGGATGTCCTGATAGCGACGGTGATGGTATTGAAGATCGTAACGATGCTTGTGTTAACGTTGCCGGTTTAGCAGAATTCAACGGATGTCCTGATAGTGACGGCGATGGTATTGCTGACCCACAAGATGCCTGTCCAATGGTAGCTGGAGTAGCTGCATTGAATGGTTGTCCTGATGGCGATAGTGATGGTATCACTGACGCTGACGATAACTGTCCAACTGAAGCAGGTCCAAGTTCAAACGGAGGATGTCCTTTCTACGATGCCGACAATGACGGTGTTGAAGACAAGGATGATAAATGTCCTAATGTTGCTGGAACCGTTTCTAACAACGGATGTCCAGAAGTTACTATCGAAATCATCAACCAATTGAATGAGTATTCGAAAACAATCTTATTCGATACAGGTAAAACAAGTATCCGTGAAACGTCTAATGCTGTGTTACAAGATATGGCTGACGTAATGGCCGCTTACCCAACTGCTAGCTTCGAAATCGGAGGCCACACAGACAGCGTAGGTCGTGCTGCAAACAACCAAAAATTATCAGCTGCTCGTGCGCAATCAGTACACGACTTCTTGGTAGGTTTAGGTATGGATGACAGCCGTTTATCTTTCGTAGGTTACGGTGAAGATCGTCCAGTAGCAGACAACAATACTGCTGCCGGCAGACAAGAAAACAGACGTGTTGAGATTTCTTTAGTGAAGTAATCAACCACGCACATAATATCATTTAAAAACGCCTCCTTTATGGAGGCGTTTTTATATTTTTAGGAATGGAAAGTTTTCTCACAGAAACCATTCGAACTTTATCTCAAGGACCTCATGCCTTGTCAGACTACACCATTATTTTGCCGAGCAAACGGGCTGGGGGGTTTCTAAATCAACTTCTTGTCCAGCAGGCCGACCAGGCTTTTTTCTCCCCGAAAATCTATAGTATTGAAGACTTTGTGGCTCATGTTTCTGGCGTATCCATTATGCCGAAAACAGATGTCTTGTTGGCAGGGTTTTCTCGTTATCAATCCATTCAAAAAACGAGCTTTACCGATTACTTGCAGTGGGCAGAAACCATGCTGAGTGATTTTAACGAACTGGACCGCCACTTGGTTGAACCCAAAGCATTCTTCAGTTACCTCAGTCAAATTAAAGCCCTTGATCGATGGAATCTTGAAGAATCTCCCACCCCATTGATGACTGATTATTTTAAGTTCTGGGAGACGCTATTTCCTTTTTACACGCAGCTAACGGAATCCTTGCTGGCTGAAGGGCAGGCTTATCAAGGCCTGGTTTATCGCCGCGCAGCAGAAGATCTGACGCATTACCTCAACACCCACGGCGCTGCGCCTCACGCATTTATTGGGTTTAACGCGCTTAACCCTGCCGAGCAACTCTTGATCCAGGAATTACTGGCCCAAGGGAACACGCAAGTATTCTGGGATATGGATGATCATTTCATTCAAGATCCACAACACAGTGTGTCCCACTTTTTAAAAGACTACCTAGGCACATGGCCACATTACAAGACGCATCCTAAGCCGGATTTTCCAAAACACTTTGCCCAGCATAAGAATATCCGTTTGATCCAAGCCGACAGTGACCTGGCCCAAGTCAAAATGATGACAAAGTTGTTGTCTGAAACGCCTCGAGAGCAATGGGAAAAAACCGCCCTGGTGCTTGCCGACGAGTCTTTGCTTATTCCTGTTCTTTATGCACTGCCACAGCATATCACATCGGTCAACATCACCATGGGGTATCCCTTAAAAGCTTTTCCCGGTGTTTGGTTCATGACCACGCTATTACATTATTACCGCAGTGGCGCGGCCAAAATACACCACGATACCTTAAAGAAAATCTTTACACATCCATTTGGCCAGCGGCTCATTCCCTCGGGCACGGAAATTTGCCATGCCTTAGATAAGCAGCACCGTCTTTTTGTTTCCCTGTCGGATCTTTTGGACATGGCCCCAGAAGAATCTCGCCAGACGCTTCGGCTGCTTTTTGGGCCTGAGGATTCTCAGACGACCTTGCTCAAAAGGCTCATGCTGCTGCTGAATGAACTGATCCAATCCAAAAATCTAGGCCGATTTGACCGCTTAGGGGTCGAAAAATTATTTGACCTATGTCATCGACTGGAGCATCTCGAGCGGCATTTTGGATTTTTACAAACCACCAACAGTATTGTGGCCCTTTTTGATCACTTATTGCAACAGGAGTCTCTGGACTTCGAAGGCGATGCCTACTCTGGACTGCAGGTTATGGGAATGCTCGAAACGCGCGTCTTGGACTTTGAGCATTTAATTGTTCTGTCGGTAAACGAAGGGATATTGCCTCAAGGCAAAAGTACGGCCTCGTTCATCACCTACGATATGAAAAAGGAATTCGGGCTGCCGCTGCACACCGAAAAAGACGCCATTTATGCCTATCACTTTTTTCGTTTGCTCCAGCGGGCCAAGGAGGTGACCCTGGTCTATCAAGAACAAACTCAAGGGCTCAATGTGGGCGAAAAAAGCCGATTTATACGCTTGTTGGCGCTCGATGAGCAAAAAACCCATAAAATCACCCAGGTATTGGCTCATCAACACGCCGAAGTCACTCCAGTGGCTGCAGAGGAGTTTGTCAAATCGCCGGGGGTAATGGACCGGCTGCGTGCCATCGCCGAAAAAGGCTTTTCACCAACGGCCTTATCGCTCTATATTCGAGACCCTAAAGCATTTTATTTTGAACGTGTTTTGTCGCTCTCGACAAACAAACCCATGCAAGATAGCGTTGGCCCCGATGTGGTGGGTACTGTTGTCCATGAATCCATTAAAGAACTCTATAAAGACTTTGTCGGGCATCATTTAACCGTCGCCGGGTTAAAGGCGCTTAAAAAGCAAGTCAATGCGGTGATCCAAGAGCAATTCGGCCGGGCCTACAACACCTCTTCGCTGGTCAAAGGCAAAAACTTGATCATCGTGGCGGTCGTCAGGCGTTATATTGAAAAACTTATTGATTGGGACCTCAGTGCTTTGGCTGAAGGCCATACCATAGAATTACTCGAATCAGAAACGAATCATGAGATCACGATCCAAACAAATTTAGGCTATCCCATGAGTCTTAAGGGGCAGGTAGATCGTGTGGATCGCTGCAATGGCACCATTCGCATCATTGATTTCAAAACAGGGATGGTGCAACCCTCGAGTGTTGAAATTGTAGATTGGGCCCAGCTGATCACCAACAAAAAGTACGACAAGGCATTTCAGTTACTGACCTATGCTTACCTCAGACAGCACACGTCCCCTGAAACCTCTGTTACTGCGGGTATATTGTCGTTTAAAAATATGGCTGCTGGGCTCATGTGCTTTGCGACAAAGAAAGGCAGTCATGACAGAAACAAAATAGCATCCATTACCCCAGAAGTCCTCAAACAGTATGAGGAACAGTTGTTTGCCTTAGTGGGGGGCATTATGAATCCGGAAATTCCATTCGTGGCTGCAGGTTTGGACGACATATTTCGGATAAACTAGCACAGCTTTAGGATAAAACGATGCTTTTTTGGGATAAAAGGCACTTTTTAGTAGGCGAAATCTAAAATCATTTCTATTTTTGCAAAAAATTTATATCATGAAACTGCACAAAACATTATTAGTCTTAGCCCTTGTTTTTATTAGCGCTCTTGGCCTTAACGCTCAAGACAAACAAAATCCTTGGGCCATTGAAATTGGAACTAACGCCGTTGACTTTTATCCTGTCGGTGGTGACTCTGGCACAATGCCAGGCTCGATTAACGGTGAACCTGTCCACGGATCATTTATCAACGAGTACTTTAATGCTGGAGACCACTACAACATGATGCCCTCGGTTTCTCGAGTAGGTGTAGGGCGCCACTTGATTAGTGGCTTAAGCCTAAATGTTGGTGGAGCCATCAACAAGATTGACAAATTAGGTGATGCCGATGTAGTTGGTTGGAATAACGATTCTTCTACCAAGTTTTACAGCTTAGATGCCCGTCTGAACTTTAGTTTTCAAGACGCTTTTGGCAATGACTCATGGTTTGATCCTTATGTCGGTATTGGTGCCGGACGTACCTGGGTCAAATACGGATATGCCTTGGGATACAATACCCTTAATGCCAATGTCGGCTTTAAATTTTGGGTCATGAAAGACCTTTTGGCTATTGACCTCGCCAGCACCTACAAATCGGGTATGGACGATCAATACAGCCAAGATTATTTCCAACACCACTTGGGACTTGTGTTCCAGTTTGGCGCCAAAGATACGGACGGCGATGGTGTTTCTGATAGCCGTGACGAGTGTCCCTCTGTTCCAGGTCTAAAAGAATTTAACGGTTGCCCTGACACTGATGGTGATGGCATTGAAGATGCCAAAGACAACTGTCCAGAAGTCGCCGGAATTACAGAATTCAATGGTTGTCCTGACACTGACGGTGATGGCACTGAAGATGCAAAAGACGCCTGTCCAAATCAAGCGGGACCTGCCGAGTTTGGTGGATGTCCTGACAGTGATGGCGATGGTGTAGCCGATCCAAAAGACGGCTGTCCTGAGGTTGCTGGAGTTAAGGAATTGGGTGGATGTCCTGATCGTGATGGCGATGGTGTTGCCGACAAAGACGACGCCTGTCCAGACGATGTAGGTACGGTAGTTAAAGGTGGCTGTCCAGAAATGACCATGGAGATTGTTACAGATCTCAATGAATCTGCGAGCGCATTATTGTTCTTGCGTGGCAAAAGCGACCTGAGTACCGACGCCAAGGCAACTTTAGACCAAATCGCTTCTGTAATGAAGGAATACGCGACCACTTATCTTGAAATTTCAGGACATACGTGTAATATTGATACCGCAGACTTTAACCAAGAGCTTTCCGAGTCACGTGCCAAAGTCGTTCGCAACTATTTGATCGAGGCTCAAGGCATTAGCCCAGGTAGACTCTCTGCTAAAGGTTATGGCGAATCTAAGCCTGTCGCTGACAATGCTATTGAAGCAGGACGTGTCAAAAACAGACGTGTAGAGATTTCTATAGAAGAGTAATCTTTGCCGAACTTTATAAAAAACCCGGAGCTTATCGCTCCGGGTTTTTTTGTGTTTGCTCATTCCCTCAGGAAAAGCCCTTCTTGATTTAAAAGGACATAGGGGTCGCCCTCTGGATTAATCATGGAAAATATATCAAAATATTATCGGGTAATTTTACGATCTTTCGACGACAAAACCGATGTGCTTGAGGCGTTGTCTCAGATTTAAATGATTCCTCCTGATGCACGGTTGTTAACCAATATGCACAACTTATGAGACACTATATCATCCGTCATGCCCTAGAATTTGTCGTTATTGTCATGGGTATCAGCCTCTCATTTTATCTTGAAAAACAAAATGCAACCGCCTACAAAGACACCCTAAAAAATCAGTCCTTGGGGCGTATTCTCAAAAATATTGAGATCGATGTAAAGGACTATAAGTTCAACTTGATCGCACACAACAATGCGATTGAATCCATAAACTGGCTTGAAAATCATCGTGACCAATTATATCTCAAAACAAGGGATAGTATCGGTTTTCATTATGGGCGGGCCTTAATTATCAATACTGTATTTGTCGATAATCAAGAAGAATACCGCGCGATTCAAAACTCTGGCCTGATTGAACTCATCGAAAACGAAGAAGTTGTTTTAGGTCTTCAAAACAAATACTCCTACCACAAGTTCATCAAGTTTCTCGAGGAGATGATTCAAAAAGAGCTCTCAGTGCTTAGCGAAGATCTTTACACCAATACACGACTGGTCAGTCCAAAACTTGATTCTCTTGGTTATTTATTTGACCGGACTTTTGTTGGGCAATTGCCTATACCACACCCCGTGTTTGAGCGACTGATCACTGTTGGTTCGTTACACGGTTATTACAACGCTAGGGTAAAAAGCAGAATTCGCCGCGATAGTGTTCTGCGCCTGCGTATCGAAAAGGAAATCCAGTGACAGTAATAAGCCCACAACCGGTTAAGGCCATCCTTTTTGACATGGATGGCGTCATTGTTAACAGTGAGCCACTACACCACAGGGCCTATCACATGATGTTTGCCGAGGTGGGTATTGAGGTCTCTGCTGCCCGCTATAGCTCTTTTACAGGGCAAGCAACGCTCCCAATCTGTCAGCGACTTTGCGCCGAGTATGGCCTTGCTGAAAAAGCCGAAACACTAGTGGCGCTCAAACGAAAACATTTTAAAGACCTCTTCGAAAACGACAATGATTTTGATTTGATCCCAGGAGTGCTCGAGCTGATCAAACAATCCCATGCCAAAGGGCTTGTTTTGATTTTGGCCTCTTCTGCCTCCATGCCCAACATCAACCAGATCTTTGATCGTTTTGATTTGGACCAATATTTTACAGCGAAGTTGAGCGGAGCAGATTTAAAAGCTTCGAAACCACATCCGGAGATATTCATTAAGGCTGCTGAGGCTGCTGGTTTTGGCCCACACCAATGCGTTGTGATCGAAGACTCAGACAACGGCCTAAAGGCGGCAAATGCCGCAGGCATATTTTGTGTCGCCTATAGCAGTGCCGACGCTAAAGGCCAAAACCATCGGTTGGCCAATAAAGTCATTAGTTCGTTTACAGAAATATATTTTGATGCGCTACAGGCGCTGGTCGCGACCCACGAATAAGCTGGTTAGTTTTTTGAATACGACTTTTTGCTGCCTTGCTCATCCCAGTATTGGATGGACCCTTTGGGCTTGTTGTTCTTGTAGGCCGCCTCTTGCTTGAGTTGACCATTGCCGTACCAAAGTCTTGAGACCCCCTGCTTTTGGTTGTCCACAAAGTTTTCTAAAAGACCCAATTGGCCCGATGCGTACCACCATTTGAACGCGCCGTCTTTTTTGCCGTTAACATAAAACCCTTCCATGCGGATCTGACCACTTGGATAATTTTCGACAACACGCCCCGTGATGGGAACGCCTAAATCTTTAAGAAGCGCCATTCCTTGTTCCATGGCGACTGGATCCAATTGGTGACCGTAATAGGTAGTAGATTCTTGGGCTTGACCATAAACCGCGGTCAATAAAAAAGATAAAACGATCAGTTGCTTCATAAGTACTTAAATAGGTGGTTTGCCAGAATTATTAAAAGGCAAGTTACTAAATTCTGAGCGTATATGTGCCCAAAATTAATACCGCCTTAACAATTTTTGCGGGTTAATCCCCTTATCTTCATGGCTCCATAAACCCACTCTAACACGATCATTATGAAATTTTTATTTGTTGCCTTAGCCGCTTTGATCATGACCAGTTGTGTTGTGGTTCGATTTCCAGAGAACGTGCTCATCAAGATTGATGGCGACCTGCCGCCAATGTACTTCACACAAACCGGGGACCCTGATAATGGCCATGGAGGTCCAGAGTATCTATTTCGGGGCAGTATAAATGGGGATACGCTCTCTCGCCATGTTTCTTTTAGGGTGATCAGCGAAGATTCAACCGGCCTAAATCACTTCGTGCAAATGGATTCCATGAAGGTCCATGAGATGCCTCAAATGATTTGGGTGAGCGATGAAGCGGATATTAAAGTTATTGTTGATACCCTTCTTGGTAAAGGGAAGCGTAAAATCAAGATGATCCTCAAAAAAGACGGCGCATAGCGCTCTTACTAATTAAAAGCCAAACAGGTACTTCTCAAGACCAAAGCGCATGCTCTGTCTGGTCAAAAAAGCCTTTTTAAACGCTAGTTTTTTT
>TARA_B110000503_G_scaffold22371_1_pt1 | contig 17091 bp, 16 predicted proteins | sample TARA_B110000503 | Tara Oceans TARA_B110000503 (sample SAMEA4397472) | marine metagenome | biome: Polar Biome; feature: [SRF] surface water layer (ENVO:00010504); material: water (ENVO:00002006), including particulate matter (ENVO:01000060) such as... | depth 5 m | reverse complement strand
GCATTATCGTTTGCAAAATGACCCTGACAACCCCGGAAAACTTAGAGTAGATCCAGAAGCTAAATTAGAAGAAGAATTGGTTGTTAGACCTACTTCTGAAGCAATTATATGGAGCACTTACAAAGGATGGATCCAATCATACAGAGACTTACCTTTATTAATAAATCAATGGGCAAATGTTGTACGTTGGGAAATGCGAACTCGTTTATTTTTAAGAACTTCAGAGTTTTTATGGCAAGAAGGTCATACTGCACATGCCACAAAAACAGAAGCAATTGCAGAAGCGCAACAAATGCAGGAAGTATATGCCACTTTTGCTGAAGAGTTTATGGCAATGCCTGTTATCAAAGGTTCAAAATCTGACAGCGAACGTTTTGCAGGCGCAGAAGACACCTTAACTATTGAAGCATTAATGCAAGACGGTAAAGCCTTACAAGCCGGTACAAGCCATTTTTTAGGTCAAAATTTTGCAAAAGCTTTTGATGTAAAATTCACCTCTAAAGAAGGGAAAAAAGAACACGTATGGGCTACTTCGTGGGGTGTCTCTACTCGTTTAATCGGTGGTTTAATTATGACCCATTCTGACGATAGTGGCTTAGTTTTACCTCCAAAATTAGCTCCAATACAGGTTGTAATTATTCCGATCTATAAGGATGAAGCACAATTAGAAGCAATTTCAGAGAAAGTAGCCGTGTTTGTAAATCAATTGCGTGAAAAAGGCGTTTCTGTAAAGTTTGACGATAGAGATACGTATAGGCCTGGGGCGAAATTTGCAGAATACGAATTAAAAGGAGTCCCAATTAGAATTGCTGTAGGAAATAGAGATTTAGAAAACGGTACGGTAGAAATTGCAAGAAGAGACACTTTTGAGAAACAAACGGTGGCTCAAAATGAGGTGGTAGATTTTGTAAGTGACCTTTTAGAAAAAATTCAGCAAAACTTATTTAGCAAAGCCATTAACTTCAGAGCGGACAACACAACTTCTGTAGATAATTTCGAGGATTTCAAGACCATCATAAAAAATAAAGGAGGATTTGTTTCTGCACATTGGGATGGAACAGAGGAAACTGAAAATAAAATAAAAACCCAAACAAAAGCAACGATAAGGTGCATCCCTAATGATGCAAAAGAAGAAATTGGAATATGTGTATTTAGCGGAAAGCCGTCTTTTAAAAGGGTGCTTTTTGCAAAGGCTTATTAAATTTAAAAAAAATAGATTTTTTTTTGAAAAATTATTGCAGAATTTAAAAAACGTTGTATATTTGCACCCGCAATTAAGACACATTTTAATTGTTATGGTCCGTTCGTCTAGGGGTTAGGACGCATGGTTTTCATCCATGTAACACGGGTTCGATTCCCGTACGGACTACAAAAGTTTTAATAAAAAAACGAAACAAAAGTTATGGCAAATCACAAGTCAGCATTAAAAAGAATTAGAAGTAACGAAGCTAAAAAGCTACGCAACAAATACCAGCACAAGACAACAAGAAATGCTGTTAGAGATTTACGTACAGTAGAAGATAAAAAGGAAGCAGAAGGGAAACTAAATGCTGTGATTTCTATGTTAGATAAGTTGGCTAAAAACAACATTATTCATAAGAATAAAGCTGCTAATATCAAATCTAAATTAACGAAGCACGTATCTGCGTTGTAAGTTTTTACTTCTTAATAAATTAAAAAAAACCTAAGTATTTTATTTAGGTTTTTTTTGTTTAAAACAGTAGCTATAAAGAGCCTCTTTTAATAAAAATAGTTCTCCATTTCTAACTTAAAAAACTTTAGCTACTTCCTCCTTCGTCCACTAAAATGATTTCTTTCTACTAAACAGGATTGCTATTCCTTCTATTACCTTTGTTATCAGGATACAACAAAACAATAAATAACCCTATCTACGAAAGACCAATCATTCTTTTTTTCAACTATACCTATAAGTCATGATTTTTATGAGCATCCAATCGAATAAAAATAAAGAGGAGAATTGTAAAACCCCATAAGGAGGAACCTCCATAACTAAAGAAAGGCAATGGAATACCAACAGTTGGTAACAAACCTATGACCATTCCAATATTTACAATTACATGAAAAAATAAAATTGAGGCCAAGCTATATCCATAAATCCGCCCAAACTTATTCGCATGTGTTTCCGCTAAATAAAGAATGCGATACAACATGAGCATAAATAAAATAATCACAAAAGAACTACCTAAGAACCCCCACTCTTCCCCTATTACGCTAAAAATATAATCTGTGTGCTGCTCTGGCACAAAGTCTCCCTGAGTTAAATCCCCTTTTAAAAACCCTTTCCCATTAAACCCACCTGAACTAATAGTCAATTCCGACTGATAAGAGTTATATCCGATACCTTGATTGTCTTTCTTTAAACCTAGAAGAACCTCAAAACGATCTCTGTGATGTTGCTTAAAAACGGTAGTATAAGTGAATCCAGTTCCGACAATAAAAACGGCAATGATAGCGTATACCGCTATGATTTTATACCAGTTAAAACGCAAGAAACGCTTCCCTCCTCTATAAATCACATACACAGTAAAAATACTAAGCACTATAAATAAAATTGACAAGACCCATGGAACTCCAAATAAAATGGTAAGAATAAATAAAACAATTACTACAACTCCTAAAATAAGATAATTTAAAGTGAGTCCTTCTCGATGCAATACTAAGAAAAAAGACAAATAAATGAGTGCAGAACCAACGTCTGGCTGCAGTGTGATTAAAAAAGCTGGGGCAAATATAATAACAAAGGCCTTAATTTGATTTTTAACTAACTTAAAACTATACTGCCTGTCACTCATTAGTTTTGCAACTGCCAATGCTGTAAATGCCTTTACAAACTCTGAAGGTTGAAGACCCAATACTCCAAAATTATACCAAGAAGTAGCACCATTAATTGTTTTTCCAAAAAGAAATAACCCAATAAGCGTCCCTAGAGAAAGAATATAAAATATTCCTGAAAACTTTTCATAGAACTCAGAGTTAAAAAACAGAATTGTAATAATTAAGGGAATTGTTAGAAAAATAAAGATAAGCTGCTTCCCATATCTAGTTGAAAAACTTAGCAACTCAATATCCTGATCTGTTTTTGACGCAGAATAAATATTTAACCAACCAAAACTGACTAACACTATAAAAATAAGTACCAAAAGCCAGTCAACACCCGCAAAAATATTATTTCGTTCCCTTCTCAATTTCCTTTTTTTTAGGGATTAATTTATCGTATTCACCCTGCAAACTTATACTCAGCATATTCTTCTCTCGATACTGAGTTGCTTTAGAAATTTCACCATTTAAATACTGCTCTATCAAAAGACTAGAAATAGGAGCTGCGATGGTTGAGCCATACCCACCATTTTCTACAAAAATAGCAAGCGCAATTTTTGGATTATCTTTTGGAGCAAATGCCACTAAAATAGAATGATCTTCTAATTTTATTCTTTTCCCATTCACCACAGCATAATTCTCTGAAGTCCCTGTCTTCCCACAAATTTCAATTCCCTTAACTTGGCTCCACCTACCTGTTCCTGTTTTAAAAACTTCGTGCATCGCTTCTATTACTGGCGAAAAATGTATCGTATCAATAGTTGTTTGTTTTTTCTTTGTAAAATCAGAGAATTCTATTGGGCTTTTATTTACTTCCTTTAGAATATGTGGCGTATAAAAAAATCCTTTATTTGCGATTGCAGCCGTAAAATTGGCCAATTGAATTGGGGTTGTTTGAACTTCTCCTTGTCCAATAGCATTTGAAATATTTGTAGAGGCATTCCAAGAGTATCTATACATATCATCATAATACTTTCCTGTAGGTATTAAGCCAGGACTTCCCTGCGGTAAATCATACCCTAAATAATTCCCCAAACCAAAACTTTTAACATGTGCACTCCATGCGTCCAAACCTTCAGATGGTTTGTTGTTTTTTTGAATGATTCTTTTGTACGTATTAGAAAAGTAACTATTGCACGATCTCGCAATGGCTGTTTTTAATTTTATTGGTTTGCCATAAATTCCGCAATGACATCCCATAAACTCATTTGCCCTGCCACCATATCTATAACCGTTGTAGCAGTAAAAAGGAGTTTTCCTTGTAATAACGCCCTCTTGTAATCCAATTAAAGCATTCATCATTTTAAAAGGAGATCCAGGAGGATAGGAGGCTTTTAAGCTTCTATCATACGTAGGTTTCTCTAAGTTTTCAGGATCCATTAAAATGACTGAATTTTGAGATCTTTTTCTACCAACCAACATGTTTGGATTGTATGAAGGAGCAGTAACTAGGGCTAAAATCTCACCAGAAGAGGGCTCAATGGCAACAATACCTCCTCTTTTACCCTTCATTAGCTTTTGAGCATATTGCTGAAGTTTAATATCTAATGTTAACTTTAGGTCTTTGCCATTTTGTGCCAATGTATCTTTGTCTCCATTCTTGAAAGAACCGGTAACTTTATTAAAATTATTTCTAGTAAAATATTTTTTTCCTTTTCTACCTCTTAAAAAACCCTCGTATTGTTTTTCTATACCATCCTTACCTATTAACTCTCCTGCTTGATAATAGCTATTTGTCTTTGCCAGTTGTTCGTTGACTTCGCCAATATACCCTAAAACGTTTGCTGCAGCATTTAAAGGGTACTCTCTAATTATTCTTTTCTGAATAAAAAATCCGTGATACTTATGAAGCTTCTCTTGAAGAAATGCAAAATCTTCCTTTGCTAACTGCTTTAAGAAAACAGAAGGTAGGTAAGAAGCAAATGTATCTGCCTTGTAATATCTCCTTAAAAAATCTTCTTTATTAATTTTTAATAGCTTACACAATTCTAGTGTATCTAAAGAGGCTACTTGATTTGGCTGCACCATAACATCATAAGAGATCTGATTTGCCACCAACAAAACATCGTTTCTGTCATAAATATAACCTCTTTCTGGGTAATCATATTCGGTCTTTACTGCAGCATTATGGATTGGATCATATCTTTCACCCCTAATTATTTGAAGCTGAAATAGGCGGCCTATAAACACTGCACCTACGAGTGTAATTAAAAAGTAAAGTAAAAAACTTTTTTGCATTATTGTTTTTTAGAAAAAATATAAACTACGAGGAAATAAAGTACCAACGTAAAAATACTTGAATACAATGTATTTAGTAATACCTGTGAAAAATTCTCAAAGCTCAAGTTAGCAAAAGAAAATAATATAAAATGATGAACCAGCGTTAAACTTGTGACATAATTGAACTTCTTTCCAAAAGGTTCCAAACTCAAATTAAAAAAAGGATAATCCACTTCATATTTACTAAAAAAAACTTTAACAAAAAACAGTCTAAAATAAGCAATTGTTAAGGTTGCCAGCGCATGAATTCCACCAGAGTCAGAAAAAAAATCAATACTTAACCCCAATAAAAAGGCGATGAATAAAAAACTAAATCTGTCTTTTTTTAAAGGAAATAAAAAGAGAAAAATAATATATAAATAAGGGTTCACATACCCTAAAAATAAAATATTGTTTAATACAAAAACCTGCAATAGGACTAGAAATAAAAAAAGAAGTGCGAAGTAGATTGTCTTACTCATTTACAGTATTTTCTATCTGTTTAATTTCATATTTATGCAAGTTCTTAATAACATACACCGGCCCAACATTACTCATATCATTAAACAATTTCACATCAATCACATTGTCTACGGCAGTATCATTATTAATACCAACAACCTTTCCAATCAAAATCCCCTCTGGGAAAATAGTAGATTTTCCGTCCGTTTCTACAGTATCTCCTATTTTTACTGGTGCTTGCCTTGGAATATCTGTTAATTGCAGGACCCTATAGTCTCGTCCATCCCATTTTAAAGAGCCAAAATACCTGCTGTTTTTTAACCGTGCATTTAATTTTGAGTTTTTATTCAGAACGGATTGAACTCTTGTGTAGTTCGGAGAAACTGTTTCCGTAATTCCGATAATTCCTTTCCCGTTAACAACTGCCATTTCTTTATATAGACTATCATTTCTGCCCTTATCAAGTGTTAGAAAATTAAACGCTCTCGTAAAGTTGTTGTTGATAATTTTAGCACTGGAAAAAGTATATTTTTGGAAGTATTTTAATGTGTCTACCAAAGTTGAATCTGAAAGGATGGTAATTTTTTGTTTTCGTCGTAAGCGATTTCTTAGGTCTGTGTTCTCCAATAATAACTCATTATTTACATCTTTCAAACTGAAATACTCAGAAACACTATAGGCTTGATTATATAAACTACTAGTTACTGCACTTGCAGAAGTTACATATTTACTTTTATGAAAGTTCAAATTATTAAAAATAAGTGACAAGGCGGCGCACTGCAGCAATAGAAAGAATAAAAAATATTTAAACTTTCGAAAAAAATAAATAAGTTGTTGCATTTGTTAAAGCGTCTAAAAGATTATTTCATCAATACATTTTTGTATTTATCTAATTCTTTTAGAGCAATTCCAGTCCCTCGAACTACTGCCCTTAACGGATCTTCCGCAACGTACACTGGTAGATCTGTTTTTCTTGACAGTCTTTTGTCTAAACCTCTTAACATAGAACCTCCTCCTGCTAAATAAATACCACTATTATAGATATCTGCAGCTAACTCTGGCGGTGTTTTTGACAGCGTTTCCATCACAGCATCTTCTATCCTTAAAATAGATTTATCTAATGCTTTTGCAATCTCTCTGTAAGAAACTTGCACTTGTTTTGGCTTTCCGCTTAGTAAATCTCTCCCTTGAACTAGCATGTCTTCTGGCGGAGTTTCTAAATCTTCTGTAGCTGCACCAATAGTGATTTTAACTTTTTCAGCAGTTGTTTCACCCACATGTAAATTGTGCTGCGTGCGCATATAATACATGATATCATTTGTAAAGAGATCCCCTGCAACTTTTACAGATTGGTCACAAACAATACCAGCTAAAGCGATGACTGCAATTTCCGTTGTTCCTCCTCCAATATCAATAATCATATTCCCTTTCGGCTCCATAATGTCTATACCAACACCAATTGCAGCTGCCATAGGCTCATAAATTAAATAGATTTCTTTGGCGTTCATATGCTTTGCCGAATCCCTAACAGCTCTCTTTTCCACCTCTGTAATTCCGGATGGAATACATATAACCATACGCAATGCTGGTGGAAACAACTTCTTTTTAATCGATGGAATCTGTTTCACAAATTCCTTAATCATTTCTTCAGACGCTTGAAAATCGGCAATAACACCATCTTTTAAAGGACGAATTGTTTTTATATTTTCATGGGTTTTCCCTTGCATTAGATTGGCTTCTTTCCCAATTGCAATAATTTTACCGGTAGTTCTATCTCTTGCTACGATAGAAGGACTGTCAATAACCACTTTTCCATTGTGAATTATTAATGTATTTGCGGTCCCTAAGTCAATCGCAATATCTTCCGTCATAAAATCAAAAAAACCCATAAAATATTTTTGTTATGTTATTTAACTCCCATCGATGCCCTCACAAATTTACTAAATTTCTGAATGCAAACCACGTATAAATAATTAATGTTTAAAATGTCTAATTCCAGTCATGACCATTGACAAGTTGTTCTTGTTACAATAATCGATACTCAGCTGATCTTTGATAGAACCTCCTGGCTGAATTACACTTTTTATACCCGCTTTATCTGCAATTTCGACACAGTCCGGGAAAGGAAAAAATGCATCACTTGCCATTACACATCCATTTAAATCAAATTTAAAAGAATTTGCTTTTTCAATTGCCTGGTTTAAAGCATCTACTCTGCTTGTCTGACCAGTTCCTCCTGCCAATAACTGCTTATTCTTTACTAAAATAATTGTATTTGACTTGGTGTTTTTACAAAGCTTAGAAGCAAACAATAAATCTTCTAACTCACTTTCTGAGGGTCTTGTGTCCGTTGCGTATTTCAAATCTTTTAAAGTATCTGTTATACTGTCTTTGTCTTGAACCAAATTTCCATTTAAACAAGTTCTAATCGAGGTAGTTGGCAACACGACTTCTTTTTGGATTAGAATAATTCTATTCTTCTTTCCCTTTAAGATTGAAAGTGCTGCTACCGAGTAACTTGGTGCTATTACAACTTCGCAAAAAAGCTTATGGATTTCGGCTGCTGTAGCTGCATCTATTTCCATATTTGCAATCAAAACACCTCCAAAAGCGGAAACAGGATCTCCTGCTAAAGCGTCTACATAGGCCTGCTGAATGGTATCTCTTTGCGAAAATCCACATGCATTGTTGTGCTTTAAAATAGCAAAAGTCGGCGCCTCTCCTTTAAATTCAGCTATTAAGTTCACAGCAGCATCTACATCTAATAAATTGTTATAACTTAATTCTTTACCGTGTAATTTATCAAAAATCGCCTCTAAATCTCCGAAGAAATATCCTTTTTGATGTGGATTCTCGCCATACCTTAATACCTGTGCATTTGTTTCACTTACCTTTAATACAGGTACTTCACCTGCATTAAAGTAATTGAAAATAGCCGTATCGTAGTGTGAAGAAATATTAAAAGATTTTGCAGCAAACTCCTTTCTCTGCTCGATAGAAGTTATTCCATTCTCTGCTGTTAATATTTCTAAAAAAGCGGCATACTGATCCATCGATGAAATGGTAAAAGTATCTTTAAAGTTTTTTGCGGAAGCCCTAATTAAAGAAATGCCACCAATATCAATTTTTTCTACAATCTCCTCCTCCGAAGCTCCTGAAAAAACTGTTTTTTCAAATGGATATAAATCCACAATTACCAAATCTATTTGAGGAATGTTAAATTCTTCTAACTGTGCGATATCCCCTTTGTGGTCTTGTCTATTTAAAATCCCACCAAAAACTTTTGGGTGTAATGTTTTTACCCTTCCTCCCAAAATAGAAGGATACGAAGTTACCTCCTCAACAGGCACCACAGGAATTCCTAATTCTTTAATAAATTTCTCTGTACCTCCTGTAGAATAAATAGTAATGTTTAATTGATTTAATTTTTTTACAATAGGCTCTAAACCATCCTTGTGAAATACAGAAATTAATGCGGATTTAATTGTTTTTGAAGTGCTCATTTAGTTGTGTAGTTAGGCTAACAAAGCTAAGAAAACTCTAAGGTTACTACAATAGTAAATTTATAAAAAATCACGAACGAATTAAGGATGCATTTCTGCGATACATGATTGAATAAAATTGTTGTAAATGGTACTTTCGCGAAAACAAAACAGTGTTTAACAAGAAGTTTCACAACACTAAAGACACTATAAACAAACCACTAATTTTTAATTTTATTAGCACCATATGGAGTCTTGCTAAATATTTATTCTTGATATTTAAAAACTTTATAAAACAAAGAAAGCAAGTTGCTAGGAATTTTTTCTATTCTAAATAATTTTTTTTTTGAAACAACATAAAACTAATATTAAAAACTTACTCACTATTTTCTAAAAAGTTTCGAAACCATTCTGTGAATTTTTCTTTAAATTTTCTTGAGTTTTTTATTGGTCTTTCTTCCACACAAGAGAAACTATTCTCTCTTTTGGAAATTATTTTTGAATGCGGTACTTTCATTATTTAGGGGAGTTTAATGATTTAAAAAATTTAAAAAAAATTTCTTTCTCAAATGTATAACAAAAAATGAAAGCTATCAATCCCTGAAAACAGTGTTTTTAAAGCCTGTATTTGGTATATTGGTTTATAAAATTTTTGCCACTTTTTTACAAATAAATTCCAAAAATGCCTCATCATCCGCAGTAAAAATATTGGCTGTATGGGAATCAATATCTATCTGACCCACATTTTGATCGTTTACAAAAATTGGAATTACAATCTCAGACTTCACCTTCCATCCACAAGAAATATAGTTTTCCTGCTCAGAGACATCTTGCACTACGAAATTCTTATTACTTACCGCTACTTGACCACAAATTCCTTTCCCAAAAGGGATGATGGTATGCTCAGTTTCCTCCCCAGTATATTGCGCTAATTTTAACTCATTCCTATCTCCATTTTTAAAATAAAAACCAACCCAGTCATAATGTACTATTTCACGTTCTAATAAATCACAAATTGCTTGTAATTTGAACCCTGCAGTGTTTTTTTGAGAAAGTAATACATTCACTTTTTCTTTTAATATTTCTAATTTCATAACCCTTTTTTTGATATTGCTAACATAAATAAATTCCAGTTGTATTTCGCATAAATACGCATTGAATACTAATAAATGTGAATGATTTAGATACGTTTTAAAGAAACACGCTAATTATCAAACAATTTAACAAAAGGTTTACATTTGTAATTGTAAATTTATAATTTGTATGAAAAGCACTCTCATTAAAATAACCACTAGTCTGCTAACATTACTGATGCTACTTTCAACGTTGTCTCTCTTTGTTGAGCGCCACGATTGTAGTGACTTTTTAGTACATACTTCATTTACAGTACAAACAACTAATTGTGGTATAACAATGTCACAAAAAACAGCTATGAAGAAGTATTGTTTTGATTATTTTAACATATACCAATGAAAAAATATATTATAAGTGGCTTTTTATTACTAACACCCATGCTTGTTCCTGCTCAAACTAGCTTGAAAGGGATGATTATGGATGTACAAAATCCTAAAGATAATTTAGGTGTTTCTGGAGCGACTGTTAATTGGTTGGATACGAATATTGGAGCAATCACCAATAGTAAAGGTTGGTTTACCTTACCCTATGACACCCAATTTAAAAAATTAATTATAAGTTATATTGGATATAAAACAGACACTATAACAATTTCTAATACAACTACAATTCATCATTTCATCACCTTAGAAACAGAGCTCAACGAAATCACAATTCGAAGTAAACGAAATGCGGTTCAAAAATCTTTGTTAGCAACTGCCAATACTTTTACCATTAACAATGACGAGTTGCTAAAAGCTGCCTGTTGTAATTTAGCAGAAAGTTTTGAAACAAACCCGTCTATAGACGTTAGCTTTTCTGACGCGCTAACTGGAACACGTCAAATACAGATGCTAGGATTAAAGAGCCCCTATTTACAAATTATGCAAGAGAACATCCCTTCTATAAGGGGGGCAGCACAGGTATTTGGACTAACATTTACGCCAGGAACCTGGGTGGAAAGCATCCAAATCACCAAAGGTGCAGGTTCTGTTGTAAACGGTTTCGAAAGCATCTCGGGACAGATAAATGCCGAACTGGTAAAACCTTTTTCTGACGCTGCATTCTTTTTAAACGCGTATAGTTCTCTGAATGGGAGACTAGAATTAAATACCCATTTAAACAAAAGAATTTCAGAAAAATGGCAAACAGGTCTTTATATTCACGGAAATTATAGAGGTGATAAATTTGATAAAAACAACGATGGTTTTTTAGATGCACCACTGGCAAATCAAATAAATGTGATGAACCGTTGGCAATACACAGATGCACAAAATGGTTGGGTTAGCTTTATAACTGCTCGGTTTTTAAATGACGAGAAACAAACAGGAGAACTCAATTTTAATTCAGAAACAGACCAGGGAACTGCAAATCTTTGGGGAAGTGAAATTGATACAAAGCGATTTGAAACCTCAGCCAAATTAGGATATGTTTTTCCTGATTTACCATACCAAAGCTTAGGGCTACAGCTAGCGTATAGCAAACACCAACAAGATTCTTATTTTGGATTAAATAGCTATGATATTCAACACGAAAGCTTGTATTCTAATTTCCTTTTCAACTCTATTATCAATGACACTCGAAACAAGTTTAAAACAGGAGTCAACTTCACTTATGATAAATACAATGAGCTTGTTAACAAAACGATTTATAATCGAAAAGAAAATTCGTTGGGCGCTTTTTTCGAATATGCTTTTGATAATTTAGATGATTTTAGCCTAACCGCTGGACTTCGAATAGATACTCATAACCTACTTGGAACCTTTATAACACCAAGAATGCATTTAAGATACGTTCCTTGGAAAAAAAGTGTGCTTAGAGCTTCTGTAGGAAGAGGTAAGAGAAGTGCAAATATTTTTGCTGAAAACCAACAAGTATTTGCTAGTTCTAGAGGTAATAAAGGAAATATTAACATTGACAATACCAATGGAAATATCTACGGATTAAATCCAGAAATTGCCTGGAACTTTGGAATTTCCTATTTACAGAAATTCAATTTATTTGATAAAAAAGGAGATGTTACGTTTGATTTTTACAGAACAGATTTCAGCAATCAAGTTGTTGTCGACTGGGAAAATCCTCAAGAAATTTCTTTTTATAACCTTGAAGGAAAAAGTATTGCGGATAGTTTTCAGGTAGAAGTAAATTATGAATTAATAGAAAGCTTAAGTCTGAGAACCGCCTTCAAATATTTTGATATTTCAACAAATTATAAGGGTGGGAAACTGCAAAAACCGCTGCAGCCAAATAAGCGCTTTTTTGCAAATATTTCTTATGAAACAAAATTAAATGGTAACAAAGCGCAATGGAAAATTGACGTAACCTTTAATAATATTGGTCGACAAAGATTGCCGAGTACAGCCTCTAATCCAGTAAGCTATCGACTAACAACTCATTCTGAAAGCTATAGCTTGTTAAATTCTCAAATCACAAAAGTATTCTCGAATAGATTTGAAGTCTATTTTGGAGGAGAAAATATTACAAACTTTCAACAGAAGAATCCTATTCTAGCAAGCGATACTCCTTTTGGACCTAATTTTGACACAACGATTGTATATGCCCCTATTTTCGGACGTGCAATCTATGCTGGACTTCGTTTTAAAATAAAATAAAATTTTGAGAAACTTTCAGCATTTCTATTAATTTAAAAAAACAAATCATAAAACAGAAAACAAATGAAAAAAGCAGTATTTATATTCAGTATATTTTTGATTGGTTTCTCCACTCGAGGACAACAAGTAGAAAAGAAAAAAAATGCTAAAATTGCTTTTGAAGTAGACGGTATCTGCGGCATGTGTAAAAAACGTATTGAAACTGCAGCCTTAAAAACTAAAGGTATAAAATTTGCTATTTGGGACGTAAAAACACACCAATTAAATGTTATTTTAAATGAACAAAAAACAAGTTTAAAAACACTAAAAACAAACATTTCATCTGCTGGCCATGATATTAAAGGTTTTATAGCCACGGAAGAAGCCTATGCCTTAGTGCATCCATGTTGTAAGTATCGAGACAATAAAATCGTATTAGAACACTCCGGTGCTCTCAAAAAAGAGAAAAACTAGAAAATAAAAAAAGCCTCACATGTGAGGCTTTTTTTATTTGCAATATGTTTCTATGTTTTAGCTACGAAAAATGACCAACAACGCAACTCATAAACTCTTTTTAGTATCTGTAATGCTCTGGTTTGAAAGGTCCTTTTGGAGTCACACCAATATATGTAGCTTGATCTTCGCGTAATTCTGTTAACTCTACACCTATTTTAGCTAAATGTAAAAATGCCACTTTTTCATCTAAATGTTTTGGCAACATAAAGACATCGTTTCCATAAGCTGCTGCATTTTTCCAAAGTTCAATTTGAGCCAAAGTTTGGTTTGTAAATGAATTCGACATTACAAAACTTGGATGGCCAGTTGCACAGCCTAAATTTACCAAACGTCCTTCTGCAAGCAAAATGATATCCTTTCCGTTGATGTTATATTTGTCTACTTGTGGTTTAATAGTATCCTTTGTATGTCCATGATTTTTATTTAACCAAGCCATATCAATTTCATTATCAAAATGCCCAATATTACATACAATTACCTTGTCTTTCATTGCTTCAAAATGACGGGCTTGTATAATATCTTTATTCCCTGTGGTCGTAATTACAATGTCAGAATTTGCTACAACAGTCTCTAATCTTTTTACTTCAAAACCATCCATTGCTGCTTGTAAAGCACAGATAGGATCAATTTCAGTAACTGTTACAATAGAACCTGCTCCCTTAAAAGAGGCCGCTGTTCCTTTACCTACATCTCCATATCCACAAACGGTTACACGTTTTCCTGCTAACATCGTATCTGTTGCTCTTCGAATTGCATCTACTGCAGATTCTTTACAACCGTACTTATTGTCAAATTTAGATTTCGTAACGGAATCATTTACATTGATCGCTGGCATTGGTAAGGTTCCATTTTTCACTCTTTCATACAGCCTGTGAACTCCCGTTGTTGTTTCTTCTGACAACCCGTTAATCCCTGCTGCTAATTCTGGATATCTATCCAAAACCATATTGGTTAAATCTCCTCCATCATCTAGAATCATATTTAATGGTTGTTTGTCTTCACCAAAAAACAAGGTTTGCTCAATACACCAGTCGAATTCCTCTTCTGTCATATCTTTCCAGGCATATACCGCTGTTCCTGCACCCGCAATTGCAGCTGCAGCCTGATCTTGTGTAGAAAAAATATTACAAGAACTCCAAGTAACTTCCGCTCCTAAAGTCTGTAATGTTTCAATCAAGACCGCTGTTTGAATGGTCATATGCAAACAACCCGCAATTCGTGCTCCTTTTAAAGGTTGCTCATTTTTATACTCTTCTCTCAAAGACATCAGTCCTGGCATTTCTGCTTCTGCCAGATGAATTTCTTTCCTACCCCAATCTGCTAAAGAAATATCTTTCACTTTAAATGGTACGTACGTGGCTGTTTTGGTGCTCATATTTTGTATATTTATGTTCTAATTTTTCGAACTGCAAAGTTACGACATCCATTCCAAAAAAGTATGCCTCTTTACAAAAGTTTAACGATTGACAACAAGACAAAAGTGCTCATCTGGAAAATTGAGGAAACCTTTAACGAATTAAACACAAACGTTTTACTAACAAAAAAAAGTCAGGCGCGTTTAAATGGCATGAAATCTCAATTGCATCAGCGCGGTTTTTTAAGTGTGCGTCATTTATTAAAAGAAGCCGGCTACTCCGATTCCGATGTAGTTTATGATGCCTACGGGAAGCCTCATTTAAAAGATGGGAGATTCATTTCAATCACCCATTCCTATACTTTTTCGGGGATCATCGTCTCTGACGAAAAGCCCGTAGGTATTGATATTGAAAAACAACGAGAAAAAATATTAAAAATAGCCCACAAATTCACCCCATTTGAAGAATACAAAACAATTGCAAATCATGAAGCATTAATTAGTAAACTAACCATTGTTTGGGGGGCGAAAGAAAGTTTATATAAAATATATGGAAAGAAAAGTTTACTCTTTTTACACCATATCTTTATTGAAGACTTTAATTTTGCTGATGAAAAAACAACAGGAACTATTCGATATGAAGGAAAAACAGCTACCTATCAAATATTCTTTTTAGAATTTGATGGGTTTACTTGTGTATACGCAATTTAAATGTTCTTTTTTGAAATATAAACAAGACTAATAGAGAGAAATTCTTAAATTTGTATGCTCAATTATAATAGATGCTAGAAATTTTTAACCTGCTTTTTGAACAATACAAAACCTATGAAACGATAGATATTGTGCTGGAAATTATAGCGGTAATCTTTGGATTTTTATCCGTTTGGTTTTCTAAACAGAATAAAGTTTGGGTTTTTCCAACAGGCATAATTAGTACCGCCATATTTGTACACCTGCTGCTAAAATGGGCATTACTCGGTGATATGATGATCAACGTCTATTATTTTATAATGAGCATCTATGGTTGGTATGTTTGGACACGAAAAGTAGACGATACTCATTTTACACCAATTTCTAGAACATCTCCTAAAGAAAAAAAGACTGCAACACTCCTTTTCTTAGCTGCATTAATTTTTGTTTGTATCGTCTATCAAATTTTTGATAAATGGAACAATTGGGTTGCCTATATAGATACCGTAACCACAGCCATTTTCTTTGTAGGTATGTGGTTAATGGCAAAACGAAAAATAGAGAATTGGATTTTCTGGATTGTTGGAGATCTAATTTCTGTACCTTTATATTTATATAAAGGATTTGCATTTACAAGCTTTCAATATTTCGGATTTACTTTTATTGCCATTTTTGGTTATTTAGCATGGAAAAAAAACTTACACAAGACCCCATTAACATCGTAAAAATTGTTTTATTTGGCCCAGAATCGTCAGGAAAAACGACTCTTTCTCGTCACTTAGCAAGGTATTATAATACCGTTTGGGCACCAGAATTTGCACGAGACTATTTGCAGAAAAAATGGAATAATGAACGTAAAACCTGCCAGAAAGAAGACATCATTCCAATTGCTATTGGACAAATGAAATTAGAAAACAGATTGGCCAAAAGAGCAGATAAGTTACTCATTTGCGACACGGATCTTTTAGAAACAAAAGTATATTCAGAAGAATTTTATGGCGGCTTTGTGGATGAAAAATTAAATGATGCGGCAAATAAAAATGAGTATGACCTCTATTTGTTAACCTATATTGACACACCCTGGGAAGCAGATGATTTACGTGACAGACCAAAACAACGTTTAGAAATGTTTAATGCCTTCGAGCGCGCATTAAAAAAGCATAAAAAAAAATACATCATCCTAAAAGGGAACAAAGAAACTCGGCTAAAAAATGCCACAGTAGCTATTGATGAAATCATTGCTAATAAAAAGAATTTACACTCATTCTCAACTTCTTTATTAGATTTAGACATTCCTTTTATTCCCCATAATAATAATGAAAGTTTTTTTGACTAAAAAAAATTAAAAAAAATTGAATTTATAAGGATACCAAAATTCAATATCAAAAACGGCATCAATGCATACCGAAAATATACTAAAAGAACTTGGATTTAAAGCGACTAGAAGTTCTGGTCCTGGAGGACAACACGTAAATAAAACATCTTCTAAAATTGAGTTATCCTTTAATTTAGGACATTCTCTTTCGCTCTCTGAAAACGAAAAAAAACTGTTAAAAGTCAAACTTGTATCAAAATTAACGAAAGAAAATGTATTAATTATTTTCTGCGAAGAAACACGTTCTCAGCACAGAAATAAAGAAATTTCGATCAAACGTTTTTTAGAATTATTGAAAACAAATTTAACTCGTCCTAAGAAAAGACAAAAAACAAAACCTAGCAAAGGCGCCTTAAAAAGAAGGGTTGAAACTAAAAAACGAACCTCCATTAAAAAGGCACTTCGCAAAAA
>TARA_B110000503_G_scaffold32101_2_pt1 | contig 17144 bp, 19 predicted proteins | sample TARA_B110000503 | Tara Oceans TARA_B110000503 (sample SAMEA4397472) | marine metagenome | biome: Polar Biome; feature: [SRF] surface water layer (ENVO:00010504); material: water (ENVO:00002006), including particulate matter (ENVO:01000060) such as... | depth 5 m | reverse complement strand
GGCCATCCTCGGTATACGGGTACGGGGTGTTGATAGTCTCCGGGTTGACCACATGATCCGAGAAGGACATAGAGTGCCAGCCATGAGTGTCTGCGACAGGCGCCAATTGTGTCAGGTGCGCCACACTGCTAAATGAGGTGGATAATACGAATTTCATGGACGTTATACTCTTTGTAGATACCCGTCAGGAACGGATTATTTGGATATGTTAATAAGCTCACTGGGTTCAATATAGAGGTTACTAAAACATTCGCCCTCTTCTTCATTCCACTGGTCAATATCGCCCATATTGCAACGCGGTGCTCCGAGCACCTTCACATGTGAGATTTCCTCGCAACCGATCCCTTCAAACTGGACGTCAGTGTATTTGTAGTTGGTCGGCTTGATGGAGGCGAAGGCTATCGACTTACTGTCGTAGACCACACCCTGCTGGTTCAGCACAGACATTCGGGGCACCAGGGTGCTGATGCGGTAGCCCAGATTGTTTTGCAGACGAAATTGGAGTTTACAGGCCTTCTTCATATCCCATATACGCGTTACCGACAGCACCGCACTGACAGAGGGGTCACCCGCCACAATTTCAACAAAATCCCAGGTTTGGTCGGCTTTCAGCAACACGGGGCGCCCGTCCAGCGTAACCGCCTTGATGTCAGCTTCGGACTCCGCCTGCACACTGGCCCCAATGGCTAGAGAGAATATCAGTACGAAAGAGGTTGTGTGCTTCATCAAATTGACTGTCATGCCAGTGTCTACTTTATATTAGCCGCGTGAATTACTGAGCGTTTTATAGAGAGTATCGTCACTGCATAGCGTACGCAATACCCGTCTGGCAAAGTGCGAATCAGTCTACATGGTGGCTCGGGTGGTTTGCCCTGTTGCAGGCCAATTGCAACCGACAGGCCCGCGAAACCAAGTGGGCAAAATAACCGAAGCTTCAACATGTCGGTGTTGTCTCCAACTGCCACTAACGTTGCAGCTAAACGCGTTGTAACTTTCTGATGACGACGGTTCGCTCGCAAACTGGGAAAATAGAGACTAGACGCTAAAGAAGCTCGGAGAATGGATTTGTGCAGAAATTTATCTTGACCGTAACGCCGCCAGTTGGCACCCTTTTGACAATTACTATACGGAGAATTTGATGCCAATACTCTTTCAACAGGGCGCGGAATCAATTCAGGAATCATCGGTTGTCTGAGATTGGCAAACGATTATCTATAGGGGTAAGGGAGCTTGGCTGACTCAAACGAACAGAGTAGTAGGATGGGGCATATTGACTCCATTCGCGGGTTTGCTGCGTTATTGGTTGTATGGATGCACACAACTGCCATTTTTAAATCGATCCAGACTCCCGATGGAAGTGGTTCGCAACTATACGATGTCGCCTATCTGTTTGATTTTGGCCGGATTGGGGTAATCGCATTCTTCGCTATCAGTGGCTTTGTAATCTGCCCCAGCCTGAAAGGAGGAAGAGTCGCCGGTTCCGGTAAGTTCGTCATCAGCAGATTTTTTCGATTATATCCGGCATTTTGGGCTTCAATAATCTGCGCGATTTTGGTTTTGTTTGTTCTACCAGCAAGAAAGATTGATGGGGCCCAAGTTTTAGGAAACATTACCATGTTCTACTCTGTTTTCGACGTCATGCCCCTGCAAGGGCTTTATTGGACGTTGGAAGTGGAGCTTGTATTTTACTTTCTTTGTCTTGCAATGTTTTTGATCGGCGCACTCCACAGGCCACTTGCTATTTTTGGGGCATGCATCTGCCTTATGTCCTTCCAGAACTTTCTCAGCACTGATCCAGAATTAAGACAACAGATAACAGCGATGTTCAGCAAAAGCTGGCCCCGCATGCCGTGGCATCTAGCCATTATGTTTTGGGGGGGGCTCTTTCGTATTTGGTATGATGACCGCCAAAGACTGGTTACTATTTGGCGCATCCGCGTGCCCATTTTGCTATTGGTTATTACTGCGCTTCTGCTGATTCTAATTCAGCCGTTTATGTTTATAGATCGCGCAATAGAGAATGGCGGCGGATTGAAACAATATAGTGGGATGCTGGCGTATATTCTAGGTATTTTCTTTTTCGTCACAGGAGCACTCTACCTGCGAGTAAACAATAAATTTTTTGTGTGGTTGGGTGCCATCAGTTATTCACTTTATCTACTACACCCAATTGCCTCGCAATTATTGAGGACAGTAATCAAAAATTATTTTCCAGACTATGTCGATCTACACTTGGGCGTAACTCTATTTTTGGGCATTATTTTCTCTATTGTAATATCCGCGATTGTGTACCACCTCATCGAGAAGCCGTCAATTCGTTGGGGCCGGATTCTTCAGAAGAAGTGGCATCTACCGAGAACTGAACGCGAGATTGACTCTTTATCTGCCTGATGAATTAAAAATTTGTAAAGCCCTTCAATTATCCCTACGACTTATGATTGGTGATGAAATTAGTCTTTCACTTGTTCATACTGTGGGTAGAACCAGTTACCAGTCGTAACCGGCCGGAAATTGTAACTGACGTAACCGAGAGTAAAGCCATAAATCGTTGAGACGCAAACTGCTCGACCCGAATTACGCCAGCGTTACCCGGGGAAACGATCAAACGTCGGCATATCATCCGGCAGGTAGTGATATTCCTGCTTTTCAATGCAATAAAATGCCATGTCTGGCTTACCGTACAGCGTCGGATCATCCATGGTGCCCACCTTGAGAATGACCATATCGGGCATGCTTGGAGGCTGGCTGGTCAGGGATGTGCCGCAGTCAGCACAGAACTCCCGCTTGACCGGGGAATCCAGATCGGCGCGCGAAAAGGATTTGGGCTCACCTGCTGTGTAGCAAAAGGTACTAGAAGGCACCGCCATCGCAACATTGGCACCGCCGCCCGAAATATACTGGCACTCTCGGCAGTGACAAAGCCCCTTCATCAACGGCTCACCATCTACTTCGTACCGTATTTTTTTGCAGTAACACCCGCCGGTAAATTTCATACACTCCCCTCTTCAATAATTGTCAGGTTGTAACTTTCTACACTTGCGACCATTTTTATAACCCAAATACTGTAAACCAGGGCCGCGAAAGTCGCTACCCGGGTAGAATTTCTTTATATTTGGTGCTCCCGTCCTGAAACAGCAGACCCTCGCCATGAACTTCATTCAAACACTCGGCACGTCGCTCTCACTCTGTGTCCTGGCTGCCTGCAGCAATAACAACGACAACAACAGCGATTTAATCCCGGTAGAAACCAGGCCTGCTCTCGAATTGAGTCTGTCAGAAGCGCCCGTCGATTTGTCTGGCATTGCTGCGGATTATGCCGAAAACGTAAGTTACGGCGAGGGCGAGCGCAACCTGTTCGACATTTACCTGCCCGATTGCGATGCACCCACGCCTCTGGTTCTCTATATCCACGGCGGAGGCTTTACCGGCGGTGACAAAAGTGCAGGCCACTCGAATGAAACGCGGATCAGGACGCTTTTGCAGAGCTGCGTCGCCTTCGCCACCATCAGCTATACCCTGCTGAAGGTTCCATCCGCAGCACAGGGTACCTCTTCTATCGCGGTACAGGGCGGCGTACTGCCCTCTCTGCAGGACACAGCACGCGCCCTGCAATTTATGCGCTACCACTACGCCAGTCTCAACCTCGACCCTGAAAATGTCGCTGCGTTTGGCGTATCCGCCGGTGCCGGTGCCAGCCTCTGGTTGGGCGCACACGATGATTTAGCCGACCCAGACAACAAAGACCCCGTACTGCGCGAGTCCACACGGCTCAAAGCCGTGGGCGCACTCGCCACCCAGTCCACCTATGACCTGCTTCGCTGGGAGACCGTGCTGCTGCCAATTACGGAAGGCCTTAAGGGAGTGCTGGGTGGCACGGATATTCCCACCGTGGCCAAGGCCGTCGGCGCCACCAACTACTTGCTTACCTTCCTCGGCGTCGACAATCTGGACGCTATCAACACGCCTGAGAACGCGGCCTATCGCGCCAATGTTGATATGTTGGAATTGATGGACTCTGGTGATGCGCCCATTTACGTACAAAACTTTGCAACCGGATTTGACGATCTGCTGAACCTGTTTTTACACCATGGCCTGCATGCGCTCGCTGTAAAACAGCGTGCAGATGAGGTCGGCCTGGAGAACGTAGCTTATATTGAGGAACCGGCATATGCGCTCACCGACCCCTCCGGCGAAGACCTGACGTCCTTCCTGTTACGGCATATCGACTGACCCGATAGCTGCATACCGGCAACTGCGCTCGGGTTTTACGTTACACTGGAACCCGGCTTTCGCCCTCCAACCACTCAGGTGCTAAATGCACGACGATATCAATCCCTTTGCCACCGAAGAAATCACCCCCGCCTTTAATGACGAATGGGTGGCCAAGCGTCGCGTGGCTAACGCCATCAAGCAGTTGACCGAGGCGCTGGTAACCAGCTCGCCCAGCATCGACACAATGCACGCCATCGCCGAGCAGCTTGAAGTCACTGCCGAGGAATTTCGTGGCTCGCCGCGCATCTACGGCCGGTTTAACTGGGCAGCCAGCGGCGAGCACGGGAACTTTGCCCAGATCAGTCATGAACTCAATCCGTTGGCGGGGTGGAGTAATCCGCTTGCACCGCCGATCAACGACTGGATCGACGGGGACCTCGCGTTTGGCACCTGCCAGTGTGGCTGGGCCTACGAGGGGCCGCCTGGCAGCGTCCACGGTGGCTATGTCGCGGCCATTTTCGATCAGTTCCTGGGCATGGCGCAGGTGCTGGGTGGCCAGCCCGGCATGACCGGCTACCTGCATATTAATTACCATCAGCGTACGCCGCTCAACACGGAGTTGAAGCTGGAGGCGAAACTGGTAAAGGTGGAACGTCGCAAAACCATCATGCGAGGTGAAATGTACGCTGAGGGTGTTATGACAGCCAGCGCAGAGGGCCTCTTTGTACAGCCAAGGGGGGGTATCGACCTCATCCGGGCTCAGCAACCAGGCCCGCAACCGCAGGATTAGGTGCCGTTCTAAAGCTAGCGCGCCTCGGGTGTTAGACCGGCTCGATCACTCCAGCAGACCACCGTGTTCAGGTGCCGATCGCGCACGCTGGTTGTACAGCAACGAGACTATACGACTGGCCTCTTTTTTAGACAGCGCGGAATAATCCTGGGACAGATCGCTCCCCACCGCCATACCGCGCTGTAGTGCCGGGCGCTCACTCAGCGCATTCAGCCAGCGTTTAACGTATTTGAACTCATTGATGTCTATCCCCTGTGCCTCCCACCCGACACTCCAGGGATAGCACGCCATGTCGGCAATCGTGTAGTTGTCACCCGCCATATAGCGGCGGTCGTAGAGCCGATTGTTCATCACGCCGTACAACCGGTGCACCTCATCATCAAAACGGCGCAACGCGTAAGACTGATCCCCCTGACTGTCCTTGAGACGCGCAAAATGCCCGCGCTCCCCGATCTTCGGGCCCTGGTTGGCCATCTGCCACATCACCCATTGATAGACTTCCCACTTCTCTCGCTGACCGCTGCCACCAAACTGCCCCGTCTTCTCTGCAAGGTACATCATGCACGCCCCCGACTCGAAGACTGACAACGGTTTGCCGCCATGCCCGGGATCATGATCGACAATGGCGGGCATGCGATTATTCGGGCTGATCTGCAAAAAATCATCCTCAAACTGTGCGCCTCGACCTATCTCACAGCGAATCACCGTGTAATCAATACCACACTCCTCCAGCTGGATTGTGAGCTTCTTGCCATTGGGAGTGGGCCAGTAATGCAGATCGATCATAAAGTTTGCGCTCGCGTTGCTCGTAGTGTCCCGATGGAGATTACTCTACGCGCGCCTGACCGGGCAGCGCAAGTGCCGGGAATATACAGGCATTTTGAACCACGCGGTGCATCTGATGCACCACAGCATCGACAATGGCTGCTACATAAACTATGTTGCACAGAAATGAAAATAAGGAGCTGGCATGAAATCAAAATCCCAGATAGAACAAGAGGCGCAGGATACCTACCACCGGTTTGTGGCGACACGTGACAAGGTAGATACAGGCCAGTGCGGCTGGGATGTGATGGCGGATTTTTTCACTGAAGACGCCGTCTATCTGGATCCCGCCTGGGGACGTCAGGAGGGCCGGGAAAATATCCGCCAGTTTTTTCAGGATTCCATGGCCGGATTGACGGGTCACGGCTGGTCAACTCCGGAGCGCTGGACCATGGTAGATGGACACCGGCTGGTCAGTCACTGGGACCAGGTGCTGGGAGATAAACCCGACGGCGGCCAGTGGCTCGTGCCGGGCATCTCTATTCTTTACTACGCTGGCGACGGCCTGTTCTGCTACAGCCATGACTACCTGAACATGACCTTCATCGGCGAAACCATGAAGGCGATGGCCTGGCAGCCGCCACCGGGGTTCAATATGCCACCGCGCAAACCGAACTGGTCGACCGATCTGCCGCTCGCCTGGCGTTCGCTGCCTGACGCTTTTACAAACCAGGGGAGGTAGAGATCATGACAATACGCGTCATACAGTGGGCGACCGGCGGCGTGGGACGAGCGGCGATCGAGGGCATTGTGGCACACCCGGAACTGGAACTAGTGGGCTGCTGGGTTCACTCGCAAGAGAAGGACGGCCAGGATGTTGGTGATCTCTGTGGTATGGCACCACTGGGCATCAACGCTACCTGCGACATCGATACCCTTGTCGATATGGACGCCGACTGCGTCATGTACAGTCCCATCATGGCAGACGCTGGTATCGTCTCTCGTCTACTCGCTTCGGGCAAAAACGTCGTAACACCCCTCAACTGGTTTTATCCCGGTAAGCGAGATATCTCTGAGCTGGAACAGGCCTGCCAGACCGGCCACAGCACCTTGCACGGCTCCGGCATTCACCCCGGCGGCATTACCGAGCGTTTCCCGCTGATGATTTCCGCCCTATCCAGCGCAATAACCCATGTGCGCGCGGAGGAATTCTCGGATATTCGCACCTATGGCGCCCCCGCCGTCATCAGCGATATCATGCTGTTTGGCAAAACACCGGAAGCAGCGGTGGCCAGCCCAATGGTTCACTTTCTCGGCCAGGGGTTCCAGCAATCCATGGAAATGGTCGTTGCAGAATTGGGTTTCGATGTGGATGCCAATGTCATAGCCAAGCACGAAGTAGCTGTCGCCACCGCACCTATCGATTCGCCGATCGGGGTTATCGCCCCCGGCCTCGTTGCGGCACAGCGTTTCACCTGGCAGCACACGGTACGTGGCGTACCGGTTATCACCGTGCGGGTTAACTGGTTTATGGGCGAGGAAAATCTGGAGCCGGCCTGGGACTTCGGGCCACAGGGCGAGCGCTTTGAGGTGGAAGTGTGTGGCGACCCGTCCTCTCAGGTCACATTCCACGGTTGGCACCCCGAGTCCATCGCCGCTGGCCTGATTCGCAATCCCGGTATAGTCGCCACCGCCAATCATTGTATCAGCGCCATTCCTTACGTGTGTCGCGCAGCACCGGGAATTAAAACCTACCTGGACTTACCGCTGATTGCCGGGCGTGCTGCGCCCGACCTGTCACGGTGACAGGTAGGCTTGCAGGGTTAAACTGGTGCAGGCGATACTGGATGATAAACTCCCCATCGGCCGCTATGTCGGTATCGATGTGGCGCCCAAATTAATTGATTTCCTACAGAAATCCGTCACTGACCCGCGCTTCACGTTTTATGTATCAAACTCCCACAACGAAATGTACAACCCGGAGGGCGAACCACTGAGTGCCGGCTCACACCTGCCAGTGGAGGAGGCCAGTTTCGATATTATTTGCCTGTTTTCGGTATTTACCCATCTGGCGCCGCATGACTACGTGGCCATGCTGCAGATGCTCCGACGGTACATAAAGCCCGGTGGGAAAATCATATTCAGCTTGTTCCTGAATGAAACCACAAAGGGCGGTTTGTCATTTATTGACGGCGTGACAAGAGCATGGGGTGCCAATGCCCAGCACAGCAGTAAGTTCCAGGCGGCATTCCGTGAAAAACTCGAAGCGGTGAATGAGAACGGTGAACTGGACTTTCTCGACTACGATAAGTCCCAACCTCTTAAATGGGCTATCTACGCCAGAAGTAATGCGTTGCGGCTGATGCAGAAAACCGGCTGGGCGGTAGACTCCCTGAATGACCCAGAGGGCTGTATCCAACACTACATGATATGCAGCCCTATATAGTGGACGCTCACTCACGCGAAACGGAATTTATACCATGAATGCGATCACGAAAATTGCTTGCTTCCTTGTTGCCGGGCTGCTGCTGGTGGTAGTAACTTTCGATATCTGGGGCGCTCTCACCCTGGGCCACTTAACGCCCGCCGCAAACCCACAAGTGCAGGAGGATGCCAACAAGGTGGTGATGGTCTTCGGCGCGACCGGATCGGTCGGGGACGGATTGCTCAAGGCGGCAGTGGAGGATTCCGACGTAGAGAAGGTTTACGTGGTTACGCGGCGCAGCTCGCCACGCATTAACGCCGGCGTGGCATCGGGAAAAGTGGAGGTGCTACTCCACGAGGATTTTACTGACTATTCCGACCTCGCGGCCGAGCTGAGTCAGGTCAATACCGTAATGTGGGGCCTCGGAGCGACTTCGGTGGGGATGGATGATGAAACCTATACCTGGATACACGTGGATTTTCCCGTCGCTTTTATCAAGGCGTGGCTTGCTGCCCGCACCGAAGGCGCGATGTCATTCCACTCTGTCACTGGCATGGGGACAGATGCCAATGGTGAGCAACACTGGGCCAGAGAGAAAGGTCGCGCAGAACTGGAGGTCGCAGAATTAGCCAACGGTAGCGATCTGCGTACCTTTGGTTATCGCTCCGCGTTCGTACGGCCGAGCAGCGAGCGGGCCAACGCCATGCATTATATACTCGAAGCCTTACTACGCCCCGGGTCGTTGGTCATTTCCGCGAAAGAGCTGGGCGGTGCGATGCTGGAAATCAGCGCGCGAACCACCGAGCTGGACAATGGCACCCTGATTGACAACGCTGACAGTATTTCCTTTGCAGAGGCTTATCATGAGCGGAAAGCGCACTAATCCCTGACAGACCTACAACTTGCGACCGGTTTCGCCCATAATAGCGGGTACTGCCTGATCACTGTCCACATATTTAACTACCAGGTCACTGTCGCCCATGAAATCTGCAATGAAAATATTGTTGTCCTGCCTGCTGCCGCTGGCATTACTGCTACCGCTGGGTGGCTGCAGCTGTGGTTTTGACTGCAATAACGATGATGACGATGGCAACAAGCCGACACTGCTCACTCTGGGGCTTTCGGACTCCCTACCTGAGGATTTGAAGCAGGTCGTAATTGAGGTCGACAGTATTACCTTTAAGCGCAGCGGTGTCGACGATGTTGTTGTCAATACCTTTACCATTCCTGGACTGGACCTGGTCGACGAAGACACATTCCAGATCGACCTTTTGAAATACCAAGGCACCAACCAACTGAAGGTAATTACCGGGCTTGAGCTAGTGCCCGGGTTCTATAATGAAGTGTCCATCACGATCATCACCGGTGGCATTGAACACTCCTATGTTCAGCTGGCGGCCGACGATAAGCTCAAAGCAATCGAGGTTGGCAGCGGCGTTCAGGGGCTGCCAGGCATACAGCTCGCCTCTGGCGAGCAAACCTTTACCATGGAGTTCGGGTTGGCGCAGGCGCTGCAGTACCAGACGGCGAAAGACACGTATTTGCTGACAACCAACGGTGTGCGTATGGAGGACAATCTGACCGCCGCCAGATTGTCTGGCACTGTAGACAGCACACTGTTCGACACCGTCTCACCCTGTAACGAAAAAACCACGCCAACCAAAGGCAACAGAGTCTACCTCTACAAAGGTACCGGGTTACTGGCCGAGAATCTGGCAGACGTATTCACCAGCCAAAGCACTACAACCGCACCGGTAAATACCATTGCACCATTTGCCGTGGCATCAATGGCACAAAGCTCTTTTACTGATAACTGGGAGTACTCCTTCGGCTATATTCCGGCGGGCAGTTACACCATCGCCTTTGCCTGCAATACCGCGGCCGACGCCGCGGTCGAGTACAACGGGCTGGTGATTCCGCTTCCGACTACGCAAAAACATGAGATCACCCTGGCGGAAGCAGACAAAGGGGTTTGTAATCTGGCCGATGTAGTGAATCCCAGCTGCTAGCTCAGCGCAGCGCTGTGCTCTACTTCGAGCGCACTTGTACAGGTCACCCTTAGAGAAATTAGGACCGGGGTCACAAAACGCCAATTTACGGGTGACCCAGTTCTCTTTTTTCAAATTCTAGAATCGACACCCATCAGCATTTTTTCTAGTCTGCCAGTGCAGGAACAGACTACAGAGGTGTATCGTGCGTTTACTCAAACTCCCTACTATGAAACTGGAACCCGGCATGTTCATTGCCGGGCTCGACAGACCGTGGTTGGAAACACCGTTGGGGGTACAAGGTTTTGTGGTGCGAGATGCTGAGGAAATCCAGTATGTTTCCAATCATGTCGAGCATGTGTATGTCGATGCGGAATATACCGGAGCCCAGCAACCGTTAACGCTTGCGGTTGCGGCGAATGAAGCGAAGCCGGTAATGCAACTGGCGCTCAAAGCGGAGTTCAACCGCACCAAAGCTTCCTTTAGAAAAGCCGCTGAGATTCTCGACACGGTTTTCCACGCGTTGCGCAGCGGCTACCCTGCTGATATCAGCGCTGTGCAAACCGCTCTCAATCCGCTGATAGAGGGTGTCTTCCGCAATCAAGAGGCGGTGGCCGCGCTGTTGCGACTGAAAGACGTTGGCAAATATCGCCAGCATCATGGCGTATCGATGGCCATTTGGGCTGCCATAGTAGGACGACAAATTGGATTAGACCGAATCGAATTGGAAAAACTCGCTGTCGCCTGTGCACTGTGCGATGTCGGCATGACGCAACTTCCGTCTGAATTACTCGATCAAGCGGAGAACATCACAGATCCCCAGCGACGAATCATCAGGGCTCACCCTACAATGAGTGCAAGTCTGATGTCTAAAGCTGTCGTTATAGACAAAGAAATAATCGAGATTATCGAGAATCACCACGAACGACTGGACGGGTCGGGTTATCCGCGCGGCACCGAAGGCGCATCCATACCACTACTCGCACGCATCGCTGGGCTGGTTGATACCTACGACGCTATGATCACCCCACGCCCGTATGCAAAAGCGAGAACCTCATACGAAGCTACCCTGGAATTGCTGGACTGCAGCGGCCACCAGTTTCAGGCAGCCTTGGTAGAACAGTTCGTACAAACCATCGGCCTGTTTCCTACGGGTTCTATGGTTGAACTGAATACAGGTGAGGTGGCGATCGTCGTATCACAGAACATCACTCGACGACTCAAACCAAAACTGGTGATCGTACTCAATGGCGCGAAATCACACCGGACGATACCAAAGTTGGTAGACCTGAGCGACCAGTTTATTGCCACAGAGGGCGAGCGCTGGATTGCCCGGGAACTGCAGTCCGGCACTTACGGTATCAGCAGCGAAGAATTTTTCATCTGATGCCACCACCACCCACAATATTCTCGGTCTGGTGGAGCTGACAAATACCGGCGCGGGTGACATTGACAGTAAAAACACCAATCGCATCTTGCACGATGCGTTTGAATGGCTGGGTAAAGACCAGCGATCGACACTCTCCCCGGAGCAATTTATCGAAGTGGCCGGAACAGCGGTCCATCGCAATAAACATCTGCCCCGCGCTTCTTCTGGACGATGCTATCGTGAAGACGATCATTGGTGTGGCGCATAATCTTTCACTGAAAGCGGTTGCCGATGGCGTGAAATCAATCGCGATGGCTGACCGCCTCGCACAATTGCGCTGCGATATCCTTCAGGGTTCCGTGTTCGACAAGCCTCTCCCTGTCAAGGAATTTGAACTGGAGTACCGGATCTGACCCCCTGCCTGTGTTTCTGTCACGATTGAAGTTGCCACCATTTTGCAGTAACTTTAGCCCAGAATTGTGAGTGGGAGACGATGCAGACTATCCTGCGACTGGACATGGCTGGTCAACCTCGTGGCTGGATTACGCTGCACGAAGCAGTGACAGCCTATGCCAAGGGGGACGTCGTCTATGGCATCGGAAAAACCCTGCCCCCCATTTTCGGGGGCATTCAACGCCTCAGTGGCTCGCGTTCACGTATAGACCTGCAACCCATCGTCGCCATTCAGGGCAGGATCATCCAGAGTTTCAGCCCCCCGTTGTGCAATCGCACGTTGTTCCGTCGAGACGATCATAGTTGCCTATATTGCGGACGGCGCCTTCCGCGTGCCGATCTAACCCGCGATCACGTGCTACCCACCTCACGGGGCGGCACAGACCGCTGGGAAAATGTAGTGGCCGCCTGTAAACGCTGTAACTGGGAGAAGGATAGCCGCACGCCCGAAGAAGCGCATATGCCGCTGCTGGCCGTCCCCTTCAAGCCCAACTGCTGGGAGTGGCATTTCCTCGCCAAGGACCGAATCCTGAGCGACCAAATGGACTATCTGTCACAGCGTTTTCGCGCTGAGCGCGCCTGGGCTGCATAACAACATTCGTCCGATGCCGCTATACTAAAATCCCAATCAGTCCAAGAGGATATCCGTGTGAGCGAGTCCCAGCAGGAGAAAAATAGTGCCCAGCGAACATCTCAAGGCCGTCCACTCCATGATGCAACAAATGGCGCAATCAGTCATAGGACAGGACGAGGTGGTGCGCACGCTGACACTCGCCTTGCTGTGTAACGGCAATGTGTTACTGGAGGGCCTCCCTGGCACCGCGAAAACACGTTCCATCAAGACCTTGTCCCAGGTGCTGCAAGCCGGGCTCGGGCGCATACAGTTCACACCGGATCTACTGCCCTCTGACGTGACGGGCAATGAAATCTATCAGGACAACCACGGCAAATCCGAACTGCAGTTCCAGCCGGGCCCTATCTTCAATGAGTTAGTGCTGGCAGATGAGATCAACCGCGCGCCCGCCAAAGTGCAATCGGCCCTACTGGAAGCGATGGAAGAGCGTCAGATTACCGTCGCCGGAAAAACCTATGCGCTACCCCCATTGTTCATGGTATTGGCAACACAGAACCCCATTGAACAGGAGGGTACCTATCCCCTTCCGGAAGCGCAGATGGATCGCTTCCTGATGAAGATATCAGTGGACTACCCGCAGCCAGAGGCCGAATTGGCGATCATTCGTATGCTGCAGTCGGAAGAGGCACAGCCCACCGCAATTCTGCAGAAGATCCCGCAATCGCATATCTTCGCCGCCCGTAACCTGATCCAGAAAATGGAAGTGTCCGCAGTGGTCGAGCAATATATTGTCGATCTGGTAATGGCCACGCGGCTGCCAGAAAAATTCGGTGACAAACTGGCGCGCTGGATCGACACGGGTTCCAGTCCCCGCGCCAGTATCTCACTGCATCGCGCGTGTCGGGCGAGCGCCTGGTTGGACGACAGAAATTACGTCGACCCGGACGATGTGCGCTCGGTCCTCCACCCCATCATGCGCCACCGCCTGATCATGACATACGACGCACTGGCCGATCACATCTCGCCGGACGACATCATCGATGAGATTATCCAGCAGGTCGCGGTAGGCTGAGCGATCGTGCGCGAACCCACAGGCGAGGACGTCTACACTAATCTGCACGCGCTGGTGCGCTTGCGTTTCACCGCACGCGGGTTCAACTATCTGCCCAGACAACCGGTGCGCTCACTGCTCAGCGGGCGCAAACGTTCGCGCCTACGCGGTCGCGGCCTGGATTTCGATGAGCTGCGCCATTATCGGCCTGGCGATGATATACGCAATATGGACTGGCGCGTCACCAATCGCACTGGCAAGCCGCATGTGCGGGTTTATACGGAAGAACGCGACCGCCCCGTAATCGTGGTGGTCGACCAGCGCCTGCCCATGTTTTTTGGTAGCCAACACAAGATGAAATCCGTGGTGGCGGCCGAGGTCGCGGCCATCACCGCCTGGCGAGTGCTATCTGTCGGTGATCGCATTGGCGCCATCGCGTTTAACGACTATAAAATGCTGGAGACGCGACCCACACGCAATGAACGCCGGGTGATGGGCTGGCTGGGCGATCTGACCGCGATGAACAATGAGCTGTCAGTCACGGCTGATCGCGGCAGCAATCCCGATGCACTGGGAGAGGCGCTGGTGATGCTGGAGCGCAGTATCGGCCACGATTACCTGGTGGTGCTGATATCGGATTTCTATGGCTGGAACGACGCCACACTGAGGAGCATTCACCGCATCAGTAGGCACAACGATATCGTCTGTTCGCTGATCTACGATCCCCTGGAGCGCGACATCTCCATGGCCGACAAACTGGTCGTGAGCGACGGCAAATACCAGCTTGAAATAAACCCCGAGCAACAGGGGCTGGGGGAGAAGTTCGAGGCCAGTTTCGAAAACTCTGTCGCGTATGTACAGGGCGAACTCAGACGACACGATATCCCGGTGGTACCTATCGACACGGTAAAGCCGGTTGCGGATCAACTGCGCGAAAAACTGGGCGGCCAGAGGGTATTCGTGTGAGTGCGCCACCGCTGCCGGATATCTTTGGTAATTACGCGCTGCGCGACTTTGTGGAAGTGGTGTCGCCCGAGGACATCAGCTGGCTGCCACAAACAGCGGGGTGGGCGTGGCTGGGGGGCCTACTGCTGGCGGGGCTGGCGTACTATAGTTGGCAGAGACTGCGGCACTGGTATCGCAACCGCTATCGGCGCGAGGCGGCGGTGAGACTGCAGCAGCTTGCGCAGGCCGAGCCACAGGACAGCTGGCTGATCGAGCTCAATAGGCTTCTGAAACTCACTGCGCTAGCCGCGTTCTCCCGCGAACAGGTGGCACGGCTATCGGGAAAAGAGTGGGTCGACTTTCTCAATCGACACTGTGCCTCACCACCGTTCTCGCCAGACCAGGGCAATTTGCTGGCGCGGGGGATCTACGAAAACGCCACCGTGGCCGACACGACACGACAGGCTTTATTTGCCGCCTGCCTGAACTGGGTCCAACAACACGAGACCCCGGCACATGTATGAGCTGGCCCACCCATGGGCATTAGCCCTGCTGGCGCTGCCACTGATCATGTGGCTGCTTCCCGCATACCGGGAAAGTCGCGATTCTGTGAGGGTACCGTTCTTCGATAAACTCGTAGAATTGAGTGAACTGCGACCCGGCAGTGGTGCGATGATTCTGCGACGCGACCGTGTCCAGCGGGCACTGGTCGGCTTTATGTGGCTTTGTCTAGTGCTGGCTGCGGCCAAGCCTGAATGGATTGGCGCGCCGATCGAACAACAAAAATCTGGTCGCGACCTGATGATCGCGGTGGATTTATCTGGCTCCATGGAAACGCGTGATTTCGTCCTGCCGAACGGCGAGACGCTGGATCGACTGCAAGCCGTAAAACAGGTACTGACAGAACTGGTGGACCAACGTGCCTCCGATCGTCTCGGTCTCATCGTATTTGGCAGCGCCGCGTATCTGCAAACACCGTTCACCGATGACCATATCGTCTGGGAACAACTGCTCACGGAAACCAAGATCGGCATGGCGGGACAGAGCACCGTGTTTGGCGATGCTATTGGGCTGGCGATAAAACTGTTCAAGCAGAGCGACTCAGACAACCGCGTGCTAATCATGTTGACCGATGGCAATGACACCGGCAGCACAGTACCCCCTGTCGATGCCGCTAAAGTGGCCAAAACCTACGGCGTTCGTATCTATACTATTGCCATCGGCGATCCCGCCTCCGCCGGCGAAGAGGCGCTGGATCTGGACACCATCAACCGCGTCTCTGCCGTGACCGGAGGGCAGTCTTTCCAGGCACTGGACCAGGCAGAACTGCGGCGTGCCTACCAGGCCATTGCCACACTGGAGCCCGAAATCTACGAGAGCACCCGCTTTCGGCCGCGGCAAAGTCTGCACTGGCTGCCCATTGCCATCGCGCTGGTGTTGTACACGCTTTACCACAGTTTCGGAACGTGGCGCGCCCTACGCAGAACAGGTGCCCGTGATGCCACCTGAACTCAGCGCGCTAGAGTACTTTCACTTCCTCCGCCCCGAGTGGAGCCTGCTACTGATTCCATGGCTGGCGATGGTGTTAGTACAGAATCGGCAGCGTGCCGACAGGGATATGTTCGGCGGCATCATCGCGCCGCACCTGCTGCAACACCTGCGACTACAGCGCTTCGATACGCGCTGGCTCAACCCGCGCAACTTCTCGATGGTGTTCATGCTGCTGGCGCTGCTGATACTGATGGGGCCCAGTTGGCGTCAGCAGTCCTCGCCGTTAAATCAGGACGAGGCGGCCCTCATCATCTTGCTGGATGCCTCCAGTTCCATGCAGCAAACCGATGTGCAGCCCAACCGCCTGCAGCGTGCCAAGCAGAAAATTTCCGACCTGCTGGCGCTGCGACCAGACAAACAGACAGCATTAGTGGCGTATTCTGGGACGGCCCATACCGTATTGTCGCTCACCACTGATCAGGAGATCCTCAACCAGTACCTGGCCGCGATCACACCCGCCGTCATGCCGCGCTCCGGCAAGTTTCCCGAGTACTGTTTGCCGCTGGTAGACGAAATACTGCGCGAGACCCAGGCACCCGCCACCATGGTGATGTTCACCGATGGCCTGGGAGCAGACAGCGAGCAGGCGTTTGAGCGCTATTTTGCGAGTCGCCCGCATCAACTGGTGGTGGAGGGCATAGGCAGTGACACTGAAGTCCCGGGAAGCGCACCACTGGAACGACAATCACTGGAAGCACTCGCTGCCGCCGTGAACGGAAACTATGTGTCGCTGACCGTAGACGACGCCGACGTGCGCCAAATCAATCGCCGCGTAGACAGCCACTACGTGGTGATAGAGGACAGCGCGCTGCCGTGGCTCGACAGCGGCTACCCGCTGGTTTTCCCGGCGATGATCCTGTTCCTGATGTGGTTCCGCAAAGGCTGGACCCTGACCTGGACCTGTTTATTACTCCCGGTAATATTGAGCTCCGCGCCTCTGCCGGCGGTCGCACAGAGGCAATCCGCGGAAAATGCCGTACCCACCAACGCAACTCACTGGTTTGTGGACTGGTGGCTGACG
>TARA_B110000503_G_scaffold138547_1_pt1 | contig 17167 bp, 14 predicted proteins | sample TARA_B110000503 | Tara Oceans TARA_B110000503 (sample SAMEA4397472) | marine metagenome | biome: Polar Biome; feature: [SRF] surface water layer (ENVO:00010504); material: water (ENVO:00002006), including particulate matter (ENVO:01000060) such as... | depth 5 m | reverse complement strand
ATAATAGGTACCGCTAGAGAGGTTAATAACTATAAATCGTTTTGGTGCGCAGAGAAAATACAAACAGAGAAACTTAAGTTTGAACTTGAGCATGGCAGGAAACCTAAGGTGGCACTTATGGGCCTAGCTTTTAAACCAAATATTGACGATTTAAGAGAGTCTCCAGCAAAATACATTGCACAAAAAGTGATGCAGAATGATCATAATGGAGCATACTTTATTGTGGAGCCAAATATTGAAGAGCACAATTTGTTTAAGTTGACAGATGTTAAGACTGCTGTAGAAAAGTCTGATATTGTGGTATTTTTAGTTGCCCATAATGAGTTTAAAGGACTTCAATTGGATGAAGAGCAGGTAGTGTTGGATTTTTGTGGGATTAAAAAATAAAGAAATGTTAGGAATAGTTGTCCAGGCAAGATTAGGATCTAAAAGGTTGCCAAATAAAATGTTATTACCATTTTATGAAAATAAGGGCGTTTTAGAACTGTTAATAGAAAATCTGATAAATAATTTCGATAATATACCATTGATAATTGCGACAACGACCAGTTCTGGAGACGATGGAATTGTGTCTTTATGCGATAAATACAACGTTAATTGTTATCGGGGTTCAGAAAACAATGTATTACATAGGTTTATTGAAGTTGGTGAGAAATTTGAACTGACGAAGATAATTAGAGTTTGCGCTGATAACCCTTTTTTAAGTATGGATTATATTGAGACTCTAATGAACGAATTTCTAATATCTGATTTGGACTATATTTCTTTTAAGACTGTTGATGACATCCCTGTTATAAGGACTCATTTTGGCTTTTGGACTGAGGGTGTTACGTTAAAGGCTCTTAAAAAAATTCAATCAAATACGTCGGAATTAATTTACTTAGAGCATGTAACTAATTACATCTATAGAAATGAAAATGACTTTAAAATTAAATTTTTTCAAATAGATACAAGTATTACAGAACATAGAAATATTAGAATGACGTTGGATACTAAAGAAGATTTTGTCTTATTGAAAGAAATCTATAAAGCGTACTCTTTTCAAGAAAACAAAAATATAAAATCATTGTTAAATTTGGTTGAAGGCAACGAGGATTGGAAAATAAAAATGAATCAACAAATTGTAAAAAACGAAAAATAATGAAGACTTACGTAATTGGAGAAATAGGACAGAATCATAACGGTTCAGTGGAAATAGCAAAATTATTAGTAGATGTTGTTTCTCGGCCAATACATGATAAATTATTTGGGAAGGTATTGCCAATAATGGATGCTGTGAAATTGACAAAACGTGATTTGAATCAGGAATTGTCAAAATCTCAAATGAGTAGAATTTATGACAATCCAAATTCATTTGGAAAAACTTATGGAGAACACAGAGAGTTTTTAGAATTGTCTGATGAAGAACATTTTGAAGTTTATAAGTATGCTAAAGAAAAAGGATTAGATTTTATAGAGACTTTATGCGCTCCAGGATGTTTGAGTATGTTAAAGTTGTTTACACCAGATAAATTAAAAGTTGCTTCTCGTGATTTAACTAATCTACCACTTTTAGCTGCGCTTGCTGAAACAAAGGTTCCTATGATTGTTTCAACTGGAATGGCAGGTAAAAAGGAGTTAGATGATGCTATCGAAGTAATTACAAAATACCATAGTAATTTATCTATTTTACATTGTGTTTCTGAATACCCTACAAAATATGAAAATGTAAACCTTAAAACAATATCGTATTTAAAGAAAAATTATTCTCAATTTAAAATTGGATATTCTGACCATACGATTGGAATTGCCACTCCAATTGCTGCTATTGGTATGGGAGCTGAAATCATTGAAAAGCATATCACGTTAGATCGGGGAATGAAAGGGACAGATCAAGCTGGTTCTCTTGCTATTGATGGTATCTATAGAATGATGCGAGATATTAGAAATTTAGATTTATCATTAGGTAAAGAAGAAATTTATATTGAGCCTTCTGTTGTTGCTGCAAGAGAGAAACTAGAAAGATCAATTGCTACAAAACTCGATTTAAAGAAAGGGGATGTAATAAAAGAAGAAGATTTACATCTATTGAGTCCTGGTGATGGATTAAAATGGGTAAGTAAAAATGAAATTATAGGAAAAACTGTAGCAACAGACATTTCTAAAAATGAGATAATTTACAAGAGATATGTCAACTAAGAAAACACCTTTTTTGCCTAAATTAGTGATAACTGATATTGATGGTGTTTGGACAGATGGAGGTATGTATTATGATAAAAAAGGGAATGAATTAAAAAAATTTAATACTTCTGACAGTGCGGGGGTGCTCTTTTTAAAATTGTTAGAAATTCCTGTTGCTATTATGACAGGAGAGAATACGGAAATTGTCAAAAGAAGAGCTGATAAATTAGGCATAGATCATTTATACCTAGGTGTGAAGGATAAGGTTTCTTCAGCTAAATCGTTGTGTAGTGTATTGGATATATCATTAAAAGATGTCGCTTTCATTGGTGATGATATCAATGATATTTTGTTGTTGGATTCAGTAGGTTTGTCTGCTTGTCCTAGCAGTGCTCCGGCGTACATTAAAAGTAGAGTTGATTTTGTTACGGATAAAATTGGTGGTGATGGAGCTTTTAGGGAGTTTATAGAAACGCTGTTGACAAATAATAATATGATGGATGTTGCTTTGAATAAATATTTGTACAACCTAGAAACATTTAATCAATAAATACTTGTATTTTTTAATATAAACTATGTTTTTGTCAAAGAAACCACATAAAAAAACAAAAGAAGAGTCAAACTGGGCGATACATTTTGCACTTATAATAATGTCATTTTCTTATTATATTTTCACTTTCACAAAAGAGATTAGTTTTTTACATTTTCCTTTTTTATTATTATTTTCCTTTCTTCCTTTTTACCTTCTTTATAAATTTAAAGTTGATCAGTTGAGACCTAAGAATGGATATAGGACCTTTTTTACGTTTAGCTTTTTCATAATTATAATAAACACAATTCTCTATGGTTTATTTAATTCCACTATGGGTGAAATAGTAGCTAGTTTCGGGATTTATTCACAAATAATTGTAGCTTATAATTTAAGTAAGGAAAATTTCAGATTATTTTTTAAAAATTTTAAAATTGTAGCAGTATTGTGTTTAATTTTTTTGCCATTTATAATAATGACAGCATCTTTTGATGCGAGTTCAATTGCTAACAGAGAGACTGTTAATGAGACCTTTTTCACCTTTGCCGGGAGTTTTTGGATTGTTGTTCCATTTGTTTTGTATTCAATTATAACAAAGACAAAAATAAAGTTAGCTCTGTTATTATGGGTTGCGGCTGTAGCTTTGAATTTATTGTTTTTAAAAAGATTTATTATTATCGACAGTTTATTGTTAATAATAGCTATAATATTTATCCAATTAAATGAGAAACAGAAGTTATTTAACAGGTTTAATTTATTTGTATTAATGACAATTCCTTTAATTTCTTTTTTTATATCAAGTCAAGAATCTTTATCCACTGGATTGGATACTACTATTGATAGGATTACGGATCAATCTATTGATAAAACGGATGATTTTGACCGATTCAAAGAAAGTAATGATTATTTATTTGAACAAGCAAATCTTTTCGATATAATTATCGGAAGAGGATTTTCAGGCAAGCATATAGGATATTCTTCGGAATCACTTAGTTTACATACAGGTTGGGCTAATTTTATTTTAAAAGGAGGTTTTTTTTTATTTATACTCGTTGTCATTCCTTTTTTAAAGGCCATTTTATTATTAGCTAGTTTTAAAAAATTGCCAAATTACATGAAGTTCTCTGTTATTTATATTGTCATTCATATAGTGAGGTTACTTTATCATAATCTTCATAACTATAGACCCGAGTTGCTACTGTTATTTTTCACAATGTTTACCGTCATGGATTATAAACATAAAAAACGCATCTAATGAGTAGTTTAATTATAGCTTTAGATGTTGATTTAAAGGATCGTCAAGTTAAAAAAGGAGATATTATTTTGCATAATAACCCTGAATACTATTCTAGAGTATTTGAATCTCATACATTATTTAATTTAAATGTTGACCTGAGCGAGACCGATACAGAAGTTACGAATGGTGTAAATGATTTCTTTAAACAATTACCTAATGAATTGAGTTTTTTAAAAAATAAGGTGTATTCAAGAATATTTAGACCTATCTGTTCTGTTATACTTCAGGTTAATTCTGTTTTGAAACTTCATTCAATAAGTAGGATAATATTACATCAAGGAAATGAGATTGACTTTTCTTATTTAAAAGGCGGAATTGGAGAGGGACAGAAAAAAATGTTTAAAGCGAGTTGGTTTTTTAATTTTTACCTATTTCAATTTTTCAGAAATGATATTGAGGTTCTTTGGTGTCGAACACCACGGATTTATCTTAGAACAATTCTCTACGTGAGAAGTTTAATTAATATTCTGAACCTTATTCTAAAATCATTTAGATCATTTTTTAAAAAGAATCATAAAGAAACCATTGTGCCTTCAAACAATAAGACGACCATATTAGCTTTTGTCTCTGGTTTAACACAATATAAAAGAGTATTAGATATAGTTGATACTTATTATCGAGATTGTGATATTTGTTTTCTTAGCAATGAAGATTCGAAGGTTTCTAAACAAAATGTAGTACCTAATCTTATCAAGATCAAATCTATAGCTATTAAAAGTTTTTTGATAAATTATTTTAAATTCAGACGGATTAAAAAAAGCTTTAACAATGCCAACCTTTATTTTAAAGTTTATAATAAAGAAATTTGTATAGAATCAAAACTGTTTTTTACAAGTATAGAAGACTATGTGGTCTATAATTTCGCTGCTGAATTTGAGTTTAAAAAAGAATTTATTAAACATCAACTCGAGAGTAGTAAAGTGTTATTTTTATCTGTTTATACGTTTGGAGATGAAATCTTATTAATAAGAAGTTTGGCAAAAGATAGGCGAGTAAAACACGTTAATTTTCAGACGGTAACTATGGCAAAGATATTGTTGCCAGATTTAAGTCTTGCAGATGAGTATTATCTTTATTCTTATAGAACATTTGAATTTTATAAAAAGTATGCTTCTTGTTTTAAATACTATTTCAATGTCAAAGATTTAGATATTGACAATGTTAGGAACCAAGAATTGGGGAATTATGTTTTAACAATATATACACAACCAGATATTTTTGCAGATTTTTATTTGGAGTTAATTAATTTGATAGCACTAATTATCGAATCTGATAATTTAAGTTGGAAGGTATTTATAAAATTTCATTACAGACAAAACAAAATTACTGATTTCTATGAGTTAGAATCTAAATTTGATTTCATCTCTATTCTTGATAAAGATATTGACATTGTAAAGTCTTTTAACAATACTAGTTTTATGATGAGTATTGGGTCTAGCGTGTTATATGAAGCAATAATATATTCCTGTCCTGGAATTATTGCGCAATTTAATTATATTGATGATGGTTATGTTTTTGGGAATGATATTTGTTTTCCAGAGGTGAATTTTAACATAACGGATAAAAATCATTTGCGCGAAATTTTTCTTCATCCAGAGGAATATATTGATGATTATAACAAAAGAAGAAATTTATTTGTCAGTAAAAATAAATTGCTAAGCGAAATTTAAGTCATTATATCTATGCAAGACAATTTTTTATTCAAGTTCTTGAAGGAAGTCTATAGTTCATTACCGGAATCACTAAAATATAGTAGAGAATACTATAAGATTTATAATGCTACTTTAGAAGAAATAATTGAGGTTGAGAAACTTGAACATAGTCAAGTAGAAGAGTACCAAATTTCAAAAGTTAAAGAACTTTTGAAATTTTCTTACGAAAATGTCCCTTATTATAGAATGTTATTTGATAAGGAAAACATAAATGTTTATGAGTTTAAAAGCTTAACGGATATACAGAAAATTCCGTTTTTAACAAAGGAAATAATAAAAGATAATATTGATGACTTGGTAGTTGAAAATTATGACAAGTCCAATATTAGGGTTGCAGCTACAGGTGGGTCAACTGGTGTTCCGATGAAGTTTTTTTTTAATAAATTTTTTTTCATAGCTAGAGAAAATGCGTTTATAGACACCTTATATAAGCGATTAGGTTACAAAAACGGTGAAAAAACCGTCATTTTAAGAGGGAATTTATTGAAGAGTTTCTTGGGTAAGAATACGATGTTTAAAAAACGTATTTTTAGGAATGAGTTATTGATGTCTTCCTATCATCTGAGTGATAGAAATGCACGTTTATACTTAAAAAATATCGAAAAATTTAAACCCAAATGCATTAAAGCATATCCTTCATCTCTAAATATTTTGGCTAATTATATTGTAGAACATAATTATCAAAATAGAATTTGTCCCGAAGTTATTATTTTGGCATCTGAAAATATTACAGAAAATCAAAAGTCTTTTTTTAAAGAGGTATTTAAAAATTCGAGAATAGCAAGTTTTTATGGTCACACGGAAAAAGCTTCACTCGCAGGAGAGTGTGAAAAACAGGATACGTACCATTTTGAACCGGTTTACGGATTCTCAGAATTAGTTAATTTGGACAATGAATGGAGTTCAGAAGAGGATGAAATAGGAGAAATAGTAGCAACAGGTTTTAATAATTATACGATGCCTTTTATTAGATATAGGACAAATGATTTAGCGATAAATACATCGAATTCTTGTGAATGTAAAAGACCTTATAGAATAATAAAAGATGTTTTAGGAAGAACGCAAGATATAGTTTATGACTTTGAAAGTACAAAAATAGCGCTTACGAGCTTGATCCATTCACAGCATATAATTGCTCTAGGGAAGGTAATGGAATACCAAGTTGTACAGAATGTTATTGGGGAGGTTTTGATTAATCTAGTTGTTAAAAATGATTTTAACAATGATGATTCAAAAGAAATAAAAGATAAAATTACTAGTGCTGCGAATAATAAACTAATTGTAAAGATTTGTTTTGTTGAAGAGATAGGTAAAACGAATAGAGGTAAACATAAATTTTTTGTTCAAAATATTAAGATTAATTAATAATGGGAGTTAAATTAGTTTTTTGGGGAGATACGTTACTGGAAAAATCCCTTTTTGACAATGAAGAGGTTCTTGAAATTGCAAATGAAGCAGATTTAGTTAGTTTTAATTTGGAGACTGTAATAAGTAATAATGCGTTGAAGAAGTCGGATAAAGCATATAATTTTATTGCACGAGAAGATGCTTTATTAAAATTAAAGGATGCAATTAAAACTCCTACTTTGGTTAATATAGCAAATAACCATATGCTAGATTTCGGCTCAGAGGGATTATATGACACAATAGATCTTTTAAAGAAGAACAACATTGATTTTGTCGGTCTTTCTATTTTTGGCAAAAAAAAGAGTGGTGTTGTTTTCAAAGACATAAACGGAAAAAGAATTGCATTTATTGGTGCTTATAGATCGTCTTATCTGTCAAATGATAAAGGTGAGGGATTCACTAATATCGATCAATCATTAATTGACAAAACCAAATTAGCAAAAAAAATGTCGGACTACCTAGTTGTTCACCTCCATTGGGGGGAAGAATTGAGTTTAAGTCAAAACCCTAATCAAGTTAAAATTGCAAAGAGTCTAGTAGATGTTGGTGTTGATGTTATCATTGGCCATCATCCACATGTAATTCAGAATTCTGAAGTATATAAAAAGGGCTTTATATCCTATTCTTTGGGTAATTTTCAAATGATGACATATGACTGGAATTTAGAGACAAAATACGGTTTAATGTTATCGGTTGAACTTGAGAGTGGAAAGGAGATTAAAATTGAAAAAATTCCTGTATTTATAGATGAAAAAAATAGTCCAAAGATTATAAAAAAGAATAGCTTACATCATTCAAAATATCTTAAAATACTAGAGTCAAATCTTTTTTTGTCAAAATATAATTCCTGGATTCTTTTTTATTCGAGTGTATCTAAGGCTTTTTTTGAGGACAATATTCGAGCTTGGAAAAGGCGGTATTCAAATGGAGAGAAAAATTTATTAAAAAAAATTCTTTTTTGGTTTATTGTGCCTAGGACAATAAAAATGCTTTTATGTTATCCATTAGGGAGGGTATACCGTGTTATTATTTATTTTTCAAAATGATAAAAATCTTTAAAGAAAATAAAATTGTTGGGGCTTTCTCTATCTATCTTATTGGTTCCTTTCTTTTAAAAGGAGTTAGTTTTATTACGACTCCTATTTTTACCAGAGTGCTTTCAGCAGACGAATACGGAATTATTACAATTTTTTTAACTTGGGTTAGCTTTTTTGCAGTTTTTGTTGGTTTCCAAATAAGTGGATCTATTGCCACGGCATATGTTCATAAAGGAAAAGAAAACTTTATGAAATACATGAAAAGTATTGTGATTTTGTCGATAGTCGCAGCCTCAGTAATAGCAATTATTTCTTTTGTTTTTAAAGATTATTTAGGTTATCTCTTACAACTAGAGGCCAATTTAATTCCACATTTAATACTTCAAGCGTACGGTATTTCCTGCGCAACAGTATATTCGATTTATACAATTCAGACTAAAAAACCAAAAGAAAATGTTCTTTTTTCTGTAATTGTAACCTTAGCCGTAGTTGCCATTAGTTTGGTGTTAATTATCAATTTTGAAGAGGACAAATATATGGGGAGAATTTATGCAGGTTCTTTAATTTATTTGTTCGTGATATTTTTTGTTGTTAGAGATTTTGTTTTTAAAGAAAAATCTAAAATTGAAATTTCTGATTGGGTATATTCAATAAAATTTGGTTCGCCATTGATAATTCATTTATTAGCAAACATAATAATTGGACAATCAGATCGATTGTATTTAAAATCTTATATAGGTTTAGAAGCAGCTGCAATTTATAGTGTGTGTTACAATATTTCAATTATAGGAATGATATTTGCCGAAGTTGGTAATAAAGTTTGGTCACCTTGGTACTTAGAAAACACAAAACATAAGAACGATACCAAAGTGAACACGGTGGCAAAAAAATTCGCTATATTAATTTCAATCGTTTTTGGTTTGGTGATGTTTGTTTCTCCAGAAGTACTAATTTTTATGGCTCCAAAAGAATATTGGGTTGGAAAGAGTACGCTTTTAATTATTACGGCAAGTATTTACTTTCAATTTTTATACAGATTTCCGCTTGCCTATGAACAATTTTCAAAAAACATGAATTGGGTTGCAATTTCTACTATAAGCGTTGGCTTGTTAAACTTGTTATTAAACTATTTTTTCGTTGATTATTTTGGCTTAGTCGGTGCAGCCGTTGCAACTTATATTTCTTACCTTGTTTTATTTGTGATGCATGAATTTGTCGCCAGGAAAATAATTAAAGGGTATAATATAGAATTTTCAAGTTACATAGTTGGAATTAGTGTTGTTACCGTGTTTTCTCTAATAACTTACCTATTACTAGATTTTTGGATGATAAGATACGCTATACTTATGTTCGTACTTCTTATTATAGCTTACATGGTATTAGTGAAAAAAATAACGATCAATAATTTTATAAAAATTTAATGTTCAATTTATTACCGCATTATCAATTTTTCATTAAGGTAGTTAGAAAACTAACTGACAAATCTAATTTACTATATAGCGTATTTCCATTTAAATATGCATTGAGATGCAGGTTTAAGAACTATTTACAATCTGTAAATCGAAGTTCATTAAAGAATAAATTAAAAAATATCTTAGGGCATTTTGAAGATTTTTCGAGTTTAGAAATAAAGGAAGTAGACAGAAAAAAACTCATTCAAAGAGCCAACAATACTATTGACCATAAATTTGACATATTGGGTTCAGGTTTAGTAGAGGTCAATCCTATAGATTGGCATAGTGACTTCAAGAGTAATTATACATGGCGTAAAGGCACATTTTATAAAAACTATGAAATCGTAAACCTCAATAATGACGCCGACGTTAAAGTAGTGTGGGATTTGTCCAGATGTCACCACTTATTATGGTTAGGGCAAGCGTATTTGTTAACGAAAGAAGAAAGATATGCAAAAGAAGTAGTTTTTCAAATAGAAGATTGGATAAAAGAAAATCCGTTAATGTACAGCATCAATTGGACCTGTGCCATGGATGTAAGTATTAGGATTGTAAATTGGATGTATGCACTAAACATGATAACTTCTTCTAAATGTATTACAGATAATTTTTCAAAAAAAATAACTAAAAGTATTCATGAACATGGTTTTTTTATTTACAAAAACCTAGAGAAATCCACTCCATATAGCTCTAATCATTATGTCGCTAATGTAACGGGGTTAATTTATATTGGTAGTTTTCTACATGATTTTGTTGATGGGATAAAGTGGAAGCGTTTTGGATTAAGTGAGTTTTATTCTGAGATTAGAACGCAAGTACTATCTCAAGGTGTTCATTATGAAAAAAGCATATCTTATCATAGATTGGTTACGGAGTTTTTTGTGTACCCTTACTTTATGTTATTAAGACTTCAAGAAAAAGTACCTAATGACATTGAAGAAAAGTTGAAGCATATGTTTTGCTTTGTGAGAGATTACACAAAACCTAATGGAAAAGCACCATTAATTGGAGATAATGATAATGGAAGATTTTTACCATTTGTAGAGACTGATTTTAATGAGCATGGCTACTTAATTGAAATAGCCAAACAATTTTATCAAGATTCGACACCAAAATCTAACTACATAATCGATGCTTATTTTGCTCTTAAAGGTGTTTCAAAAAGTAAAAGAAGAGATTTTGATAGTTCAATACAAAAATCAACGCTGTTTTCAGAAGCAGGATTTGCAATATTAAAAAAGGAAGACTTTTATTTGTTTTTCAAAAATGAAGAATATAGCAAATTTGCTGCTCCAACCTCTAAATTGATCGGAACGCATTCGCATGCTGATGCTTTATCATTTGAACTGTCAATTGGAAAAGATGATTTTATTATTGATCCAGGAACCTATTGCTATACATCTTCTGCTGAGTTAAGAAATGAATTTCGATCAACTAAAAAACATAACACTATTCATTTAGATAATTTGGATCAAGTAGAATTAGTTGATTCAAATATTTTTGCGGTAAAAGGTTATAGATATCCGGAAAAGATACATCATGTAATGGTAGATAATACAGAAGTTTTAAGTGGAGTATTTAAATGGAAAATACCAGAACAAAAATCGATTACTCATACAAGAAACATAATTCTTGAAAATGTCAATAAATTCCATGTTTTAGACGAAATTGATAATAGTAATTCTCACAATTTCACTCTAAGTTATCATTTTTCAGATCAAGTAAAAACAACACTGATAGAAAATACTGTTGTATTAGGAACAAAATCTGGTGCAGTATTAACAATTGATTTTGAAATAAGTATTGATTTTAAAATAACTATAATTAATGATACAATATCTCCATCTTATGGCATCATTAAAAAATCGAAAACAATGAGACTAGAATGTAATTCAGATAAAAGTTTTTTTATAAAATCGAATTTCATATATAAGTCAAAAAAGTAATTTATGAAGATCCTAGTAATTTCGTATTCATACTTTCCGTATTTGAGTGCTCGAGCATTTCGTTGGACCACTATTGCAAATAATTGGGCAGAAAAAGGAATAAAGGTTGATTTAGTTTGTGCGGGAAGAGGTGATGTAATCGATAAAGGAAATCAAGAAGACAATCTCAATGTACATTACGTTAAAGATGTCACATCAAGTTTCAAACAACAGCTTAATAAAACAGTTGATAATCCTTTAGAAAAAGATAGTAGTATCGTACTTAACTTAAAGAAAAATGTTATAAATTTTTTTAAAAAAACTATCAAGTATTTTAGATGGCCTGATGGTAATTGGTTTTGGATTTATCCGGCTTACAAAAAGGCAAAATCCTTAATAAAGGAAAATAAATACGATGCAGTAGTATCGGTGGCTTTACCTTTTAGTAGTCATGTTGTTGCGCTCCTGCTTAAGCTCGGTAAAAAAAATATCACATGGATTACAGATTTTGGAGACCCTTTTTCTTGTAATGATATAACATTTAATAACGATCTTCTTTACCCAAAACTTAACAGAAGAATTGAAAAAAGAATAATAGAGAATTCAAAAAAAGTTTCAGTAACCACTTTTGAAACAATTGATGAATATGCAAATAAGCTAAAAGTGGATAGAGGTTTGTTTTATGTAATACCTCCTTTATTTGACAATGATTATTTGCAATTGTTTAGAACCCTGAATAAGACTTCTAAAAGGAACACAGAGAAGGTCAAAGTTATTTATACCGGAGCTTTCCATAAAGGCATAAGAGAGCCAAATTATATTTTAGAAGTTTTTAGTAAACTTCAAAGATTAAACCTTTCTAAAAAGATAGAATTGCATGTGTATGGCAAATTGAATGAGTGTGTAGATGTTTTTGATCAACTTTATAATGATTGCGATTGGTTATTTGTTCATGGAGAAGTATCTAAGGATAAACTAATGGGAGTTTATGCGAATTCAGATGTATTACTCAATATTGGAAATCAAACAACATATCAACTTCCGAGTAAAATAATTGAATATATGTTCACAGGGTTACCCATTTTAAATTTCATTTCTATTGAAGAAGATTTGTCTAAAAAAGCCCTTTTGGATTATTCAGGTTGTAAGACAATTCTTAAAGAAAATACAATAACAGAAAATTTTTTAATTGATGTATCTTTGTTTATTATGAAGCAAGAAACCTTGAGTGAAGAGCAAGTTAATTTGATGATTGAAAAATATTCAGTTGAAAAGATTTCTGAGCAATATTTAGACTTAATTTAATGGAAGGGTATTTAAAGAAAATTAGAGAAGAATTAAAGATCAATACTGATTTAAAAATTAAATTTACTCTGCTGTTGTTTAGGTTAGGGGGTTATTTTTCTCACAAAAAAAACTTCCTCTCTTCCGTATTATACATTCTTTTAAAAATAACCTATAAATTTTGGGTTGAATATTTTTTAGGTATTGAATTACCAATCAATACCAAAGTTGGTTTTGGTTTAAAAATTAATCATGGTGTTGGAATAGTAATAAACCATCAATCAATTATTGGAGAAAATGTAACACTAAAACACAATGTTACAATTGGGTGTAAAACCAATCAAAACAACGAATGCACAAAACATACGATTATTGGCAACAACGTAATAATCAATCCTCATTCATGTGTGATTGGTGTTACTGTGTCAGACAATGTTATTATTGGTGCAGGAAGTATTGTTGTTAAAGATGTAGAAAAGAACTCTATAATCGCTGGTAACCCAGCTATATTAATCAGAAAAATAAAATAAATTATTTTGATAGCCTTTTCAGGATTAGATGGTGCAGGTAAATCAACGCAAATTGAATTACTAAAAGATTATTTTGAAGGACAAGGAGGTAAAGTTAAATACTTCTGGAGTAGGGGTGGCTATACTCCAGGTATGCAAGCTTTTAAAGACCTTATGAGAAAGTCTAGTAGTAAGAAAATGCCTTCTCAAGGTCCATCAAAAGAAAGAGAACAATCGTTTTCAAATCCCTTAGTTAGGAAGGTATGGCTATCATTAGCTATCCTGGATTTAGTGCTTTTTTATGGTATATATGTTCGATTTAAATCCTTTACAGGAGTTAAAGTTATTTGTGATCGATATATCTTTGATACAAGCATAGACTTTAGGTTAAATTTTCCTCAAGAAAATGTTGATAAATGGTGGTTATGGAAGAGTATGGTTTTTATTGCGATGAGACCAAAGAAACATTTTGTATTGACTATTTCTGTAGAAGAATCTTTAAGAAGGTCTAAATTAAAAGAAGAGCCTTTCCCTGATTCAAAGGAGACTTTAAAAACTAGATTAAATGATTATTTAATGTTTATTGATAAAAGTTCAAATGTGATACATATTAACGGGACAAAAAAAATTAATGACATTTCTGACTTTATATTAGAGCAAGTAAAAAAATGAGGATATCGCTGTTAGAAAAACGTGAAAATTTTGAGAAAATTTTAAAGGAAACGCTAACTGTTTCATCTTTTTTTGAAAAAAAGCATGATGTAAGTGAGGGTAAATATTACATTAATAAGTACTTAAACTTCATAGCAACAAACAAACTTCCTGAAAATGTTTTTCAAATATTAGCTAATGAATATTCATCCTCGTTAAGTTGGTGGAAAAAAGGAGTTCAGTCCTTGTATGTTAAATTAGCGATTTCTAATTTTTTTAGAGCTTTATTTAGTCATCACAGTATTAAGCTTCCGGCTTATTTTGAGAACTTTCTGATTTTAGGAGGAAACCATAGGTTAAGACTGTTTTCGGTAAATTTAACGAGTAGTATCGTTTTATTAAAGCAAGGTGAACGAGAGGTTTACATCAACAATGATATTGCTGTTCGAACAGAAAACAAATTAATTTACGCTCCTCAATTGTTGAAATTTGGTAAAGATTGGTTAGAAGAAGAATATTTTGAAGGAACACCAATAAACAGAGTAGAAAGCCCCTCGAAAGTAAAAGAACATTTAGAAAATATTTTTGAATATCATTTTAAGACTCTAAATCTTAAAAACCTGAAATCATTTAAGAAGAATGATTACGTGGATTTAGTTAATACTGAAATAGAATTCATTACTACAAATAATAAAATAAAGGTTGATCAACGTCTAATTGAAGAAATAAAAAATGTTTTTTCACTACTCTTTAGTAAGTTAAACAATAAAGATATTAAGGTTTCTTGGACACATGGTGATTTTCAACAAGCTAACATCTTAATCGCGAATGGAACCTCTAAAGTGATTGATTGGGAAACTTCAGAAAAGCGTTTTTATATGTACGACGCTTTTACATTATTTGGTAGGATTAGAGAAGGAGAAACAATTAGCAATGCTATATTGAACTTCAGAGAAGCCATAGGGCCGATGGATTATGTAAAAGAAGTAGATGAAAATACAATTACTTTATTGTTAATTGAAGAACTAAGATTTAATGTTAATGAGACGTTTTCTGTGAATTTTTTCGAGTCAGGAATTCATACTAAAAATTTATGCAAGACAATAATAAAATATATTGATGGGTAAAAAAATCACTTTATTTAATCAAGTTTCAGGACCATTATTCATTGATATTGCTAATGTTTATCTCGAGAAGTATGAAGAGGTAATTCTTGTAACAGGAGATGTCGAACCGACCTACGCAAAACTTGATGATAAAATAAAAGTAATCCGTAAAGTTAAATATAAAAGAAACAAAGCTTACCTACGAATTGGAACTTGGTTGATTTTTTATTTGCAATGCTACTTCTATTTATTGTCTAACAAAGAGCATGGAAGAGTTTTGTTTGTTACTAATCCTCCAATATTGCCTTTTTTAGGGGTTGTGTTTTCTAGAAAAAGGGAGCTTAATTTCAGCGTTTTGATATACGACATATACCCAGATGCATTGTCGAATTTCGGCTACGTAAAAACTGATTCTTTTTTGTACACTTTTTGGGAAAAAATGAATAAAAAATCTTATAAGTTAGCTTCTGAAGTCATTACGATTAGTAGTGTGATGAAAAAAGTAATTGCAAGGAGTGTTGAAGAAGATAAAATAAAAGTCATTTTTCCTTGGGTTGATACAAGCTTTATTAAACCTCTGAAGAAAAATGAAAATTGGTTTGTGGAAAAACATGGATTAATAAATAAAAAGGTGATTTTATATTCGGGTAACATGGGTCTTACCCATGATTTGATGACATTAATGGAGTCTGCCAAAGAATTAAAGAAGATTGAAAATAATTTTCACTTTTTGTTTATTGGGGGCGGAACTCAGAAACAAACTTTACAGAATTTTAAAGAGAAGCATGACTTGACAAATGTTTCTTTTTTACCTTATCAAGAACCTGAAGTATTGCCTTTTTCCTTTGCATCAGCAGATTTCGGGATCGTATCCTTAGGTTCTGGTGCTGAAGCTTTGTCTGTGCCAAGTAAGACATTTTATCTTTTATCAGCTGGTGCTGTTATTGTAGCAATAACTGAATCAGGCTCAGAGATTGAAAGCTTGATTAATGAAAATAATTGTGGATTAAGCATTCAGCCAAAAGACAACAATAAACTTATTCAATTTTTATTGAATTCAGAAGAGAAAGATATTAATGTGAATAAATTCAATTCGAGAGCTTTGAGTAAAAAGTTTACAAAAGAGAATGCAAAACAATTTTTATGAAGGTGTTAAATTTTGCAAATGTAGCCGGGAAAAATAGAGGGGGAGGCGTTCATGAAGTGGTGTATTCTTTCTTTAGAGTACAGAACACCATAAACATAGACGCTCATTTGTGGTTTCCTGGTTTTATTTCCGAAGAGGAAGAGTTAAAATCGGAATTGCCTTCTACTGATAAGAAAAAAGTAAAAGCACTGCCTACTTTCTTAAACCCAAATTTTGGTTTGTTGAAAGATAGGGCGGTTATTAAAAAAGAGTTATCAAACTTTGACGTCATTCACCAACATGGCGCTTGGTTGCCTATATCTAAGCTTTGTTCATTTGCTAAAAAAAATACGGGCGCTCCTTTTTTGTTGCAGCCGCATGGCTATTTCGAACCGTATAGGTTAGGACTTTCAAAGACCAAAAAAAAGATGTCATATTTTTTATTTGAAAAAAGAAATATTGAGTTGTCTGACATTCTTGTCGCCTGCTCTCACGATGAATACGAAAAATTGCGAGAACTTTTCCCGAGTAAGGATATTGCAATTATTCCTAATGGCGTGTCAGAATCGTTTTTAAAAAGCAAATCCAAAGGTGATTATTTTCACAATAAAAAATTCGGTGAAAAAAAAAACATGTTATTCTTGTCAAGAATTCATTCGTTAAAAGGTCTTGAGAGACTTTTCGAAGTTTTTTCAGAGCTTGAGACAACGTTTAGAAAGCATTGGAATCTTGTCATTGCTGGAGAGGGGGAAGCAGCCTATATTGATAGCTTAAAAGATTTGGTTACCATACTAGGTATAAAGAAGAATGTCTTTTTTGAAGGACCAGTTTTTGGAGAAGACAAGATTAACATAATGAGTTCAGCTAATTTTTTTGTTTTACCAACGTTCAATGAGAACTATGGTATTGTTATAGCCGAATCCCTTTCGAAAGGTGTACCAGCAATTACGACAAAGGGGGCCCCTTGGAG
>TARA_B110000503_G_scaffold9422_1_pt1 | contig 17199 bp, 13 predicted proteins | sample TARA_B110000503 | Tara Oceans TARA_B110000503 (sample SAMEA4397472) | marine metagenome | biome: Polar Biome; feature: [SRF] surface water layer (ENVO:00010504); material: water (ENVO:00002006), including particulate matter (ENVO:01000060) such as... | depth 5 m | reverse complement strand
AGCTAAGGCTGCGGCCATTGCAACTGCCGGTAAAATTCGGCGCTCAACATCTCGGCCAGTCGGCTTTATAATTTCAGGGGCCTTTGCCGCCATAATTGGAATTGGGTGCCTCAGTTACGTCGCTTTTACGGTTTTTTACTCCGAAGAAAGGACCTCTGGTGAACAAATCGCGTTTGCCGAATCTGCACCACTGGTTGACATTCCCGTTTCTATACAGCGAGAGACAGCTTCTGGCCCCATATCGACTAATGAGCCAACATCCAGCCCGATACCAGTCCCTGATGAGCCGATCAGGGACCCTTGGACCTCTGGGGAAATCCAAGAAGCGACCTCGACCCTAACGACGGGGACAGTATTCGCCAAAATCTATGTACCCCGATTCGGGGCAACCTATGTTCACGCCGTTGCCGAGGGAACTAGCTTGGAAACGGTTCTAAACAAGGTCGGAATAGGCCATTATTCAGGGACCCAAATGCCTGGTGAGGTTGGCAATTTTGCACTTGCAGGTCATCGGTTTGGAAACGGTGGCCCAATGCGAAACATCGACAAATTCAAAACTGGTGACAGGATTTACGTCAGAACTTCTAGCACCTGGTTTATTTATAGATACCTGGAAACGAAAGTTGTCGAACCATCCGAGGTCGGAGCTATCTCTAGCAAGCCCAAGGGACTGCAAACACTAATTGAGAGTGGAAAGTACCTTACGTTGACGAGCTGCACACCCATCTTCATCAATTCCCACAGGATAATTGCATGGTTTGGATATGAATCTGAACAGCCGATCTCGGAAGGCACTCCTATTGAGGTTCAGGCTGACTGATCCCAGTCTTTCGCATTCAGGGGTAACTTTTCTCGTCCATAGATTCATTCGCTAGGCATCTCGCGGTTCCGACCTCAGCCAGTGAGAACGATAGATAAAAGTCGAAAAAGTATGTCTTCGAACACCCTCAAAGATCTTCAACATGCAGTCGCTCTCTAAAGACCGAATATCATGCACGTCACAACTTTTGTCTATTTTTTCCCTTGTGGGATGAGAATCGAGCTCGATGCGAAAATTCGTTTTTGTCTAGCTGGAGAGGATAAACACTTGAGCCTTGAGCGATAAGGTGTCTTCCTCGGTCGCTCCGTCCTTGGAGGAGTAAAGAAATTTGTGAAGTAGGACGGTTCTCGGATTGTTTTGAAATACCTTTATGAATTCCTTGATTGAGCTCAAAGATCCTGTGAGTGTTACGTCCAAATCAACAACATAAAATGACGTGTCTGTTAGATTGCTGACATCGGATTTGAATTCCGGGTTATCAGAAATCTGCTCAGGCGCCTCAAATTGGGTAGGTGCGCCAATGTCAAGTCCAGTTACGTTCACTCCAGCCCTGCTGGCACTCGTGTTTAATTCTCTGACAAACTCCGAAATTCGAAGTTCAGCAGGTATAGCAACTTCCAGCAACTCTTTTTCGCGTTCCAGGAGGGTCACATCCTCTGCCAATTCAATTAACCGCGCTAATTTGGATTGTTGGCTCTGTAACACGGCCTCAGCCGCGGCTAGCTCAGACGAAACGCGTCCGACCTCTTGAATTCTAGGTTGAATTCCCAGGACAAACGCGAGCATCACAATTAGTGCTGCCATGAAGGCAGTTGCCGCCCTTATGATTCGAATTCTGCTCAATTTTCAACACCCTCCGCCGTAGGCGACGGTGCCGCAGTTGAATTAGCTTGTTCTGAACCTGTCTCCTCGAAATGAGAATAACGCCTTGCAAATAGCTCATCGCTAACCTTCATGGTCACATCAGCGATGAAGAGGTCCCCAGCCGCTCGAAGGTTATTGAGGGTTGACCCCGCGTGACCATTAACCTTTGCCAAGTTCTCAAGCCAAGCCTCTACTCCCAATAAGTCCGGGAAACTTGCGCTGATCTCAGCGGTAGCTACAACACTCGATTGGACATCCGGATCCACGACAGATTCCACACCACTCGCTGAAAGCGCGGTCACCTCAAATGTCTCCAAGAACGCCCCTGGTGTGAGCGTCCCGAGTATTTCATCGGTAAATGGCTGCCAAAGAATCTCTTGTGCCGTGGCCAATGCTCGAGCGGAGTCTAGCCTCTTGGCGGTTGTTTGCAAGAGGATAAGTTCCTGGTACTTGGTCTGACTAGCGAGCACTTCGTTGGTGGTTTCACGCGTCAACGAAAGATTATTCGAAGCCTCAAAGGCGATCACTGTGGCAGATATATAAGCCACAAAGCAAATCACTATTGCATAAATTAAGGTGGCTACTGGGGCACGACTGGATTTCTCTCTCGCTACTCTTTCCCTGATGAAGTGAGGGAGAAAGTCAGCTTCGGGGGCCTCTCCGTAGGTTATGAAATCTTTGCCAAAAGCCAACCTCATTTGATTTCCCAACTTGCAAGAGCTATTGCCGCGATAAGTTCATCGGCCGTTTCGACATTCTCTACTTTATTTGTGCGCCTTTTTTTGTGACCGAATGGAGATTGCAGAACTGGCCGCAACTTTATACCTGATGCCTCTGCCAAATCGCCAGGGAATGGGCCGTGATTCAAAGTAAACCCCGTCAGGAGAATCTGAGAAATTGGCTGATTTAGATCAGTCTGATTGAAGTAGCGTATTGTGTCTGAAATCTCTCTGGCTAGCTTCTGTCTTCCCGGTGCGCTGTCCAAAAACCGATTAGGTCGGACCGTACTATTCGTAGACTTAGTGTTCTCAATAAGCTCCTTCGCCAAAACAGTGGGAAGGTTAGAAGTATTTTCTCCAGTCTTATCCCTCTCCAAGTCCAATGGTGGTTGGCTTCTCTCCTTGGGGGTCAGCGGAATAAGACGAATGAAGAGAGGCACTTTCCCTCTTGCTGCCACTACGGTCACGACGCCACCTGCAACGTGCACAAGTGCAAAAGTTGTATCCGGGTCCTCCTTCGATACAAAGTGTCTTAGAACTGCAAAAGGGACCAAATCCACACTATTGACTTTGAGGCCAGCAAGTTCGACCGCGGCCACCAGGTTTTCTACTGACTGTTTTTCAGCCGCGACCAATAAACCTTCAATATGTAATTTGCCACCCATGTCGACTTCGCGAATCGGGTAGAAATCTAGAATCAGCTCCTCTGCCGGCCGGGGCAATAGGCCTAGTGCCAACTCGGGTAAAGCCGATTCTAACTTTGATTTTGGCATCTTTGGTATTGATAAAGTGCGAACATATATCTGACCGTTGCCAACACCCAGGGCCACTCGCTTAGTTCTATACTCAGCGGTCAGCCAGAGTTGCTTGAGACTTTTTGCAACGGATTCGACATCCAACACCCTCCCGTCTCGATCGACCCCCTCAGGGCAACCAAATTCGCTGAACTTTTCCAAATATGGCTTTCTTCCGCCAGATAAACGAACCTGGGCACTTTTTATAAAGAAGTCCCCCAATTCCAATCCAACAACTCTTTTACTAATTTTCAACCTCCACCTACCAAAGATCCAATGAGTTCTAGGTACAACCCCCACACTTTTTCTCCAAATAAGATTCCACCCCAAGCCCCAGCTACTAGCCATGGACCCAAATAGATGACCGACTTGCGCCTTTTCTTTCCCAGTGACAAAAGCATCAGCGAATAAGCCGACGCGGAACCGAAAGCAACCATGCCCCCAATAATAATTGAACCCCAGCTGAAAAAGCCCATCACCGCGCCCAACGGAAATGCTAGCTTTACGTCTCCCCAGCCCAACCCATTTGGAGAAATCAATTTGATGGCAAGGAAGAGACAGAAGGAGAGTAGACCTGCCGTCAGTGATCTACTAACAGCTGGGTCATTGGTCTGCTGGATAAGTCTCCCTAAGTCGAGTAGCAGAATGCTAGCTACCCCCCACAAGACAAGCGAATTAGGTATAAGTCCAGTTTTTCCGTCGATAAACGCAATCGCCAAAGAGACGGCTGCAAAGACCAGCAGTGCTGTCAATTCGATTAAGAACGCGATCGGAGTTCTTGAGGCAAGGCTGCTATCAACCGCTGCGTATGAAGCGGCGAATAGGATTCCGGTGAGTATTTCCACCGCTACGTATCTAAAAGATATCCTTTCTGAGCACGCCCGACACCGTCCCTTGAGAACTAGCCACGAAACGAAGGGAACGTTGTCATACCAAGAGATTTGCTTGAGACACTTAGGGCAGTAACTCCTGGGCTTCACGATTGACTCGTTTCGAGGCACTCTCCAGATCACGACGTTGAGAAATGAACCAACGAGGAGACCCAAAGTAAATACAATTCCTAAAAAGAAATACTCACTGTCCATCTGATTGACGATTCCTGCTCGTCAATAGAGCGAGGGATTTTGGATACTCGCTCACCAGGTCACCCGTTGCTAAATCAATACCCGGCAGACCCAAAGGTGCGTAGTCGAGGTAGTGTGCTTCTGGACCGGTATTTATAGCCCCTGTATATAACTGTCCGCGCCACAACGAATCGGCAGGCAAGTTGAGCGTGCAAGGACCGTAGGCTAGTGCAATTATTGGCGCATTTATAGTTGCATTCTGGCTGACAGTGATGTGTTCGGCGTTGCCAGAGCAGTCCGGCCCCAAATCTGAGCCACCCTCACCGTCCGGAACGACAAGCCAGAACTTATGCTCTGCACCATCTCCCGAGCTAAGCACAAGAGTTTGGAGGTTTAATTTAGCAGTTATCACTGCGATATCCGCCTTAGTACTCATCTCGAAATTTCCAGATATGCTCGAACACGATCGTGCATCGATAACTGTATTAAGTGTCGCAGCTTGAACTTCTCTCCAGAAAGAGTCCAATGCACTTGTGCCCGACCCGACATTATTTGGAATATAGCATGCACCACTGGGCCAAACTAGCTCTTGCTGAAATCCAGCACTTTGCCAATCAGAGTAGTTATAAGTGAAGTGAACCCAAGGAGGAGAGTCGTAAACAAAGTTTACGAGGGGGCTTTGAGGAGCTGGTGTGTTCGAGATTGTTCCAAGCACAACCCGATCGTAGTCAGGGCCCAATCTTGTTTTTGCTGTAGTGCTTTTGAAAATGGAACTTACCGCATAGTAAGTAAAAAGAGAACTTATTTGAGGAATTGTGATTGATCCTTGTATCAGTGCATTCGATGCGTAAATGTGCAACCTGTTGTTGTCGACTTTTACATTTCCCCTGATTATGCCCTTCACCACACTAGAGGTGGCAATGCCACAAGTCCCCGTCACGCCTGAGCCAGCGAGCAAATCTTGCCCCACTTGTGAAGAGGCTCCGGTCTTAACAGACCAGGCAGATACAGCGTTACCGTCGACGATTCCGTTAATTTCCAAAAGACATTTTGCCTCCGCGTCACCGAAGACATGCGAGCCTAAACCAATGGTCACAGCCCCAGTCCCAGACTTAACCCCAAGACCAACACTCGAAGTGTCACCTAAAACAATCGAATCACGAGCCCAAACGTAACCAGTTACCTCACAATTACCGACTAATGTCGCACTTCCGGTGAGGACAACTACACTTCCATCGATGGTGGTGTTGTTCTGACATTCAAAATTACCCGATGAGATCACCAAGTCTCCGCGCTTCGCGTAAGTGGGATTAATTTCGTAGTTTTTGAGGGTGTTACCCTTGAATGAAAGCATTGCGGGACCCGTTTGCAATGGACCTCCAGAGGAATAATCAAAAATAGACTCAACTATTGAGCTGAGACCAAAATTGGCCACACCAGTGGTGGTGGCTTGCGACTCCCCTGTTGAAATAATCCTGATTTTCTTTGTTGTCTGCAATGGGCAACTGTTCACCCAACTTGACCCTCCTGAGTCACGCCAAATCGTCGCCGTGAAAGCGGGAGGACCCACATTGGTAACTACGCCAGCGCCGGTGCACTCTCCATTGAGTATGTAATTCTTCGCTGCCGAAACCCCCGATTCGGCTGCGGCTTGAGATTGAACGCGCGCTCGATTACCTGAACTAATAGAAAGTGATTGAGTAAGCGAGGCTGCCAAAAGAGAAACGACCATCAGGCCAAGAGCCATCAACCCTACGACGGGTATAAGAGTGGACCCTGTAGTGCTTTTCAGCATCTCTGGCAAGTGTTTCCTCTTCAAAAACATGACGAGCTCTCTGAGAATTGACCCTGACCGGAAATTTGACTCCTGATGTCTGTCACGAGGCCTTGGCTATTGGTTGATTTCATAGAAAACGCAACGGTGTTACCAATTTGAGTGAACAGGGGCGATCCATCAATCGCTTCTACCTTGTCTGATAGAAGCGTCCACCCGTTGGTGGATAAGACAGTCGGCAGACTCTCTTTGGTGGGTCCACTCGCCGCGTATATTGACATGTTCTCTCCGTCGAACCACCAAGCCTGGCAAATAGTTATAGCTTCGTCGGCGCCGGTTAGGGTTTCAGCCACTAGCAATTGCCCGCTGTCAGTTTCTGATAGTGAAACTGCAGTTGAGTTTCGTACTCCGTAATTTACCGACGTAGCAACCAATTGAAGCTCTCCCGCAGATTTCCCTGACTGCAGGACGTTCTCCTGAACTGAGTAGAGTGAAATAAACACGCCGGTTACCACCGCTAACAGCACTGAACCGATGAGCATGTAAAAAATGAGCTCAATAAGGGAGAACCCCTGCTGGGCTGTCCCTGATGGTAGTAGTGGCTTGATTGGCACAGTTTCAATCCGCCCCAACATCGACGAGCATGTAGGCAGAAGAGACTAGGTCACCGGACTCGACATCTTCCACACGAATTAGAACATTGACGCTTGCGGGATAGATCAAACCAAAGCAATCTTCCCAATCCACAGGGCTGATAATTGCCGTTACCGTTTTCCCGGTATTGAGGACTCTAACTGTGGGAGCCTTGTCGAATACCCAAAACATCAAATCTGAACACGTAGTGACATTGCTACTGAGTTGATCCAGCTCATCGGACACAAATTGATTTCCCGAAACCAGATTTGCATTCAATTGGGAAACTCTTAAGCTTTGAACCAAAACAGGCACCAATGACAGTGAAATGGCTGCCAAGATAAGTATCGAAACAACAACTTCAATCATTCCAAAACCTTTGGAGTAATGTTCTGAATCCATACTCTTAGCTACAATCGGAGGTTTCCTAAAGGAGTCCCAGGATTTCATCAGTCACATCAATCAATTGACTCAGACCACTAACCAGCGCAGGCGCCCTCTCCTACACCCGAAGATTCAGTTACGCTGAAAGTGTTTCCAGCATCAGAAGTGGCCTCGATGCAAAAGGTGTTGCCGTCAATAGTGATAGCGAAGGCAGTAACGCCAGTAGTCCCAGAGTATCCAAAGGGAGCGATCGTAGTGGCATCAGCTCCAACGTAGGAACCACCGTTGTCGATGGAGTAAGAAACGATGGCTATTTTCGCATTCCCCAAATCGGATTTCGCCGCAGCGTCTTTGGCCTGCTCCTGTTGACCCAAGAAGATAGGTATTGCAATAGCGGCCAAAATTCCAATAATTAGCACCACAACCAAGAGCTCAATTAGTGAAAAGCCTGCCGTGCCGCGTAGGGCGGCCCTAAGTCTCGACTCCAGTACCGTTTTTATTCTGTTCATCAACTTCTCTCCTTCGAAACTTTAGAATTACTCTCCGGTCAGAATCTTCGCTGTCCGAAAAGTTTGTAATCTTAAAACAGAATCTTATTACCCATTAACGAGTATTACTACAACCATTTGGGATGTTTTGCTTATCTAATTTCATTGAAAATGGTAAAAATGGGCAGATATAGGGCCACGATCATGCCGCCGATTACGACTCCTATGAAAGCGATCATCAGTGGCTCAATAAGCGCCGTTAGCTGCTCAGTTGTAGCCTTCACCTCGGAGTCATAAAAGTCTGCCACTTTGCCTAACATCGCCCCAAGAGTTCCTGAGTCCTCACCGATAGTAATCATCTGGGTGACCATTGGTGGAAAAATCTTATCAACAGCCATTGGCGCAGAAAGAGTGGAGCCCGCCTTTACGGCATTCTGAATTGAGACGAGAGATTGATCCATTGCCCAGTTTTGCGCAGTTGTGGACATTATTGCCAGTGCCTGCATAATTGGAACTCCACCATTCAACATGCTTGCTAAATTGCGCGTAAATCGTGCGACGACAATTTTCTTCGTCAATGGCCCGATAACTGGCAATCTTGCAATAAGGGTGTCTTTGAATCGCCGTAATGAGTCTCGTTGCCTATTCTTACGCCACCACGCCGAAAAAGCTGTCAAGGCAATTGCGAATACTGGACTCGTCCAAAGCACGACAGGGGAAAGCCAAACAAGAATTTGAGTTGGAAGCGGCAGTTGCCCCCCCAAATTCTTGAACATTTGGTCAAACACGGGCACAACCCAGATCAGCATGGCAATAACAGCGAGAAACGCCATCAATAGAACCGCGACTGGATAGGTGAGAGCGGATTTCACGGTAGCTCGAAGATCAGCTTCTTTCTCCAGAGTGTTCGAGATAGTTTCAAGGGATTCATCGAGAAAACCACCCGTTTCACCAGCCCTAACCAATCCGAGCATCAAACTTGGGAAAATTTGGGGGTGCTTGGCTAGCGCATCTGAGAGAGATTCTCCCCCTTCGACATCACCCTTAACTGCCTCGAGCGCCGATGACAAAATTTTATTTTCAGTCTGCTCCGATAGAACTCTGATGCTCTTGAGAATAGGGAGTCCCGCACCAATCATGGCGGCCATTTGCCTCGACATGACCGCTAGATCCTTGAGCTTGGGACGCTTTTCCAAGAACCCCAATGAGATGTCGCTTTTCCACCAAGGGGCGTCGCTAATTAGTTTCGACTTAGCGGAAGCGCTCTGCAATTCGCTCACTCTGCACCACAACTTTCAATTAGTAAATATGCTTGGATCTGAAACCTGAAACGCGAATTCCTTTTCACGTCTAAAGCCTCACTGCTCAATGAAATGAATGTCCTCATCTCACATCTGTTCTCTGACTTCTGGTGTGAATCCCTGACCGGATTGGATAAGTTGATCCAGGCTGCCCCTATCATGTGCCAAATCCTCCGCTGCTTGCAGAGAAATTAACCGAGCGCGGACCAAGCCGGCTAGGGATTGATCCATGGTGTGCATGCCGAATTCTCTACCGGCCTGCATGGCCGAGGGAATCTGGAACGTTTTTCCCTCTCGGATCATGTTAGAAATCCCTGTGGTCATGGTTAGTATTTCCGTAGCGACAACGCGGCCGACTCCCTCAATGCGAGGGATGAGCGTCTGACACACAATAGCCTGAAGAGCCGACGCCAACTGCGTTTTGATCTGCGCCTGCTGATGCGGAGGGAAGACGTCGATTATACGATCAACCGTTTGAGATGCAGATCGCGTGTGCAGCGTTCCCAGAACCAAGTGGCCCGTTTCTGCTGCTGTCAAAGCCGCACTTATTGTCTCAAAGTCTCTCATCTCACCAATCAGAATTACGTCCGGATCCTGGCGCAATATGTGCCTCAGGGCAGATCCAAAACTTGCTGTATCGGTCCCAACCTCCCGCTGATTGACTAGGCCTTTCTTACCCTTGTGTATAAATTCAATCGGGTCCTCAATGGTCATTATGTGATCCGCGCGAGTTTGATTTATTTCATTCAGAATCGCCGCGAGAGTTGTCGACTTTCCCGAACCCGCTGGTCCGGTTACTAGAATTAGGCCACGCGATAAGTTTGCAAACGATCCCAGTTCAGACTCCAGGCCCAAATCCGCAAGGCTTTTTATTTCACCGGCTACGAATCTAAACGCTCCTCCAAGTAGGTTTTGTTGATAGTAGATGTTTGTTCGGAATCTGACTCCACTCGGAGTTGTATAGGAAAAATCTAGCTCGAGATCCTCTTCGAATTTTTTCCACTTTACAGGAGTAGTAATTTCTTTTAGAACACCGATTACCTCTTCGGCTGTCCACGCGGAGTTCCCCATGGACCTCAGGCTTCCATCCACTCGTATCATCGTGGGTCGGTCGGCGCCTAGGTGTAGATCAGAGGCTCCACTGGAAATCATTGACTCAAGTTCGCTGTCAAGTCGAGACTTAATGTCTCCATGCACCCTGGACTCCGAGCTGTAGGTGGAATTGTCCACTAGATATCTCCCATTATGTCTATCCGACTACTCGAAGGATTTCCTCGATAGAAGTCAAGCCCTGAGCGGCCTTTAGTAAGCCGTCATCCAGTAGACGAACAAGGCCCTGCTGCTCGGCTATTGAAGCAATTTCTGTACTTGATGCATTGGCCATTGTTAATTTCTGAATTTCCTCTGTAACCACCATTAGCTCGTGGATGGCAAGCCGTCCCCTGTAACCGGTGTTAGAGCAAAAATTGCAACCCGCTGGCTTGAAGAAGGTCGCCTGATTGAACCGTTCGGGGTCTTTTGATAAGCCAGTTAACGTCGACTCGTCAATTTGCACAGGTATCTTGCACTTAGCACACAGTCGCCTAGCCAGGCGTTGAGCAATAATCGCGGTCACTGATGAAGCAACAAGATAGGGTTCGACGCCGAGTTCCACCATGCGAGTCAGTGAACTGGGAGCATCATTTGTGTGAAGGGTGGAAAGAACCATGTGACCTGTCAGTGAGGCCTCTAGTGCGATCTGCGCAGTCTCCCGGTCTCTAATCTCGCCTACGAGAACAATGTCTGGGTCTGCACGCAGTATAGATCTTAGAGCTGAAGCGAAGCTCAAGCCCGCTCTAGCATTGACCTGAATCTGATTAATGTCGGGCATGCGATATTCAACTGGATCTTCAACAGTGATGATGTTCACGCCGGAATGGGAAATCGCACTTAGCGTCGCGTAAAGCGTGGTGGACTTTCCGGATCCAGTAGGGCCTGTAACCAAAATCATTCCATTGGTTCTAGCGAGCGCTTGATTGAAGATCTCGAGATTAGGTGGCCTGAAGCCAAGATTGTCTACAGAATGAGAGATGGAACCGTCATCTAGAATTCGTAGAACGATATTTTCGCCCCAAACTGTTGGCAGAGTTGCTACACGCAAGTCTCGCGACTCCGCTCCAACCCCAAAACTCAGTCGACCATCTTGCGGCTTCCGACGCTCAGCGATGTCTATGTCACTCATAATTTTTATCCGCGAGATAACTCCAGGCTGAATCTCTTTGGGCTCTCGATGCATCTCATGAAGAACGCCGTCAATTCTGTATCGAACGCGCAAGTGCTTCTCCCCGGGCTCTATGTGGATATCAGAGGCACGGTCGGATATTGCCTGTGAGATCAGAAGGTTGACAAAGCGAACAATAGGTGCATCATTAGCTGCCTGCTCCTCCTCGTTTATGGCTTGACTAAGTTGAGTCGATTGGAGAGCGGAGCTAAGCTCACTGAGCTGGTCGTCAAACCTAAAGTACTTACTGAATGCAGAACGTAAATCTGCTGGTTCCGCCAGAACCGGTCTTATTTGCATACCACTAGCAGATCTGAGGTCATCGAGTGCAATTACGTCACCGGGATGGGACATGGCGACATACAGTTCTCCTAGCTCGATCTTGATAGGAATAACCCCATGTCTCTTGCAAAGATCGGCAGGTACGGCGCTAATAGCCGAAGCGTCTAAAATAAAGTCGGAAAAGTCAATACTGGGAATCTGCATCTTTTTTGCACGCGCAACAATCAGTTGAATTGGACTAATCTTTCCAGATTCCAGGAGGTGCCTTGCAATGATTTCATCATCCACATGGTCAGTCGGTTTTCCCGATGATTCCAGGTCTCCGAGACTAATTTCCCCAGCGTCAAGCAGGGCATCAACCAAAAACATTTGCTCGCTCCATTCAAATCGCAGGCAACTGCGCTATAGCTAATACTCTATGTAAAGACTCATCATTTACCAGCATTCGAGGGTGTGAGTTCAGAAATCTTTTATCCCGCCTAAATCTCGTCTGAAGCCTAAAATCACCCTCGGGTAATCGAGGGTGATCTTAGGTTTTACTTCTTGTGTCTAGACTCTCCTACGCCTTCTGCCAGCGACCATCAAGACTGAGCTCACTAGCAGCATCAAGGACCCGATAATGGATGCCAAAATGACACTCGCAGAGCCAGTCATGGCAAGTTGGGCAACAATCTTGACGGGGAGCTTGACAATGTACATTTCTACATTTGTCATGTAAATTTCACTACCCATCATGTCCATCATCCAGACTTCGTGAGATCCCATTTGAGCCTCACGAGGCATTCGAACCCTAATACTCACGAATCCATCAGCATCAGCTCTTGCGTATCCGAGAAAAATTGGAGTGGAGTGAAGTTCGAGTCGAACCAAACTGTTGGGCGTGAATCCAGAACCTGTGAGTAACGTGTATCCCATCGGATTCAAGACGTTCTCGGTTAGGTCGCCCTCTACCCAGGCGCGCATCTGAACGGGCTCGCTTACGGCTGCGCCGTAAATTCCAATCGCTGCTGCTCGAGCGACGACATAGCAACTGCCACCCGTCGAGTAAGTCAGTACCCCATCGGATGTGATGGCGCAGTTTTCAGCAGTTGTGCCAGGATGCGCAACGATAGCGTAGGTGATTCTAGGAGCCCCAAGATCAGGGTCTGCAGTTGCGGTAGCTGGACTAACAATTCTCCAAGAACCGTCACCGAACACAAAGTTGTCGCCCGAAAACACCACAGTTTGTTCTACTAGAGATGGGCTAACTTCTGGACTAACAGCAGCCTGAATACGAATGGAAATCACATCACTCGCAGTTTCCTCGCCACAGGTTGCCGTCAACGTGTAGTTCGTAGAGCTAAGGACATTTGCAGGGATACCACTGATTACTCCCGTGCTTGTGTTCAACTCTAACGACGCGGGCAAGACACCGCTCACCGAATAGACGATCGGGCTACAAGTGAAATCACTTGGAGTTGGAGCTGATGTTGTGAAGAACTGTCCAACGGTTCCATTGCCACCGCTTGCGGAAAGCCCAGGCTCAATACGAATGTCGAGTGTAAATTCCGTCGTCGCGTCTTGTTCTCCACACGCCGCAGTGAGCACGTAGGTCTCATCGGTAGTTTCCAACGGTGTTCCTGAAATAACTCCAGTGGTCGAGTTGATACTCAACCCGCTGGGAAGTGCTGGCTCCACAGAGTAAGTGAAAGCGGCTGTGTAACCCTCTTCCTGACAAGCGAACCCTGTTGGCACGGGATCTATTTGATCTATGGGGGTTCCAACGTAGCCAGTTCGACTATTCGCGGTCACCTCAGGCGTCAGTGCGTAAGGGTTCGGACCAAAGTACACGTGATATTTGAGGCTGGTCTCTATTTTAATGTCGTCAATGTAAAGTTCGATGTCAAAGTCACAGCCCTGACCAGTAAGCAAAGGTTCTGAGATCGTATACAAAATTGAACCATTACTTGAAACACCGCCGTTGGGGAAATCCTCGCACTCGCCGGGGTGTCCAGTTTTCACGAACTTATAAGAACCACCCACGCCCGAATAGTTGGAAGTCGCCTGCAGAGTGGTCTGTGCCGTGCTTGTGTAGTAGTGATTTGACTTGAAGTAATTCAAAATACTGGGGTTTATCTGAAGGGCAACCGTCACGTCAGAAGTTGGCATCCAACGTGCATACAGAGTGACCGCCGCTGATGGGGAGTAGCTAGCTCCAGCGTTTACAACTTTTACTCCTGCAGATTCTGCAGAATACCAGCCAAGGAAAACGTTGTTGGCCAAGGTTGGAGTCGGAGTAGTCAGAGGAGCGTCACTCACGAGCTGCGACCCGGGAGTCACATTTCCTGCCCCAGGATCGTAAGTTACAGCTGGTCCCGGGGGCGTTGGAGCGGCAATGATTTTGACGTGGAAGGACCTATAGTCGCTGTCAGCATAGCCAGTAAGTCCTTTGGCCCTCACCTTGAAAACACAAAAACTACCAACGGTGCCGGTGACCGTTATCGCTTTTGTTAGGCCCCTACCAGCAGCATTAGTTGAGCAACCAGAGCCACCATCGTCCTTCCACTCGTAATCAGCGACACCCTCCTGGACCGGGGCGGTGACGGAGAAGGTTGCGGTACTGAGCGTTTCAAGCTCGAAATAGCTCGACGGGGAACCCTCCTTGCTCGCAAAGCCCGTATCGGACTGCGTAGGAGAAGTGTTGGCACTGACAGTGCCTGGTGGGTCTAATGGAATATCATTTTTACCAGCAAAAGCTGGGAGCGAAAGGATACCGGACGCCAACAATAAAGAGGTAGCAACCAGCGAGGCCAGCCACTTGCCCAGGGTTCTTTTGTTAGTTCTCTTGCTTACCGCAACGTGAAGATTACCTTTATTTTGCTGAACCAAGATCGCACCAGCTTTCCCAATTTTGAAGGAGACTATGGGAGGAGGGTACTATGCTGTACGGACATATTGTCCGTTAATTAACATAACGATTCTATAAATTTTCTAAGAGCCGCTCTGATTTACTCAGAACTTGGTCTAGACAGCTACCTAAAGGCTCTCACGGGCGCCGACTCCGTTGATAGCTGGCCGGTACCTGAGGCATTTGTGGCAGAGACTCTAAATGTGTAAACCTGTCCTCTGGTTAGGCCTTGAATCTGCACTGACGTTAGGTTTGCAGCTATGGGGAGCGTGGCCGTCAAAATACCACCTTGGTAGACATAAATTGTTTGCCGAGTGAGCGCAGATCCACCGCTTGACCCTTGTTGCCATGTCAAATTGGCCTTCAACCTTTTCACCGCTGTAGCGGTGAGGTTATATGGAGCATCTGGTGAAACTGATGCGGCAGAAATCTCAATGACAATTACTGCGCCAGCAGATTCCAGCCCGCAGCTTGCAGTCAATGTGTAATTCGTAGAACTCATCGAGGTAGAAGGGGTGCCGCTTATGACTCCTGTGGTCGTATCGAGAACTAGACCATCTGGCAATGTCCCGGTCAATGAATAGTCATAGACACGAGGATCGCAGGTGAAGTTACTCGCACTAGGTGAAGCTGTCTCAAAATAAGTGCCCGCAGTTCCGTTGCCACCGGAGGCTGCAAGGGTTGGAACTGGGACCGGAGGAGGCTCCACAACAGCGACAGTAAAAATCAGCTTATTGGGTGTCGAGGTTCTAACCTTCCGCAAAAGATTCTGAGAGGCGTTCGCCAAAATCATCGCCGTGACATCGGCAGGAGTAGACGTTGGCTGTTGACCTAGAAGCACAGCGGCGACACCCGCTACGTGCGGGGATGCCATTGAAGTCCCAGACAGTCTCGCCGTTGCGAAGTTACTAGTCCACCAAGACGAGACGATGTCAACACCTGGGGCAAATATGTCTACGCATTTTCCAAAGTTTGAAAAAGATGCCTGCTCGTCCGCCAAGTTAGAGGCAGCAACAGTCAAAGCTGATGGCGCTCGAGCAGGGGAAGATTTACAGGCGTCGATTTTACTGTTTCCAGCCGCAACGACCACGGTCACGCCATCATTGGTCAAACTCTGGATTGCAGTGTCCATAGCAGAGCTAGCCCCGCCCCCCAAGCTGAGGTTTGCAACAGCTGGCGTGCCAACTTGATGATTGCCAATAACCCACTCGATGCCCGCAATAACACCAGATGTGGTTCCTGATCCAGAACAATCAAGCACTCGAACTGGCACTATCGTGGCTGACTTGGCTACGCCAAATTTGGTTCCCGCCACGGTACCTGCCACATGTGTGCCGTGTCCGTTACAGTCTGCTGAGTTACTTACACCGCCGATAGCCGACCATCCCGTGGTCACCCGACCAACCAAATCACTGTGTGTCGGCAGCACCCCAGTGTCAATGATGTAAGCACTGACGCCAGTTCCGGCATTGGATGAGTATGAATAACTTTGGTCCAAAGGAAGGGCTCTCTGATCAATTCTGTCTAAGCCCCATGGGAGATCATTTATCTGTGTCTCTGAGATGGCTACCGTTGAGTCCAACTCGATGGAGACTACGTTTGACTGCCTAGACAGCTGCGTTAGCTGCTGGCTGCTGAGACTGACAACCATTCCAGAAACGGCTTTTGTAAAGGCCTGTTTGACGGCTAATCCCTTGGTTTTCGCTTTAGCTACTTCGATAGCGCTGTCAGTGTTTTCTGCGAAAACTACAATGTAATCGGCCTTGTCCGCCTTGGGGATCGCACTATAAGCCTGTCCGCCGGAAGGTAGGAGAAAGGTCGCAATTACGACTGCCGTGATAGCTTTTTTGGAGAATTTCATCAGAACCCGATCTGCCTCAGTCCGACGCTGAGAGCGCACGTAGCGAAAATAAAATACCTTTACAACTAATTTGAGAAATAATGCTATCAGAACTAATTCGAAACGCAAGTGATTGAACACGAAGAATAACTTAGAAAATCCAACCCGAGTTAACATCAACTCTAGGCCGACAGCATAGGCAGACAATTACCCAAAGTATTTTGGTAGATGGTGGGTAAACACAAAAACCCCGGTTCAGAAATCGAGCGTTCTTGCTGATACCCATCTATTAGCTGCGAAGCAGACAATGGTTTCCGGAATCCAAACATTAAAGACAAAAGGCAAGCATCAACGGATGGCACTCCGTTGTTGGGCAGCAGGCGCTAACGACAAGTATCACCGAGGCATCAATTGACCGGTATCAGAGCAATGCGGGGCCCTCTCAAAATAATCACGCTCCGCTGGTTATTAGGCTCACTTAGAGCTAGGTGATATGTCGAGCCTTCGAAGAAGCTGAGCATTTAGGGCAACTAGAAGCGTTGAAAGTGACATCAATATCGCTCCAACTGACATCGGCAGGATGAAACCCACCGGCGCAATCGTGCACCTTAAGCTACGGACCTGCAACTACTTCCGAAAACTAGAGGCCGTTCTGCGACATTGCTTAATCAGCTTGCAACACAGAGAAACCTTGTTAGATCAACTGATACATGAGCTCCAATGAAGATAAGCTCAGAGACTTGCCTCAAGACATCGCAAGAGGCTTATCAGCTTCATCCTGGGAGTCGCTCCAGAAGACTGTTATTCACTCTTGGGCTCACTGTGGATAATGAATACCGCAAGCAATCAAACCGGAATAACATCGTCGAATGAATTGTGACCTATGCGACAAGAACCAACCTCCAAGAGCTTTCGAACTGGACTCCGGCTGGATTCTTATTTGTTGGGATTGTGACCCCAGGTCATTGTTCGAATCATTCTGAGCTCAGGCTCCCTAACGCCTACTTCAATTAACTTAGGGGGTTAGTTAGAGCGTTATTGACCCCCAATCTGCTTCTCATCCCGTCGGGCTGGCGGGATTTGAACCCG